>Ga0179593_1647228_pt1 | contig 24266 bp, 46 predicted proteins | sample CZODoug2_1_08_16_FD_185931 | JGI IMG/M metagenome (GOLD analysis project Ga0179593, IMG submission 185931) | Vadose zone soil fungal communities from Angelo Coast Range Reserve, California, USA - CZODoug2_1_08_16fungal (PacBio error correction) | ecosystem: Environmental > Terrestrial > Soil >... | reverse complement strand
TTGTCTTTCTTGCTACGGGGTTTTTTTGTTCCCCCCCCACTTTGCTCACACCTCTTTCTATCCCCCCCAGGGCAAGGTTGCGCCTCCCTTTACCTCTCTTCTTTTACCCCTTCCCTAGGGACTGATCCCCTCCAAGGGTTCCCCGGGACATGCTTTTTTCCCCTTCCCTCACTGGTTTCAATGGAGGTTTCAGTCTGTGTTTAACTTCTTTCCCTTTGGCTGAAAGCCACCAGTAGCTCTGGGCCCCCACTCATGGTCAAGTCTTCCCTCCTCCCGTTCCCCCTTCTTCGTTACGGGACTATTTTTCCTGCTTCCCTTTCTCCCCATAGATGTCTCGGCAAACCCAAGTTGAGCGGTTTCTTTTCTTCTCCGGAGATTTCCCCCCGCTGACACCCCCTTCTGGCCCGCTAATATGGCCCCCTGTTACATCCCAAACCCAACGTTATTCCCCCCCCCCCTTCCAAATATGGTTTCACTTTTATCATTCACCCGATTTTGTTAACCATCCCTTTTCCTTATAGCCCAGTTACTCCTCTGACTGCCCTCCGGAAAATTTTTCTTGCTGGTGTGTTGTAGATGTTTTTTTTCTCATCAGAAGGGGCCTCCCTTGGTTTTAGTCTTCCTACATAAAAGCGCCCTTTCGTATTTCTCCTTTCTGCCGGTACCCCCCCTGGTTTCTGCAACCTGTTTGTCCAGCCGCGCCGGGGCGTCATTGACCGATTTCTTCCCCTGGCGGTTCACCGCTGGTCGTTCGTTCAGTTTTTTTCTGAAGGGGGTTCTTCTCCACCCTTTTTCCTTCTTGTCCCTTTTGGTGTTTCCCGCTCGTAGTTTTTCCATTCAGAGATACGACCAACCCAATCCTTCCGGTTTTCCTTCATTCTCTGTCTTCCTTTTCCTTTCCTCGTTGCTTTGGTTGTTTTTTTGTCCTCCCCACTTTGCGGTTAGAGTCTTGTTCCTTTCCGTGCTTTTTTCCCCTCTCCTCTTGTTATTTCGTGTTTTCTTTTGCGCCTTTCTATGCACCTCTACGCCTGTCACATTCGGTCAATCCGGCCTGTCTGACTCCTTTTTTTGTCCCCCCCTTTTTTGCCCCCCTCCAATTCTGCGGGACCGCTTATACAGCCTCTTTTTTTTCCCCTTCTCTCGGCAATCCGTTTTTGTCGAGTTTTGTTTCCCCGCCCTTCTTTTTTCGGTTGGATTTTCATTTCCCCACTTGTTTGTTCTTGTCGTTGTGTCACTGTGCCTCCTGCAGGCAGGTCGCCTTTCCTTCTGACGGCATTACTCTCCTTGTCCTTTCTCTTCTACGTGCAATTTCCTATTCTGTTCCCCCCCCGGTGCGTTTGTCGCACCTTTTTGAGTTCCCTTTTCTTTTCTCTGCCCATTCTCCACAACCACCCGGCTGGTCTCCCGGGGGGTTTTGGGTTTTTTTGTTTTTTTGGACAATCTTCAAGATGTTTGTCGGCTTTGGGAGTGTGATTTTGGGAATGTTACTTAACCCTGTTTCCGAGCATCTTTTCCTTCCGGTTTTTTTCCCCCTTCTCGAAAACCCCCCCCTTTGATTCCTTTTTCTTTTTTTCTGACCGCCCTGCAGTCACTGTTCTCTTCTTCTTGACGGCTCTGTTTTCCTTAGTTCCTTTCTTACTCCTCTTAAATTGTGATATTACGGGTTCGGTCTTTTTTCCCCCCCTCTTTGCTTTTCCTCATCTTTGTAAGGAATCTACGCCTTGCGGCCCCCCCCTCCATTTTTGTGCGCATGTATCTCTTCGGTACATTGTCTAAAGTCAATGGCCATTTTTAAATTCCGGCTTCCCTTTTCCTGTCTGCAGCTGGTCTATAAGTACTTCCCTTGAATCGTATTCTGGAGTTTTTGTGATCCCTCCCCTCCACCTTACCCCCAACAGTTCGTGGTGAATTTTGCTTTAGGTTCTTCTTTCTGTTTTTGTTTCCCCTGGCCCTTGGTGTCTCTTCCTATCGTTTAGGCACTTTCACTTCCTCGCGCTCTTTTTGTTCCCTTTACTCCCATTCATTCCCCTGCCTTTATTGAACGATTTACCTTGGGCCTGCCAATTGGTCCTCCTTTCCCTCCCTTTCGGACCTCTTCACCGCCCCCTCACGAATTTTCCCCCCCCATGCACATCATGGGAATGCGTCGTTCCACACGTTCCCTTTCCCCCCCCCCCGTTTACTCTGGCTCGACGGACCCCCGCGACTGCGGTTCTTTCTTTGTTTTTTTCCTTGGACACGCGGCCCCCCTCCCCCAACGCCCAATTCTTTTTTTCCCAGCTGCTTTCGCCGCCCGTTCCTCGAAAATGGGTCACTTTTTTTTTTTTTTTGACCGATGATCGCGATTGACCGAGAATCCCTTTTCCTTAGCATTGCAACAAGGCTTTGCTTTGAACCCGCAGGGTTTGTTCCACCTTTTTTTTTTTTTTTTCCACTCAAAGGCCTCTGGTCGCACGCACCGATTTTTATGCCTAGGAGACGGCAATGCGTGCCGGGAAGTCCCGTTCGGTTTTATTCCTTTTCCCCCGACGTCTTTTGATTTCCTCCCTCTTGCTGGATTTGTTTAAATTTAGTCTGCCACCCGTTTCTCAAGAGTGTCCCCCTCTCCCCTGGCCACAGGGACCCATGCGGTGGCCCGAGTTTTTGTATGTTCTTTCTCCCTTTATTGGTTTCCTTTCTATGTCCAGCCCCCTTCCTCCCCTCTTTATCACTTCTTCCCCGTTTTTTTTTTTCAACCTTGAGTCGTACCGATTTTCCCCACCCACTTCCGCAAGCGGCCTACAATCTCCTTGATACCTTTTGTCGTATTGTTTTCTTTTTTTTCACCAGTGGGTGACCTGACCCGTTTCTTTTTCCCCCCCTTTCCCCTCCTTTGCTGTCCCCCCCAACCGAACTCCTTGCCCGTCAAATTTTTCTCCTGTTTTCACGTATTCGAGCCGCGTTTCGGCTGTCCTTTTCTTTTTCTCTTCCTTTCGCACCGATGATTGCGGGGTTCTCCTTGACCCCTCCGTGATTTTTTTGATTTTTATATTCTGTAAGGTAGATCGTTTTGCCCTTCATGAGTTGGTATCTCCAATCTTCCCCCCCCTACCCCTTCGCTGGCAGACCTTTCACTTTGTTCACCCGACTGAGTGAACTTCCCCCTGACTCTTTTTGCGCGTTACTTTTGTAATCTCCCGATTTTGCTGGGTTTGAAAGTTGTGTTCACGGAATCCCCTGGGTTCCCCTCCCCCCCCCTTTGGTTGGACAGTTCGTAGCCACCTCCAGTGCATCGGAACCCACTCCTTCCCCCTTTCCCGCCGCAACCATGGCCCCATTTGCAACTTCCTTGATATTTTTTTTGAGAAATTGCTCTTGGAGGATTCACCGCCGTTCCTTTACTTTTTGTTTTTTCCCCTGAGTCATCCCATTTACAAGTCACCACTTCCCGTAGTTTACTCTCTCTTTTGGTTTCCCGTGCAAAAATTGGCGCCCTATGCTTACTCCCGTTCCCCCCCCCTCTTTTTTTTATGTGTCATTCTTGCCGGCATTGTTTTCAACTTACAGCCCCAAAGCTAGTTTCCTTTTTCCCTTTTTTTTTTTGGTCTTTATACCTCAACACCACCACACAACTTTTGTCTTTCCCCCCCTAAAGCCCTTGCTCCTTTCCCCTTCCCTGATTCTCTCCTTTAAGCGTGTGAAATTTCCTCTCTTCCGGGTGTTGTTGCCCAATTTTTTTTTTTTTATATGCAGTTGTGGCGGCTACTGTCCTATGGAGGGGAAAAGGGGACCCCGGTTTCTTTCTTAATTCCACCAGAAGCCCGCTTATTTTCTGCCCATTGTTCCTCCCCCCCCCGCCCCCCAAGCTGTATTCCCTTTGGTTTCTTTTTTCCTGATGAACCTATCTATGCCTCCTTTTTTATCCCTTTACCCCTCGGCTGATGTGGTGCGAACACCATTCTTATTTCTTGCTTTTTTTCCCGTCTGTTATACTCCGCGGCCTTTCGGAGATCCCCTTTTTTTTTTTCTTTCCGGACTTTTTTTTTGCTCGTTTGTCAGCATCTTGTCCCCCCCCTTTATCCTTTTTTCTTCCCTCCCCCCACACACAGGTTGCCACTGGCGACCCCCCTCAATTTTTCGCCTTTGGCCGATTTGATGATTTCTTTTAGTGTTTTCCCCTATGGGTGTTTCTAAACACGGGACTCTGTTCACGTTTCCCTTATCCCCTTCCACCTTTTTCCCACGTGCCGCCAGGACTTTTCCGTCCTTTTCCCCCCGGGTCAAGATCCCCCCCCTACCTTGATTTTCCCCCAGACCCCTACTGTTTCGTGGTGTACTTTTTTGCACATTGGCCTTTTTTGGTCAGGTGTTTCTATCGGACCATTTATTCGGGTACCCTTTCCGCTTGAGTTTCTTTCAAGGTTTTTTTTTCACCTTTACCTCCGAAATTTTAAGCCCTTCGGTGTGTCAAGACCCTCCTTTCTTTCTTTTTTATCGTTATACTATCTCTGATGACCCCCCCTTTCGTTATCCCCCCTTTTTTGACTTTTTTGTCATGGGCCTCTTTATTTCATTATGTTTTTCTTTTTTGTTTCCCGAGTTGAGCTAGTGTCCAGCCCTCTTTTGAGAACTCCTCCATACCTTTTTTACCCCCCCTCCTGTCCCCTTTGTGTTTTCTACCCCCCCGAGATTCATTCTCTGGGTCGCCGTTCGTTACCAGTCCCCGTTCCCCGCCTGATGTCTTTTGTGACTTGAATAGTGATGGCTTCGGTTGGTGCGTTCGATACGGAGTCCTTTTCCGAGACCTCCTTTTGCTCTGTTCGTTCCTCCTCCTTATTTTTTCCCCCGTATCGTTATTCCTTTGTCCCAGGATCCTGATTTTGACTTTCCTCTCCCCTGTGGGTCCCCCTAATGGTTTTTCCCTTCTGCATTTCTTTAGGTCTCTTGCCCACTCCCTTGCCCTTTTCCTAATCCCTTAATACGGTACTTCCCAGCCGCCCTGCAGGCTCCCCCCTTTTATTCCGTTGATTGGTGCACAATTGCGTTTTAGTGGGTGACGAGGTAAGTTTGTTTGTCACTCTTTTTTCATTTTTCCCCTTCATTTACCGTCGGCCCTGCCTTGTCCGTAGCCTCAACCCCTTTTCTACCTTCTCCCTGATCACGGGGCCTTTTTACACCGAAACTATAGCTTGCCCCTCCCTTCCTCAACCCACTTTTTCGGCGGGTTGTTTTTTTTTTCATGGTGACTTGGCAACCACATGTCGAGTTCCTCTACGTACCCTTGAGACTCCCTTTCTTTTCTTTTCCTTTTTTTTTTTCGAGTATATCTCACAGTTGTGATTTTCCCAACTTGCGCTTTTTTCAGGAACTATCACCGCCCCCCCTTTGTAGTAAGAGGCTTGTTCTCCCCCTCTCTCCCCACTGTCTTCCCCCTTTTGTTGTCCCCAGGGCTACCTGTTGTCTTTTCGGTATCTCCCCTTACAGGTTCCCCCCTCGTCGACCCGCTGTTTGTTCGAAACTGGTCGTTGACCTTTCTGCCCCCCTTCCTTGGACCGGATTGACCGAGTTTTGGTTCTGGGTCGGGTCATTTCCACAATTCGTCAGGCGGGCTTTCGGCCCCCCTTTCATATTTGTCCCCACTTCCTTTTCCAGTTTTTTCTTTTTTCGTTATTAGGATGGATCTTTTTTTTTTTGAACGTACGTTTTCTCCCTTCCCCCGGGAATTTGGTTTCCTATTGCAACGACTGAACGGACCCCAATCCCCTTTGGGTCCCCTTCCGGAAAGCCGTGACCCCCCCACCACATTTCCAACCCCCCCCTCCCCCCCCCCTTGGATTCCCCCCAGCAGGTGCCAGGGTCAACCCCCTCCTTGTCAACCGTTCTCCCACTTTCGGGATTGTGTTTCTCCTCAACGACCCCCCTTTTTCTTCTTCAACACTTTTGGCGGCGTATCCTTAAGCAGCGGCAGTCCCGTGTTTCCCAAGGAACGCTTCCGTTTTCCCCTTTTCTTTCCTTCCTTGGAGTGCGTGTCAACCCCCCCTTTTTCCTGTTCTCCTGCTTTTTCCCGTCTAATCTCGACACACCCCTACAATCTAACTTCTTCCCTCTTTTATATCTTAGGCCGTACCCGTTTTTTTTTCCCAAAGCGCCGTTATCTTTTCCTCCCCCTTTGGGTTTGTTTGTTCTCTCGGCGGCCTTTTCCCCCCTATACCATTGTTTTGACCTGGCAGTTGTAGTTGGTGTCCCTTTTCCCCTTTCCTTTTCACCCTCTAACTTTAAAACGTACCCCCCTTGTTTTCTCTCAAGTCCTTTCGCCCCCTTTTTGACATGTCATTTCCTCCTTACTGGTTTGTAACCCCTCCTTGTTCCCAAAACTGGCTCCGTTCTCAGCTTGAAACCACAGGAAATTTTCCCCATCCCCTTTTTGAGCTTTTCTTGGTTTTCTTTTTTTCCACGTCTATGCTGACCACCCCTCTTTATGAGATTGGCGGACAATGGCCTTCCTTTGACGCTTTCTTGCTTTTGCTTTTCTCTTTTTATGAAAGATTTTTACCCGTTTTGATAAATTCTTTCTCGTCATAAATTAAGATGGCCCTCCCCCACCTCCCCCTCTAACTCTTTGTTCGGCCCCACTTCAATGACGATGTTCCTGCCGCAGGAACCAACCATGGTTTCTTTCTTTTTGTCTTTTTTTTTTACTGGTCTTCGAAACTGGCTCCCCCCCCGCCCTCCCTCTTAACCCAACGCCGGAAGCTCTCATCGCCCCCGTACCCCCTTTTTATAATCTCTTTTTCTACTGCCCTTCATCGTTTTTCCGTTCCCCCCGCAGGAAGACGTCCTTTGGCCTGCACTTCAACATTCCCTGCTTATCCCGCGGTTCTCTCCCTCCACGGAATTCTTCTACCTTGATTGATGGCTTTCGCCCGTTTTCCCTTATTTTTCAAAGTGCCGCCCATCCCGCCCAATTGTATCTTGATTCCGAGACCCGTGGGCTGACACTAAGGGTTCACCCTTCCTTTTTCATTTCTCCCCTTTCAGTTTCGCGTCTTTCCAGAAGGATTCTTATAGACCTTCAGTTCTCCCCCTTTGTCTAATGAGAGTTATTGACCCACCCTTTGTGAGACTGTCTTTCCTCCCTTATCGAAAACCCCCTTGACCGTTACTCTTAGGACCCGTAACACCCTCTTTTCCCCCCCTTCCCCCCCAGTGTTTCGACTCTTCGTCCCCGCCAACGCATCCTTCTTTTTTCATTTTTCCAGTCTTTTAGTATTAGTGTCTCACCTTTCCCTAGGGTGAATCCCTTTCATACACCCAATCTTTATTCGGGTGGTGGCCCCCTTTTCTTCTTGATCTGTCTTGAGTCGAAAGCTTGCTTTTTCTTTGACACGTATTCGATCTTTGGTGTCATGTTTTTCTGAACTCCCTTTTTTCCGAACCCTCCATCAGCAATACCTGACATCCACCTCTCTTTAACCAACATTTGAATGCCTTATTTGTTGTCCCCCCATCACCCTGTGTTTTTTTTTTTGGACATTCTTCATGAACTCTATTCCGGTTGCTTTGCACACCCCCCTTTTCCCCCCCCCCCTGTTAGATACCCCCTACCGTCCACTTCGTCGGTCTTTTCAGTTACAGATCCCCCGACGTCTTTCCCCGCTCGTGTTCCCAGTTTCTGTATTTCTTTCTCCCGATAGCATGCCATGTTGATTGAGATTGGTTTCTTTTTCTTCCTTTCCGGGTTTTGTTTTTACTCTACGGTATTTGTACTCCCCAAGCGATTTTTTTTTTTTTTTTTTTTTTCTCTCTCCGGGTTCTCCCCCTTCGCCCTATGGAGCCGATTTAATATTTGCCATTTCCCCACCATCCCCTCCCCCGTTCCCAGTTTTCCTCTTTTGGGCATCTGCTTCGGCGTCTAATAAGTTTTGATCTTTTTCCTTTCCCTCCTCGGCCTCCCTCCCCTTCTTTGCATGATTTTCCCTTGTCTGTTTATTGCGTTTTTTACTTTATCTGCTTTCCTAGTTCCATCCACCCCGGGTGTCCTAACAACTTTCTGTTGCTGAGGTGGTGTTCCCCCCTGGCAACACCACTTACCGGTTTCGAATTCTCTTCTTTGTCTTCATAGAGCCACTCTCTTCTCCCCCCCCCTTTCCCTACTTTGCACCTATTGCCCTTCTCTTGTTATCAAGGTGCCGTGGGAGGTCCCCCTTTGATTTTGTGTGGGTCCGGTCCACCCCTTGGCCCACTTACCAACCTGTTTCTTTCCCTTTCTGTCTCTGAAATGAGCAATCTCTACCTCCCCCTTGTTGTCTTCTTTTCCCTGTGCTGTTGTTTTGAGGGTTACTACTCTTTTTCCTTTTTCTTCCTTGTTCCCCTCTTTTTTCCCGCTCTTTGTATCATCCGCCGTCTCTTCCCCTTGGCTCGGGATAACCCCTACCCCCCCCAAACCAAAACCCCCCCCTCCTTCATCTTTCCCATGGCATCAAACCCCGTTTCCCGCCCCCCTTTCTGCCTCAATTGTTTTCCGGATTGGAACCGGAGCGTTTCACGTGTGCACGTCTTCCGTCCCACCCCTGTTTCCCCAGTATCACAAGGGAAACGGGGTTCCCTGACCTTTGTGTCAATACGAAAACGCTGGATCGTCACCTTCCAAGTGTCCCCCTCCCCCCCCCTCCCCCCAACCCCTTTTATTAGTTTGTGTGGCGGCTCCTCGCTCCTCTGTGCAGAATTCCTTTCCCCCCCTCCATAGCTTTGTAGGGACGAAACACCTCTCATTATGCCTTGATACCCTTTCACCCCCTCCCCTCCCGGCCCACTTTGTTAATACCTTTTTTTCTTTTCCTTTTTGGCGGGGTCAGCAAGTCATTCCGTTTCATGAGTGTCAGTCCACCCTCCACCTTCTGGTCCTCTCCTTAGTTTTCCCTACTTTTTCCGTTGGACCTCCGTTGCTTGATGCCGCGTTTTTTTTCTATCCGATTGGACCAACACGAATATTTTTCACGGGCCCGCCCTCTTTATGTGAAGAAATTGAAAGCCTATCAGTCTTTTTCCCTCCTTCTTCCGGGATTTAGGGGTTTAGGTATCCATCCCTTTGTGGCTTCCCCTACAGGCCAGAAACCATCTGCCCATTACCCCTCCTCCCTTGAGAGCGAGAAGGTTTTTGATTCAAATTTCGGCTGTCTTCCTCCTCTTTTCCTCTTCGTTGATGTAGGAAACACTTTCTACCACCCTCGGCTGACCCCTGGGTGGACAGGAAGATTTTGCCTTCTTTGGGTTCTTGCTCTTCTCCGATTTCTCTCCTAGTATGGAGCTCTTCTTTCTTGTCATCGTTCGCTACCCCTACATGAGATTTGCCATCGCCCCGTGCTGAACTTCCTTGTTAGAAATTTTCTGTTGCTTTCTCGGTTCCCATACAATTCGGTAGCCTCATCCCCCTTCCTGTCCTACCACATCGTCCTTTTCCCCCTTCCTCCCCAGAATTACATGTTAGTTCTGGTCATGACCACATCCCCTGACGTTCGCTTTTTTCGTAATTCCCATTTTCTCTTGTCTTTCTCCTAGTGTACTGGGCTTAGTTATCCATGCGTTCCAGTTAGCTTTCCTTCCTTATACCTTACTCATGAAGAGAAAGCTGTACAAATCTTTTTCCATCAGGTCGTTTTCCCCTCGGTCCTAATTTTTTTCATTATTGTTGCCCTCAGCTTGTCCCTGACTACGAGATTGCCCTCTCAGCTCGCCTGTAGCTCTCCTCCCGTCTTTCTTACCTTTGCGTTTCCTTCAAACGTCATGCTTGTCCCCCCGGCGACCCCCCTCTACCTGACGAACTCTCTCCCTCTCCCTTTCCCCTTAACAGTTTCCTCCCTATGAAAGTGTCAAGCAGAGCGTTCCTAGGGGCCGGGTACCTACTGGTCTTACCCAACCTTCCTTGCCTTAGTCGGCCCCGCCTCTTTGCCGCGTAGCCTTCCTTGCTGGGGACCCGGAAACTTCAGGCTTGCTCCATTCAGACGTCCCCCTTTCCATGCTCTGCGCGCCCGTAGATACCTTGTTTCTTTTCCTCGTGCTTTTTTCTTTTCGGCCCCTGTTCAGGACGCAAAACTCCCCTGTTTTCCTTATCGCCGCGGTTATCACACTACCCCCCGCATTTTTTTTTTTTTTGACTTCTAGGTGTCTCTAAGTGCTTTTTTTTCCCCCCCCCCAAGTTTTGGAGCGAGTTTTTGAGCCGTCCTTCCATACTCGATCATTTCCCGGAAGACCTATCCCCTTTGGCTCATCTCCCTATCTTTTTTTTTTTCTTTTCCCGTTGTAGCGTTCATCGAAAGACCTGCACCACGATCAATTTCCCTCCCCTCTTTCCTATTACCTTCCCAAACGTTTTTTGTATTGTGCCCTTGAGTGTTCTTCTGAGAGCGCCCGCTACACCTTTGAGCATTTTCATTCGTCTGTCCCCCTTTTCAAGAAAAGCTGGTTGTCCATCTCCAGTCCTTAGTCTCCTTTCTCTTCTTCATAATTCCTTGTTTGTTGCCACAAAACTCCCTGTGTCCTGGGAGTTTTTCAGGTGGTGTGTAGTTTCTCCCACCCTCCCCAGGATTTTTACCTGTGTGGGCTCGTTGTCAGTATTTTTTGCATACCGAGACAACAAAGGTCGTTCCCGGTTTATTTTTAGTTTCAATGTGACCATGCATCTATTCTTTTTTTCTCCCGTCCTACTTGTTTTTTTTTTTTTCCTTTCCCCTTTTCCTCTTTGTTTGTTTTTTTCTAGGATGGAAAAATTTCGTGCCTCCCTTTCCATAGAACAACAGCCTGTTTCTACGCCCTTTTTTTTTTTTCGCGCCACAAACCAGTACCCGGTTAGGGACACATATCATATGTCTTGTTTTTTCGCTTCCCAACGGCCTCGATCCGGTGGATCCAACTTGTGTGTCAACCTTTTTCCCCTTGTTTCAAACTTTTTTTTGTCCGCCCCTCCCCTCCCCCCCCCCTCGTTGTTTAAAAAGAAGAGGTTTTCCCTCCTCTTTTGCTTTTCCCCCTTGACCCGGTAAGGATGGTTTACCCATTTTTTTGTTTTTCGTTTTCCCGGTTCTTCTCGAATCGATCACCCCTTGCCTCCTTGAGTCTGTCGTATTCCCTTCTGTAGGCGGTCTCCATTTTTTATTTTGTCACTCCTTTCTGCTACCGAACAAACTCGAACATCTAACATCTTTTTTTCCTCATACTTAGTTTGCCAGGAGGAGATGGATCCGTGACTCCCATTTTTTTTTTCTTTTGCAGTGTCACTTCCCTTTTCCCTGTCTGACGATTTTACCAACCCCCTCCATCACTTTTTGTTCCTACCCGACCCCACCAGCTTCCCCCATTTTCTGGTAGTGTTTCTTAAGTGTGTGCCCTGGGACTTTGTTTTCCCTTGAAAAAAGGCAGTGTCCAATCCAAATTTTTGTTTTTTCATCCTTAAACCCTTGTTCTTCCCCCCAACTTTTCCCTGCGGACTTTTTCCTGTGTGTCCCCCGCTACGGGCCTAAGGTGTACTTCCCACTTCCTGTTTTACCGTCACTTCCCCCTTTCCCAACCTACTTTTTCCCAATTGGGTCTACAAACCCTTCATGCCGCCTGGTTAGCTTTCTGTCTCTCCACGTCCTCCTTTTTCTCTTTTACGTTCTTTCCGGGGTTTACCCAAGGTCTTTCCTTCCCTTGCCTTGTTGGACTCGCTCTCTTCGATTTCCCCTGTTGTTGGCGGGCTCTTTTTTGGCTTTTTGTGATTCCTCTCTTTTTCTTTTCTTGGCGTGCGGCAGGGCACCGTTCTTATTTTTTTCGCGCCTCCTCGCTCCTTACCCCAGGAATTCTTCCTGGGACCTCTTACTCCCCCCCTTGACTCCCCCTTGGAACCACTGGCTTCGCGCTTGCCGGTGTTTTTGTGTTTTCAATTGGCCGGGCCGCTTCAAAAACCTCTCTACTCATTTTCCCTTTTTTTCCCCTTTCAACCTCCCAATCCTTTGGATATCCTTTGCGTTTTCAGGAGTAAACCTTTTCACTGGCGCCACATCCCCTTTTAGTTTCTTGTTCCCTCTATCTTGCGACCGTTCCCCCCTCCCCTTTTTTCCCCCCCTCATGTTGCTTTGTAGTGTTGTTATTTTTTTGCCCACCAGAGCTTTTCCACGGCCCCAGACGGCTCCTCCTCTTTTTTTTGACGTCTTGTGTTCTCTTCCTTTGGATAACACCGCTTCCCTTTTTTTGCCCTAATAATGTCCCCTATCCCGATGGTTTCCCCTTCCTTTTCGAATTTTGCACTTAGAAGAAGTCATTTCCCCTTTCCCCCCACTGCTTTTTTGTTCCGAAGCTTCGTTGGGAGCCAATCAGACTCTACCCTTTCCTCTTACGCGTCTCCGTCGATTGGGTTGAACAGACCCCCCTCCACTTCTCCCACCTCCTAGCTTTCTCCTTTTTCTTTTGATCGTTCATGCTGCCCCCTGTGTGCTCCAGTTTTTTTACTTTTATTTCAAGCCTTCCTTGGAGTTACCCTCGGCCCCATTTTACTTTCCCCTAACATACCCCTCTGCCTCCCCCGCTCCCCTACGCTGCGCTCGGGTTTCCTCGTCGTTGCGGTTTTTGCCCTTTTTTTTCCCCCCCTAATGACATAACACAGCATACTGTATTTTGGCTACGTTTTCCCCCAAATTATTCCTGCCTTTTTTTTTTTTTCCCCAATTGGTGGGATGTGGTTCTTGTCCCCCCCTGCATTCGTCCCTTTCCTTTCCCAACATCGCGGCCGGCCCCTTTCGCCCCTTTGCTTAGGACAAAGAGGGCTTTTCTTGCTCAAGGAGGTTTGCACCGCCGGATCATCCCGCTGTGGTTTCTGTTTCTTTCTTCCTACACCAAGAGACTTTTCCAACGCCGCGTTCTTTTGCGGCTATCCTTACAGTATTTTTTTTTTATCTTTTTCCATTTCCCCATTACTCCCTACTGAAGGAACTCGTTACAATCTCCTTTTTCTGCTGATTTTGACCTTCTCGTCCCTCTTACCCGCTATTCCCCACCCTGTCTTTTTTTTTTTTTCCTCCCCTCGCCTCCTTTTTTTTTAGAATCCCTTCCCAGTCTTCTCATGTGGCGTTGTTGCAGTCTTCTTTTGATCTCTGTCCAGTGAACCATTTACTTGCTGCCCCTTGTTCCCTTTTTGCTGATTCTGTTCTTTTTTTTCCGGCTTTTCGTTAGCCGACGGCACGTCTTAGGTTCTCCCTTCAGGTCTGTCCCCTCCCCCTGTGTTTTTCCCGTGACTCTGCACTTTCTTTCGTTTTTTTTTCATAACTTTTGTTTGCTGGAGCCTACTTTTGTGGGGTTGGTTCCAGGTATCTCCCTTCCCCCTTTACCCCTTTCCCCCAACTGCCGGGAGTTTAATTCCCCCCTCTTCGTCCCCTTTTCCCCCCCAACCTGGCGCCCCATTCATTCCTCTTCCTCCTCATCCAGTTGTCTTCTTTCTGTTCTTGACCTGTCGATTTGGTTTTGAGCATTGTTCACCGTTTCGGGTACCCCTTTTTCGTAAGTGGCCGGGGTCGTTTGACCGTCCCCACCCCCACACACACCCCTAGGTCCCCTTCCCCGGCCCTGATCCCAACAATCTATCTCTAGCATTGCTGCCCTCCCTTTTTTTTTTCCAGGGAGTGGAACCCTTTTTTCGTTATTTTTTGTTGCTTTCCCCACCTTGCCTTACAACCAATTGCGCCAGACCCCGGTTTTTCCCTGAATTCCAAAACAAATTGATTCTAGCCACTCTTGGCCCCTTATTTCCCTTTTTCTTACCTTGACAGTGATTAGTGCCTGGTCTGTATCCTCCGCTCTCTTTATTACGTGTAAATATCCTGTCAGGGGACACCTATCCTATGTATTGGCTCCCACTCGCTTTTTTAAGGAGTCTCTTCATGGGTACCCTTTTTTTTTTTTTTTTTTTTTTCTTTTGTTTTTTGTTCCAGCAAGCAAACGGACTTTTTTCAATTTCCATCCTGACCCACCCGGTTGCCCCGGTTTTCCCCCCCCCCTTTGTTGGTCAGACGTTGCTGATTTTTTTTTCTTTTTCTCGATGCCTCCCCCTTCTCGAAACCCGTTGTCAAGAGCTCTCGCTTATTCCCCTTGGCACTTTTTTTCCCCCCTCCCACGGTGGTAGATCCATAGTTCTCCTGACCGACGTCTTTTTTTTTACCCTTGCTGAAATTCCGCCCGGAGTTCCTGAAGGGACTGTTTCTTTAATTCTCCCGGTTGACTACCGCCCCTCATTCTGGCTTCTCATCCTCGTGACGCTTCGCTGTTCTAGTGAGAAAGTTTTTCCTCCTTGGGTTTTTTTTCTCTGTCTTTTCCTTCTGTTTTTTTTTTTTTTTTTTTTTTTTAGATGATGCTACTGCTCGTTTAGTACCCTTTCTCGATGGCTCCCGTTTTCCGATATGAAGTGTCCGCATTTGATTGACGGTCCTTTCTTTTTCCCCCCCTTTGAAAAACCCTTACATACATGTTTCCCTATGAACGCAGGAGGGTCTCCTTTTTTCAAGGGTCTTCTTGGATTCGAAGTTTTATTCTTGCGAATTAAATTTGTGCGGGCCCAGTTTCTCCTCCGCGCGCTCGCCTCCATATCTACGCCTCTGTATCTAACTATCCCATCCTCGAGTTGCCCCCCGTTACCTACGGCTCCACCTAGCAGGCGATTTCGGCTTCAATCCATCTCTTTCTCGCTATGGCACGCTGCAGCTTTAAGTCTTCATACCCCACCTTCCTGCTAACTCCTTGCCCTCTCCTCGTTTTTGAATTCCTCATCAGCTCTCCTTGTCCAACCACGGCCCGCCTTCGTTCCGCCCTCCCCAACCTCATTCTTCCCATCCTCTTCGCACGCCCCTCCCCCTCCCACTGTTTGCCCCTCTCCGGGGCTTATTTGCATCAGTCCCCCTCTCCCCTACGCCTCGACTTCTCTGCTTAATACTTTCCCTATGTCTTCTGCTAACCCCAAACTTCTCGCCCGCCCCTCTCCCGCACTTCTCAGGTGGTTCTATCCCCCCACTGATTGACTTTTCCCGGTTCTCTATATTCCCCTTGGCCCCACTTCGTCTCGTTCCCGATTTTCCACCCCTCTCAATCGCCTCTCCTCCCCTACTGGTCCTACCTCTTCGCTTCCTCGCTTCAAGGCGACTCCCCGAGGATCCTACCTCCTCTTGCCCGCGTCATCTACCCCCGCACGCCCTTTGCCCCTCCTTTAACCCCTCTCGTCCTTCCCCTTAGTCTTTCTCGAAACACCCTTCCCCTCCCGCCTCCCTTACTTTCGCGTCTTTTTTTTACAACCCTCTGTTTTCCTACATTTACATCCTATCCCAGCTTAAGTCCGTACCGTACCTCCTCGCGCTCCGCTGTCCCCCACCCACTTTTTCCCTGTTCTCGTCGTCTACACCCCCTACCGTTCATCGACAACACCCCCTTTACCCCCTACCCTATGCGATTCGCCTGTCCTGCCCCTCCCACCGCCTCTCGTCTCTCCATACCACGACTTCCCCACCAACCTGAGCCCTCCGATGCCTCTCTTCTTAATGTTTCCCTTTTTACCTCTCTCTACCCCTCCTCTTGATATATCCTATCCACGCGTCGAAATTTAGATCCGCACCCTCACGGACCTTTCTCTCTTTTCCTCGTTCGCTGTTGTTATCTTCTCCCTCTGGTACGGTCTGTCCCCCTCCATTGATCTACTTAACCCTCTCATCTCCCCCCCTCCACCCGCCCCCTTCTTTTTTCTTTGTCCAACGCCTCACCCCACACAACTTAGGATAGCCCTCTCGTCTCTGCCCTACCGAGCGTACCCTTCCACACCCTCATTCCGTTCTTACTCTTTCGCTCAACTCTGCACTCCTCCCCGTCCCCCCCTACTTCCGCTTTATTGTGCCCTCTTTTTCTCTAGCCCTCCGAGAATGTCTGCCCTTCTGCTCTGAGAATCACCGCTTCGTCTTCCTTGTCCCTCCCTGGCGTCTCCCTCACAGCGTACCGTCTCCAATTCATCGATGTAAATTCAATGTACCTTTCGTAAAACAACATGAGCTATTCTATGTAGTGCGTCGGTAGAATATGTAGGGATACGCCGCTAATATTGGGGGAGAACATGTAGTGTTGTTGCAAGACTCAACTGCCTTCGTAGGCTCCACCCACCACCTCGTTTCTCCCCAAGACCACACGAGTTGCGTCATGGTCTTGGTTTTCGGGAGTCGAGCATTTATGAGGAAACTCCTGCCCAACTTCACCTTTGATCTCCTCTCGCACCTGACCCAACTTTCTTCCCCCGTGGCGCCCCCACACCACATACACCCATCCGCTTCCCTCCTGGTATATTTTGTTTTGTGTTCCCACTCCTACTTCTCCTCCCTTTGTCTCTTCCCCTCCTACCATTCCAACCCCTCATACCCTATCCAGCTCCTACTCCCCCCCTCTCTGGTTGCGTCTCATTCTCTAACCATCACCCTTCTTCACACCCAACCTCCCTCCTCATCAATCCTCATCTCTCCTCTTATATCCAGCCCCCACTCATTTGCCTGTCACCTTTCCTCTCACTTCTCGCATGTCCTTTCCTCCCCTTCCCGCTCACGTTACCCCCCCTCCCACTCCCACTTGGCATTCCCTTTACTCTCCCTCGTCCTTCAGTTCGCTCCCCACACCCACGTCTTCCCTTACCCACTCCCAGCTCTCACGACCCCCCCGTTCCCTTCCCTCCTCTCCCCCCACTTCCCCTCCCCCCCCCCTAGCTCCACCCTATCTCCCTCATCTCCTCCTCTCCAAAATACCTCCCCCAATCCCCTATCTTTTACCTCCACTCTTCACGCACCCACCCGCTTGCCACCCCCACTACCCGCCTCCCATCTCTCTTCTCTGATCCGCCTTCGTTTCGCCCTTGTAGCTCCGTCTCCCACCCAGTTTTGGGATCTCTCGTCGATCTCTAATCGTCATTCCCTTTCTCCTTGTGTCGCTTCGGTTCCGTTCGTAAGGTCGGTTAAGGCCCCCCTTAGGTCCAGGCTGTACTATCACTGTGTCAAAATTGTGGTTTCTAGTCAAGTAAAGGAGCAACAGGCTGGATCTTTCCCTTTATCAACCTCCCCATCTCTTATCCCCCGACTAGTAAGAGAAACTTCTCGGTGCTCCCTTGACGCTCAGTGGCCACTACGCGGCACGCCTCTTTGGAGTTTTCTATAGCTTTGCAAAGGACGTCTCATTTTGTCCAGCCTGCCTTCAGGAGTTTTTAGAGTCTCGAGCTACAGACTTTTCATCGAAGGTCTGGGCAACTTGCACGATTGATTATCCCTGGAGTAGAATCGGCCGTGCGTCCTGCCATAGTGAGTGTTGTGTGGCTCTTAGGTGTGGCGTTTGCGAATGGGCCCTTCGTGCACACGAACTACCGATGATTTTTATCCCCCCACCCCTTGTCCTCGGCCTAGAAACCGCGGTACTTTTCTTCCCTCCAGCTCCTCTGCTTTACCGTATCAAACTATTCAAGCCACCATTCCCCCCTCCCCTACTTTCACGGCTCCCCCCCCCCACCCCCGTCTCCTCCCCCCGCCATTACACCACTATCTTACCCCCACCCCCACCGCTTCCCTCTCTTCGGTCCACCATCTACTCCGCCTTCCGCCCCCAGTCTCCTTTCCGTATCCCCAATCTTATTTCTCTCTTCCCACCCTCGGTAAACTCTTACTTACCCGCTTACCTACTACTCCTAATTCTCTCTCCCTCACCTCCTCTTCTACCCCCCCCCCCCCCCGACCCCAGACCTACCCTCGCGCCCCATCTACCCCCTCCCGAGTTTGCATACGCCCCCCACATTCACTACTCCCATAGTCCCTTTCTTTCACCCCCTCAGCTACGCACCACTTCCCCCCTGTCACTTGCTTCTTTTTACATACCTCCCACCGGCGCCTTCTCACCAACCTCCTCTTATCAATCTTTCTCTCGTCTCGTCCCCTGCCCGTCTTTGACCGTACTCATCCTATCCACTTTGCGCCTAGTACTCCCCCTAAGCTACCAAATTTAATCATACCGTTAGTCACCCCGTTAGCCCGTTCTGTCATCCACCTCATCGACGCTCCCCGACCCTCCCCACCCCCCCCGTGGCCAGATTCCCCCTCCCCCCGCCTGCCACTAGCCTCTTCTGTCTCAACCCCCCTCGTCCTTCTTCTCCTACCCTTTCCGATCCCACCTTATCTTCCGCATCCCTCTTCTCCTCAGTCGCTCTTCGTCGTGGACACATTCCCCTTTCCCCTTCGCCAAGGTATTTGTTATTTCTCAGGCCACTTAGAAATCTTGCTCTTTGCTGACTAGATACGCCCACTCTATTGCTTTCTTGCACTTCCGGACCCCACCATTCTTCTATGCCATCCCCGCATCTTTGCTTAAACATCGGTATGCCCTATCGCAATATACTTTGTATCTAAATTCCACCCTCCCCGCACTCCTACCTCCACCCTTCCTCCTTCTCTTCCGTTGCCCCGCTTCCTTCTCCTCACCTACTGTAGCCCCTTTTATCATTACTTTTCTGTCCTCTTTCTCCCTTTGATTGGTTGTTCAAATTTTTCCGCCTCAACACCCACTTTTGTATATTTCCTTTATATCTCTTCCCTTCATTCATCTCTTCTGATTCCCTATTGCTTCTTTTGCAACCTTCCCCCCTCTTCCTCTCCCTTTGTTCCGTCTTCTTCCCCCTTTTCTCCCTTCTTCGTTTTTTTTTACTGTCTTTTTTTTTCGTTGAGGCGGCCGGCGACCAGTTGCTTCCCGAGTCCCCCAAGTTCCGGCGCAATCGTCTTCCTTGCCTGGAGACCCCCGCCCTCATTTCCCTTCGTTGTTTTCGGTTTGGCCACCCCACCATCTTCCTACTTTTTTCCTTTTTTTCCTGAACCTGGACCTTGGCCGCCTACCCCCCAATCTCCCCCCTCGTGCTTAAAGACCGCGGCAGTCTCCCTTTCCCGTCTTTTTGTTTTCCCCCCCCCTTCCTAGTTTTTTTCCTCTTTGGAAGCGCCGGTTTCTTCTCCCACAAAAAATCTCCGGTAAGGCTCTTCTTCAGTTTTGGGCCGTTTGCCGTAGCTTTCTCTTTTCCCCCCCTTTTTACCTATGTTTCTTCCTTTCTTCCCCTCAAAAACCCTCCCCCCTCCGCGTTGCGGTGGTCCCCCCAAATCAGTGAGCGGTTTCCTTTGACAAGTGTCTCTTCCCAATTTGGGCGAGCCCGCTTCTTGACTTTCGATCAAAAATTTTGTCTTGGTGTTCGTTGTTGCCTGTAGGCGTAGCCCGTTTTTTCCCCCCATTTGTCTTCAAGGATTGACCCGGTTCCCTGCATTTTCCTTCCCCCTCTCCAGCTCTCGTACCCACTCTTGCCCCCTGTGGGTGGGCCGACCCTGTTGTCCCCATCCTTGAGGTTTCCTCCGTTTTCGTTTGCTTTTTTCTCACACGTTGGTCCTTTTTCCCTTTTTTTTTGGACCTCCTCCCACACTCGTTTTAGCTTTTGCTTAGTACCTTTTTATAGAACCAACCGCTTTTGCGGTTTTTTCCTCCTTTATGCCAAATCTCTCTCTTTTCCCCCCTCCCCCCCCCTTTGTGTTTTTTATTTCTTGATTTTTCCTTTCCGGAAAGGTTGCTTCACTTTTTTTTCTATGCACCCCCTACCTTTCCCCCACCATTCCCCCCCCCTTGATTTTGTGTGATCCCTCCACCCCCTCACGCCCCTGCGAACCAAGGCTCTTGGTTCCTTTTTCCTCTCACCGTCAATTTCTTTGACTGTCGTTGCTGAACCCTTTGTGTCACCTTCGGGCGAGTTTCTTTTCGCTCGACCTCACAATTATTTTTTCTTTTTTCGGTGTCCCTTTCCCCTTCTTATTTCCCCTCGAGTTTTGCAAATTCCCTAAATGGCGGCACCTTTTCCTTTTTTTTTCCTCTTTTGTCCCAACCCACCGCCTCTCCCTATACTGTTTTTTCTCGTGTTTCCTTTTGGATGGGCGTAGTTCTGGGTTGCAAGCGGTTCGTGGTCTCCCTTCTTGGTCCATTCTTTTTCGTACCCCCTTTCTCCCTTTCCCCATTGTTTTCCCCTAGCGGAATCATTGGGTGATGTCAAGGGGTTTTTCGGTACCGTACCCCGGACACCCCCTACTTATTTCCTGATCTTTGAGACAAGATTCCCCACCTGCTTTGACCTTTTCTCCCTGTGCTTTCCGCTTTCCGGGCGTCGCTCTTTTTTCCCCCCTGGATTCCCATTTAGTTACTTTCTTTCTCCGGTTCCTCAACGCATTTTCTACCTCTGTGCCCCACCTCAATGGCCAACCCAATCCCTTTTTGCTTTTTTTTCCCTGTCTTTTTTGCGGCTGCTCACGTTTACCTCTTCGTGATTTCTTGTGCAGGGCACCCAAAGGTAGTACTTGTCGGGCCGGTTTTATCGTATTACCCAACATAATTCTCCGTCCTTTTCTGTCCCCCTTCCTCGGACTTGACAAGCTCGGAAGGATTCCCTTTGGCCCTGCCCTCTCTTTACGAACCTCTTCTTCCCTTTTGCACCTTTTTTCTCCGTTTTCCCGTTTGGGTCCCCTTTTCCTTCACCGGACTCCGCCAACCCTACCCCCATCCTTCCCGTCAAACTGCTCATTTTCCCCCTGTCCAATTCTGTTGCACTTTGGCGTTTCGGATCTTTTTTGGACTTGTTCTGACCGGCGACATTACCCCCTTTCCTTTTTTTTCGGACTTTCCTTTTCTCGCCCCACCCGCGATGCTCCCTCCTTCCCTTAATGGATTTGAGCTTCGTTTCTCTTTCAGGTATGCAACTCCCCCCCCCCTTCTATCAAGTTCCTGTTTATGAGACCTGTCCTTTTTCTTGACCCCCCATTCCGGTGTGCTTACTATAATTCTCTTGTGTCTTCTTTTTTGTCTTCCGTCCTCGAATCTGACCGACTTCGCCCCCACCCCCCGCTATTTTCCCTCGACCCGTTTCCTTTGTTGTTCCCTTGGCAATCCTAACATGTCCCGAGTTGGGACTCACTTCCTTCCTGAATGGTTCACGATTAACCCCCCTGCCAATGCTTTCCCCCTGTGTTTTTGCGTTCCCCCTTGCCTGTTCCTTCTGTTATTTTTTGTCTTTTCCTCCTTTTCAATTAGTGACGTTGTGTCATCTTTTCATGAGTTGTCCCCCTCTGTATCGAGGGCTGGGCCCGTTTCCCTCACTAGCCCTTCTGCCCCCACTCTTATGTCTTTTGTCCTCCGCTGACACAGTCCCCTGCTTAATGTTGTTCTCGCTAATTTGAATGTTTTTTTTTGGCATCTTCGACCCTCCCCCTCTCCCCCCTCCTAAGCCTTCTTCCCTTTACAACCTCTTGAACCCCTCTTCTTTTGCGCTGTTCCTCCCCCCTTGACCACTTTTTTTACTTGTGAATCCTCTTTGTCCAATATATCTTTGCCCTTTGATTCAACCACTTACGCCGCCGTCCTTTTTTTTTCCCTCTCTTCAGGTAAACAATATTTTGCCCCCCCCCTTGGCTTTTTCGTTGTCCTTCGTTTCCTTTTTTTCCAGTCAGATATGTTCGGAGGATCCCATTTTTCCCTTTTATTGCAAGATGATATTGCCTGTCTTTTTCCTGTTTTTCACTTCTTTCGTTTTTTGGTGGGAACGGGAAAATTTTTTCTAAGTGTCGGTATCTCTTTCCTCCCCCTTCCCTCTTATTCCGTTTTTTTTCCCTTCTTCCCCCCTCACACTTCTTTCAAGCTTTAGACACGGGACACCCTTTTGGCGCCCTATCAGCTTCTTCCCACGACTCCCCCCTTTCCTGCTCCTTTCTTTTCTTTCTCCCCTTTTTTTTTTCCCCCCTGCTGGCTTGAATCACTAGTCGTCTTTTCTCCCCCTTTTGCACCCTCTTTCCTCCCCAGTCCCGTTCTCTTCTTTTTTTTGAGTGTTAACTTCATCGTAGACATACCCTTTTCCCCGGCAATCCGCCCACTCGGTTCCACTCTGACCCCCTTTAATCCGATCTTCCCCTTGGTGTGTCCCCTCTCTCTCTTTCTGATCCAAGGTTTGAGGGATTTGTTGTCTTTGGTTGGTTTCCCGTATCCCCCCCTCCAAATTGTCCCAAATTCCACAATGGTTTTTCTTCCGTCCACAACTTTTCCTCCCCATCATTCCTATCACCCTCTTCGTTGTCCCTGTTGGATGTAGTTCTTGGGTTTGGCGCATGTTCCCCTCCTCTTTTTTTGCTTGTCCGCGCCCCCCGTGTCTCCTTGGCAGTTTTCCCGTGTCGTTTCCTCCTGTTTTTTAACCCCCCAACACCCTTTTCCTTCACCCTCGTTTTTTTTTTCCTTCCCATTGCACCTTGATCCACAAATTTGTTTTTTGAACTTTTTTTTTTTCGGACATGGGCCTTCCCTCTGGTCTTTTAACCTTTTTTGGGCTATTGCCCCTTTTTGGGCGGCTACACTTTTCCCCGTACCGCTCCTTTTCTTCTATTTTTCACCCAGGGGAGTCCTGATCCCCTGGTTTCCCCCCTTCTTAAACCGGTGACTTAACCTCCCCGTGTCCCTCCTCCTTGTTTTTTTGGCCAACTCTTTCGGGCCTGCTTGGCGACCCTACGCTTTCTCTTTTCCGATACTTACGTAAAATCTTGTGATTCGCGAACCCCCCCTCTTCTCTTTTTCTGTCAGACTTCCTTTTGTGCGCTTTTTTTCACCTTCCCCTAACGTTGTCCTGGCGGCGCGGTGTTCCTTTAATTCCAATTAACTTCCCCCCCAACTTTCCCCCATCCCCCACAGGTTTTTTTTTTCCAGGCGCCCCTCCCCTTTTCGTTGTCCCCCCCTGCTTGCTGCCTTCCGTTGTCTCGTTTTCTTTTTTCAACCTTACGATCGAATTTCGTTTCCGTTGAGCTGTTTTTTCTTTCAACTTCCCTTTTCAGGAATCCGCAATTTGTTTTTCCCGTGTTTTAGCTCCACCCCGACGGCTGACTCCTGTTTTTTCCCTTTTTTTCTAACGTTCCCCCGGCTTTTGTTGTTGCCATTGTGTTCGACTCTTATCTCCCCCTTCCGCTTGTTACGGCACGCGGCTTAGTTTCTTTTTTTAGACCCAAAATAGTCGTCTCCCCCTTTCCCCCCGTCTGTTCCTTCCTCTTAGGGTTCCCAGTTGTCGTTCGCTTCCGTTATGTTTATTTCCCCCTGCGAGCGCATCCCCCCCTTTTCTCTTTCATCCCCCTTCTTTTTCTTCTCTATTTTTCTTTTTGGGGTTTCTTTGCACATTTTACTTGCCTTTTCCCCCTCCCCGTACCCAGGTCGGCGTTTTCCGTCCTTCCGTTCGTTCTTTTGGCCTCGCCTCTTTTTTCCTTTTTCGTTTCCATCAACTTTCTTTTTCCTAGTTAGTTAAGATTGATGGCTTCCTTGTCAGCTTCCTGTGTTCTGAACTGCCTGCTGCGAGTCTCAGTTGCTCTCCGTTCGGCACCCCCCTTCCTTCGTTCTGTGATATTCTTCCTTTTTCATTTTGTCTGATGTATTTTTCTGGTTGGGGTTTTCGCCCTAAAAAGGGGTCCCCTTGCAATTTTTTTTTTTCAATACCAGCACTTTCCCTCCCCGTCCTTTCTCCGCCCCTTGTTTCCACATACCCTTACTTTTTATACGTGTGTCTACACTTTTCTTTCCGCAGAGGCGGGGAATGGGGTTTTTTCCAATTGCCTCTCGCACCTTTTCTGAGCCTTTCGGTGGGGACACCTCCCCACTGTCCCCTCTGCCTCCCATGTCACTCCCGTCCCTCTTCGTCCCTTTGGATTCCCTTACTGTGCCCCACATGACGGTCCCGTCAACCAATCGCTTCCCTCGTTTTGCCTCGGGCCCCCTTCCATCCTTGCGCGTGTTTTCTTTCCTCCTGAATGTTTTTAATGGAATCACCTAAATGAGGCGAGCTTCTGCTTCATCCTCGCTTCTGTTCCTTTTCTTTTGAGCCCGTCGGTGTTTTTTCTTTAAGTCCCTCGCCTTTGCTGCCCTGATTTCTTTTTCTTCTTCCCTTATGTCCTGCACTCACCGCCACTTTAGTTCCCCCTGTTTCGACCCTTCGCCGGCGTTCTACCACCGTTCTAAACTTTTCTTACGCCGGGCGTTCCATCTCCTGTAATTCCCCCTTTTCCGGTTCCTCTGCATGTTTTCTTCCTCGCATCAACCCTTTTTGTTCTGAATTTTTACGTGATCCACTTCGGCCGGTTCCTGTAGTTTTTCTTTTCTGGGTCCCGTCGTAGTTTTTCCCTTTTTCCCCACACGTTCCGTTTTTGATTTTTTTTTACTCCCCCACCTTT
>Ga0179593_1413024_pt1 | contig 24266 bp, 22 predicted proteins | sample CZODoug2_1_08_16_FD_185931 | JGI IMG/M metagenome (GOLD analysis project Ga0179593, IMG submission 185931) | Vadose zone soil fungal communities from Angelo Coast Range Reserve, California, USA - CZODoug2_1_08_16fungal (PacBio error correction) | ecosystem: Environmental > Terrestrial > Soil >... | reverse complement strand
CGTTACTGGTTTTATGGGCGGGCCTGAGACAGGCTCCCCAGTTCCTCCTCTTTTGTTTTGCCCTAAAGGGCCCTACCCTCACCGGTTGCGTACCCCTTGTTCCTTTTACACGGGTCCCAATCCCTAACCGGAAAATCATTATCAGGCCGGGTTTTGCTGTTTTTTTCTTCCAGTGGCCCCCTCCGAACGGCTGTTCTCAAATCTTTTCAGTTGGACATTTTTTCGACCACCGATATTCCGGCCGACCCCCGGCCGTCAATCCCTCCCCCCCATGAATGATTTCTGCCACTCCCAGGTGTGGTAATTCTGCACCCCCCTCCCCCCCCTGTTTAGCCCCGTTTAGGTTAGTTCTCTTCCAACCGAGCCCATCTCCCCGAAACCCCCGCCGTAGGGCCCCCGATTCACACAATTCCCTACCACCACTCCTAAGTTAAGCCGTACGTCCATTGATGTTTTTTCTCTCGTCTACTCTTCCTCCCCATTTTCTGTCCACTGAGTTCCATCATCTCCCCCACACGAACGACCCTTTGCGCTGTTTTCCACTGAAGAATCTTCCCCCCCCGTAGAGATACTTTCCCGACATTCTTTCAATTTCCCTGACTTTTTTTTTGTGGCCCTTCCTCGTAACCGGCCTGTCCTGGACTTTTTTTTCCGGTGTTCCGGACTCACCGGACTATTCCTTCACGGATATGTTTTCCCCCTTTCTTTTAAAATTTCCCTGTCCAAAGATTTCAACCCCCTGCAACCCCTGCAGTTTTTTATCCTTCGTGAACCCGAGACGAAATCGGATTCCTGTCCAACTTCGATTCAAAGGAGTTCTTCCACTCGGTCTCCCTGGAAGTCTGTTTCACGGTCGGAGTTTCCCTTTCTTCCCCCTTGTGGCCCGTCATCTTCCCCCGATTTTTACTATTACCCAACTTGCTGTGCTTTTGTTTTTTCTGAAAGGAGTTGGGCCCCCGTGCCTTTGTCTTTTTTTTTTTGCACTCGTACTTTTTTTTTTCCCGAAGACGCCCGCGGGGCTCCTTGCCGGATGTGCGCTCTGAGGTCCCCAACACTCCCCACCAACTCCTGACGCTCCCTTTTTTTTCTCATCAAAGACTTACTTTAGGGTAGGCAACGTTGTTTTGCCTTGACACCCTTCCTCGCAGGGTAGCTTTGGCTTTATTGGAAGGTTTACGGACACTGCTTAAATCACAGTTCCTTTGTTGCCCAGCGGGGGTTCTTCATTCGACCTGTTGAGGCAAACCCCAAGTTCCCCCGATATGCTTTCTGGTTTAACCGTAACAACCCTCCGGCCTGACTGTCATTTCTGCATTATCCCGGTGGAAATCAAAAGCCCAAACTTTTTTGATGAAGGGCTGTCTGTTGATTTCATTTCCGCTTGTATTTTTTGTAATCGGGTTCCGGGGGAGGTTGATTTTGCTTCGTCGTCCCCCGTGATTTTTCGTTTCTTTCCCCTCCCTAGGAGATACGGAAATTTTGGTGGGGTTGTTTACACGCCCAGTTCGGAGTCTCAGTTTTTCCCCCTCACTGGGCTTTACTGAACATTCATATGAACGTTGCGGCTTGTCCGTCCTTCTTGTAATTAGACTTGGGCAGCATTTGGCGTTTTTTTTCCCCCTGTTTTTTGGGCGTTTTTTTTTTTCGCTTTTTTGTAAGATCCCCCCTCAGGTGTTCAACGCAGAATTATATACGCGTTCCCCCCTTCGTGTAGTTTTTTTTTTTTTTACCGATTTTTGGATGGTTTGGGCATGTGCAAGAATTTCTCACTTTTTTTTTTCCCCCTTGATCAGGGAGTCCCTTTTTTCCCTTGCCTTCCTTGCCATCCCGGCTGCGCGTTGCTGTTTTCGAACCCAGGGCTTTGGCCCTGCTCAACCCTTCGTCCGCTATTTTTTATCCCGTCTTTTTCCCGCGTTGGTCGGCACTGCACTGTGTTCCTTTGCTTTTCCAACAAGTTGTCACCCGGCCCCATGCGTCCCACTCAGTTTTTCCGGCCCCCCTGAGGTCGCTTCCCTTGGCGGTACCCCCCAAAAACATCGTCTTCCTTTGGGAGTTTCACGTTTCCAAAGTCGCCCTGGTTTTCTTTTTTACTGTGCCGGATGGAAGGCTTTCGTGGTAGTAGGCAACACCGTCTCGTTCGCACCCCCCCCCCTTTTCACACGAGTTATGCTCGTCATTCCCCTCCCGCCCGCACCCTGTGTAGGAGATTCCAGCGTTAAGGGGGAGGGTTCGGTTCATCGGCCCCCATGACGGCGCCTTTTGGCTTCCTGTTAGTTTTCTGACCTGTCGTGTATGTTTTGTAGGGTGTCTCGTTAGCAATCACTTCCCGGGACGTGCTTTGCTTTTCCCAGCTGGTCTGCGTCGTCGCTCATTAGGGCCAGAGTCGTTTCCGGTGGCTCCTTCCCTTAGCTACTGTCGGTCTAATTTCCTTAGTTTCCCAACAACATTGGGCCTGCTGGTCGTTTTCCCTTCAGTAATTGGTGGCTTCGCTGAAACTTCGCCCTTCCTTTTCGGGGCCTTTTACGAGGCAGAGTCTACATGCTGGGCCCCGTTTCCCGGACCCTTTTCCCTTCAATAATTTTTTTTCTGCGACTCTCACCATGTTTTCAAGTTTTTGTGATTTTGCCGCCCCCCTTCCGTTTTTTTGGTTTCTGCGTGGCTGGCTTTGGCGCTGCGGGTTTTCAAAACTGGCATTTGCTTTTTCTGAATCGCCCCCCCAACAGCCTTTTATTTGATGGGCTTCAATTCGGTTCCGGGACCCAGGGGGTCTTGCGTTGACTTCATCCCAATGCTAGTTTTGGGACGGGCTGGACCTGGCATTTTTTCTTCCCGTCTGGGTTCCGTCGGGGCTTTTTTTCCCCCTTTTCCCGCCGTGACCCCGCTGGTCGTCCCCCTTACGTTTCTGTAAACTCCCCCACCAGATCACAGTTGGGTTCTTTGGCGCCGTCTTCCCCTCTCTCTTCTAATATTTTTTTAGAGAGGTTTTTTTTTTTTTTTTTTTTCATGGCCAAATTTTTTTTTTCCCCCCCCTTCCTCTGTCAGGGCGTTGCAAACACCCGTCCTTTCCCCCCCTCGTCTTGTCTGTTCTTTTCGCACCCGAACGGTAAGGTAGGCTCCATTCAGTGTCCAGCGTCCCCGAAAAGTTTTTTTTTTTTTTTCGCCGCCACCCGGCCCGCTTTTGTCTCCCCCCTCTGTCCTCGATCCTCTAGTGATCTTTTTCAGGAAGTCACATCTCCCCATAGAATGGTTTTCAGGGCGGCGGGGGCTTGACTCACGCGCCGAACAGGCAGCCCTTTTTTCCCAGCCCCCCCCCGTGCGTTGTTGGTTTTTTCCCCGCCTGCAGGCGGGTCCCGGCAAGCTCCCCAGGTCGGTAGGTGTCTCCACGGGGGAGCGGTTTCCCCACAGCGTGAGCCCTGCGTGAGTAGGCCCGACGTTTCCCTCTGAGGAGCTGGTTTTTTACTCCCCCTGCCCACCCCGTGACCTGCAGGTTTCACATCAGAAGGGCCCATCACGTTGCAAGTCTCTTTATTCCCGTTCTCCTGGTTTCCTTGGTCGAACTGTTCTTCTGGGCGGCGACGTTTGCTCTTCGCGCGTTGGACCTTTTTGCGGCCGAGCCTCGTCAGTCCAGACCCTGCACCACCTCCCCTCAGCTTTTTTTTTTTTTTTTTCGATCGGAAAGCTCGTTTTGGCCCTTCGTCTGGACCATGCGCCCTGTCCCTTTTTCCCAGTCCACTATGGCCGGACTCTAACCGGATGCCGACCGATTGAAGAGTCCACCTCTGTGCCCGTGTTTTTTTGAAGTCGTCCCCCCCCCCTCCGCGTTTTGTTCCCTCCCCGACCCTGACCCCGGCCATGGCCGCCAATTCAGGGGCAAGCACTGGCGACGTCCGTGGATTTTTCTTTTTTCGCTATGCCGTATTTTTCTGGCAGCTCCGGGTCGTCCTCTTCCATGTCTTGCCGTAGTCTTTTTTTTTTTTGTATAGTTCACTCCCGTTGGAAGGCTCTATACAGCCGTTCCAGACCGTTTTTTCCCTGAGGCTGCTTCTTGTGAGGCCTGGGCGCCTTAAACGTTCTCTAGAGTCGGCCTTCCCGGGTAGCCGTATTCCCTTTTCCCGGTTACCGGTGTTCTTCCTGTTCGAGGATTGTATTTTAAGCAAGAGACACCCCCCATATCAGCTCAGCTCCTTTTGATGGTAAGGTACCTTCCTCTGTTTGAGGGGAAGGTGGTTCTTTCGACCCACTGGTTCCCTGCCTAAGCTCACGCGTTATTTTCCCCCAGCTCTCCTGCTTTTTTTCCCACCGACTTCGAGTTTTTCGACAGGTATCCAGTTTGGATTTACGCAGGTTCCTCTGTTTTTCCCGATACTCTCCTGTTTAGCGAGTTCAACCCCCACCCCTTGTCCCTGTCCTGTTCGATTTTGCCATTTTGAAACCCCGATTGCGCGTTGCGTACCCACTCACCCGTTCCCCCCCGGCCCTCCTTTTGTTGGAAGTTTCCCGAAGGGCCTTGATGAGGACTCCGTCCCCCATCCATCAGCTTTCCGGTGCCCTTCTCGAGGTTTTATCAACCTCGCGGAGTGACTAGCGTCGCGGTTTTTACGTTTGAACCCCCCCCCCTCAAGTCGTTGCGCTCTGTGGCCGTGACTTCAGACCCCTGGGCCCGACGTGATGGGGATCTTCTTCAACTTTCCCCTCCTTTTGCTGCCGGAGACGGTTTTGACCCACGTAGCGACGAGGTTTTCCTCGTCGACTAGTGATGGGAACCCCCTGGTTGGGTTGTGGGTCCTTTGTGTGGATTGGCCTCGTTCTCATATCTTTGCTCCTTGATAGACCAGCTTTTTTTTCTCTTTGCGATAGTTACCTTCCGTGCCCCCCCAAACCTGAGGGTCCGACACTGACGTTCCCACTTGCTCCAGTTTTGGTCGCGGTTTTTTTTCCAGCTCTTTTCCCCCCTTTTCCGCTCGTTTTTTCTTAAGCCCCAGGGGTCGTTTAATTTTTTCCCAAGACCGGAATTGGCGGACCCGGCCTGCTTCCCTCGTTTCCCAGGGTCGGCCTCGTTCGTTTCCTTGAAAATATAACTTTCGGCAGGGTGCTGTTTTTGCCCCGTTTGAGCTGGAGGTCTGGGACTGGAAAAAAGTTTTTTTTGTGACCGCGGGCCTCCCGCTAAATCATACGGGTGATCCGACAGTGTCACAACCAGCCTGTTGTTTCTCGACTTTGGCCCGGCCAGTTTTCAGGTCCGCCGCCAAGCCTTTTTTTTTTTTTTCTTCGCCGGAAGATGATTGCCTTTTGGCTGCCAACGGACGTCTGAGCGGCCTTTTTTTCCTCCTGACCATTCGGTGGTGCATGTAAGAATTTGGATTGGAGTGTTCATTTTTTTGCGTACCCCTGCGGGCCTGTCGGGTCCTTTGGCCCCGGCGGGTTCTCTTGGTTCTTTTGTTCCGTGCTCGGGTCTTTCGACTTGGAGTTTCGGGTCTTTTCTTTGGCAGACTTGACGGGCGCTGCCGGGGCAGTGGGAATTCGTGGAGGGCGCTTCCCTCCAGGTTGAATTTTTCCTTTTCCCTTTTTGGGGGCGGCCGGGAACTTTTTCAGGTTTTGCATTGGTGTTTTACGGCGCCCAACCCATGAACTTGTGTCCCTCCCGAAACGTCGCGGCGTCCCCCCTGTCCCGTCAGGAACACTTCCCTTCCTGAGCCGGTGTTCAGTTTTTGATTGGCGCCCGTTTTTTCAGTTTAACCCCATTTTAGAAAACCGTGGTGCGAAGTTCCGAGGCAACCATCTTCTTAGCGGTTTCGTTTCCCCCTTAACCAACGGCGCTGAAACCCCCGCCGTCTCCCCGTGGGCGTGCGGGTACGGATGTCCTTTGAGCCCAAACGTGTCGGCGAGTTCCCTTCGTGTCGACCCCTTTTCCCCTTTTGGCTGAAGCGACTCTTTTTCTTTTTTCTCGATCGAGCGTTGCGTCCCCAGTAAAGATGGCTGCCCCATGCCCAAGGGTCTTGTTGCGATCAAGCCCTTGAACAATCGGCTTGGACGGTTTTGGGTTGGTCCCGCTGGTCCGGTTTTTTTTTTTTGGGAGCGTTCTTTTTTTTTCTTTCCTTCAGCCAACGCATTTTACCCTCCCCTCCCTGTCGCTTTTCTTCTTAGCCCCTCGCGGGGCGTAGGTTTTCGGTTGGTTTTGAGGTAGGTAAGGACTTTTTCCCCATGCCCACCCCCTTCTTCTTATGTCCGCCACGTGAAGTTTGAGTTTTTTGGGCCTTTCGTCGAAGTCTTTTTTTTGTGGGACATGAGGGGCCCCTCCCCCCTAACGTCCCTTTGCTGGGTGGCCCGGCGGTGTTTCAAGATGATTGTCTTGAGGGTCCGGTCCCGTTATTCGGGGAGTGGGACGATTTCCCTTGCGGTAGAACTGCGGCGGTCATGATTTTTTTTCCCCTTTCCTACGTTCCCCCGGGATTGTCTCTGTCTGTGGATTACGATGGATTTCTGAACTCTCGTCCAGTTTCCTTTCGAGGCCCCCTTCTACGTCCCCCCCCCCCATTCAGTACCTTGAGTTGCCGTGTGCTTTTTTTTGTACCAAGGGCCATTTTTGGTTTTGCCCACGATAGGGCCCCCCTCCCTTTTGCGGGGTTGTGGCGCGTCCCTGCGATTCCCCCGGTTCTTGCGCCTTGCCCCCTCTTTATGGTTTGCTCGCGACCCATTTGAGGCTCAGTACTTTTTGGTGGGTTGCGAGGCGGACCGGCGCTTTGCGCCTTGGTTCCTTCTGGTGAAAGGGCGGATTCGATGGGCGCGGCTTCATCTTTCACCCTTACCAGTTTGTTGTTGTGATCCCTGGAGAGCCTGGACCCGACCATGGCCGTCCCTTCCCTTCCTGAGAAGCCTCCCGTAGCTGGCTAACCTTACGCGCTGCTCTGAGGCGGTTCCACCCTTTGATTCGTTCGGACCCTTTGACGTGACCTTTTTTTTTTTCGCCCGTCGTAGAACGCCCCGGGCACTTCAGTCTCTCTCGCCAGTTTGGCACTTTTTCTCCCCTTTTTTTTCACCCACGGGCCCCGCCTCTTGTCGATTGACGGAAGGTGTCGCCACCCAGATTTTTTTTGACCTTTTGGAGATGTTCAGTGATCTTTGCAATGTTCTTCCCAGCCTTATTGGCCCACTCCCTCTTTAGTCAGCGGCCAACCCGGACCCACACCCCTGGCTTTCACGCCTTTGGACCCCCCGTCCACTCGCTACTTTGCCTCTCGTGTCACTTTCCCCGGTCCCTTGAAGGTTTTTTTCTTTTTCTTTTTTTTTTTTTGAGACCACCGCCGGCCTTGGGACCTCCTTCCGGCAAGAGGTTCCCCCTGACGCCATCCTTACGACGGGTTCCTAGAAGTTTTTTCCGTACATAGTTGGTCCAGCCCAAGGCCACCTCACGCGGGGGTGTTTTCTTCCCTGTTTTCGGGACGGAAACCCGCGTACCCCGTGCTCGGGGGTTGGGAGACCTTCCCCCGTTTTTTTTTTTTGTGGTCCCGAGACACGTCTCCCCCCAATGACCTCAGGCGGGACGAAGGTCGTTGTTTCAGTCTCGGACCAGCCACTGGTTTTTTCCTCCCCCCCCCCCCTCCGGTGACCAGCGCCACGCGGCCATGTCCAAACCCGCCCCCTTCCCCTCGTTGGTTGCGTGGCGGTTTGTGTCCTTGGGCACTTTTTCATATCACAATCTCTTATCTGTGTTTGAAAGCGCCCCTTTGTCGGATCTCTTGCCCTCTCAACGATTTGTCGCCTGCCCTCCGGTGGCTAGTTTCTTTCCCTCAAGGATTTTTTTCTCGCTTCTTCCAATGGTTTTTTTTTTGGGGTTCTCATGACTGCGCTAGCTTTGCACACGTTTCTTTTGCGAGTGGGCGCCGTTTTTTTTTTCTACGTGGTTTGCTTTTTTTGCGTGTTCCCCTTACCTCCTGGGGGTTTTTTTTCCTTAACACTTCTCCACCCGTGGTCTCCCCCTGTTACGCTTACACGTTTGGCTCCCACATCGACACGTTCCCCAGAGGTCTTGTGCCTGGTTTTTTCCGCGTCCTTTGTGGTGAACCAGCTCAGTTGGCTTTTTTTTTTTTTCCACAAGATTTCTCCCCGGGGTTAGGCTCGTAAACAGGGAGCGACCCCCCCCCCCCAGACGCCCGTCCCGGACCGCCACACCGATGCTTTTTGTCCACTGACCACATCTGCTCCCTCCCTTTACTTCACGGCGCTTTTCGTCCTTTTCCCCGGCGCCCCCGTTCTTACCTCCCCTTTCGGCGCATCTTACAAAAACCTTCCCTCACCCCTACTTCTAACTTTTTTCCTCCCCCGTACCAAGAAGGGTGGGTTAACGCGTTCTAGGCTATTTCCCTGGTTCCGCAGGTGATTTTCCCCTCTATTCACTCCCTTGACCCCCGTTGACTCCGCTTGTCCGTGCCGCCGTCCCTCCAGCAGCGCTTTCTCCGATTGGCCTTTCCAAGGCTGGTCTTCCTTTCCCTTCTTTTTTTTTTCGCCTGGGCCAGTCCTCGGTTTCTTGTGACCTTTCCCGGGGACGGTGTTGGTCGGGTGCAACCGTCGCTTTTTTTCCATTTCTCTGTTGAACTCGTCTCCGCCCCCACTGTCTCCCGATTCGTCACCCCTACCCTGACGCAAGTTTGATTTTCGTCCAGTCGATTGGAGACTGGCTTCCGCGGTCCGTTTCTTTCTGCCAGTCCCCCCCTTTTTTTTCCCAGAGCATTTTTTAACCACTCCGTTTTTCGTCAGTACCCCTGGACCCCCGGCAAGGTACGGCTGTTACGGCACTCCTTCGTCCAGACTGGTCTAGCAGAGGATGCCGTTTCCCCACCCGCCGTGAAGTTCGTTGTGCACTTTACGATTAGCCCACTACGAATCTCTTTTCTCTCATGCTCTTTCGATTTCCGTATGTGTTGACACACCCCCCCCCCTTCCCCCCGCCTTAAAGGCGTTCATCCGTTTGAAGGTTGTTGGTCATTACCTCGGGTCTCCCTGTGGTGAACAACGTCTAATTTTTCCTTTCGGGTGCGCTTTTTCGTTCCGGTTCCAAGGTGGATCCTTACTTACTCGCACCTCCTTGTTCCTGGCCTTCTGCCCCCCATTAGACTCTCCCTTGTTTTTAGTGTTTCAACGTCACAACGCGCCATCCTCTAACGACCTCCCCCGGGTCTTTCCATCCCAAGTTCAGTCTTTCCCGTGTTTTTTTTTCTCACCTCCCGGCCCTTCGCCCCCCCCTCCACAGATCCGGTTTTGGGATTTTTGGCGTGCGTTTTTCGGGTCGCCTTCTCTTAGGTTCTTCACCTTTTGCGGAGATCCTTCCCTTGGGCGTTGTTTTTCCCCCCCTCGCCCCCATCCGGTTTACCATCTTTTTTTTTTTTTTCCCCATTGAGTCGTACCTACCGACAAGTGGTTTTTCCTTTTTCTGTAGCACATTCTGACTTTTCTTAGCCTTCCTTTTCAGGCATCTTTTTTTTGTTCCTTTGTTTCAACCTTTTCGGGGAGCTGGTGTCAGAGAAATGTCCACTGTTTTTTCAAATAAGCCTTCATAATATTTCACTCTCCGCCTTGCGACGCGTTCTCTTATTGTTTTCCCCGGATTGTCGTGTCGATGTTTCCTTGGAAAAAATTCCCCCCAAGTTCCACCGTTATCCAGGTTCCATTCACCCGGCGACGGCTTCTACGGATAACCCCTGATAGAGGAGATATGGTTTTCTTTCCGGCAGGTCCTCTTCCCCCCCTCCTCCAGATCACTTCTTTGGACGATGTCTCTGTGTCTGGCCTTCCTGTTGTGCTAGATACCCCCTTCTTCTTCCCCGTGCACATTCCTTTACCTATGGCCGAAAAGTTCTCTCGAGGTTTCCTTCTGAATCTAGTCTTTTCCCAGGAAGTCCCCTGGCTCCGTCTGTGTGAAATTTTTTTATCCGTAGTTAATTAAAACCCCCTGGTTTTTTCTACTTCAACATCAACTGATGGTTCCATTCTAGTAACTCGTCCCCTGGACTCCTTTTCGGAAGGGTTTCTCCATTCCCGTAAGGAGCGATTTGTTTGGCCTCTTTTTCCTTTCTGTCAACTGACCTTCTTCTGGCTACAAGACCGGCTTTTCAACGTATGTGTCGCGGATCCATTTTTTTGAGCTCTCCGTCCCAATTGAGGCTGGATCCTGATTACTGACCTTCCAGCCCCATGCGAGTAGTGCCCTGGAGCCCGGTTCACCCCTTAAGGTGATTTTCTTCTTTTCTAAGGATTCCCGTTTCTTTTTTCAGGCTTCTTGCTTTTGTAATTTTGGACGGCGTTTTCACTTCTCCATTTTCCCCGTGGGGTTCGTGAGGCAGGCCTGCTCTGAACGTTTTTCTTTCCCTTTCCCTTTTCACCCTGGACCTTACCTAATGTTGCGCGACGCTTGTTTTTTTTTCCTTCCCGCTTATTGGAGGTTTTCCCGGCGGGGCTGTATTTTTTTTTTTCGGTGCTTTTTTTTCGTGCCCCCGGGCCGCACGTCCTACTTACCTGTCTATGTCCTTGCCCCTTCCGTCGCCCCCCCCCCATCTCATTCCCCCTCCCCCCACCCCCCTTCCCCCTTATCTCGCCAACCGAAGGGATTCTCCAAAACGTTGCGCCGCGTTGCGCTCTTCCCCCCCCAAGCCCCCCTTCCTGCTGGGGAACTGGGCTGTCCGGTGTCCGAGCGGATGATCTCAGTTCTTAGACGTAATGACCACTTCCTTTCCCACCATCTCACCGTGGTGTTTTCTCGGCTGTCACCTGGATTGACCCCCCATCCCCGTTTTTTTTTCTTCGAGTGGTCCCCCTGCGCATGTTCCCTGGTCGCCTTCTCTGGTGAGGGCTTTTTTTTTTCCACGCTCCACCTTTAGTCAGGCGTCACGGGCTGGGCTTAGACCTCCTTTTCCAGCCGTACTTTACCCGCGTTCCACGAAATTCTTTTGGGTCGCCTCCCCTCCCCCGCTAGATTGAGAAACCTTCTTTTCATCCCCCCTCTCCTTTGGTGGCGATGATCCTTAACCAATGACCATCGTGCTTTTTTGGCTTCTTCCCCCCTTTCCCAGCAGTCCCCTCTTAACCCGCCTCCCAGCCTGGTCCCCACTTGCTGTCTCGCCAGGCAAGGCTGGCCAGGACAAGGGAGCGTCTCTTCCCTATTCTTCAAAGTTTCTACCGGGCAATCCTTGCCCCTTTCCGTTTGGCTCCGCTGGCCCCGACGGGACCCCTGAAACCTTCTGATCCGGTAAAAGTTTTTGCCGTTGCCCCACCTCTCCCGCGAATTCTTTTCGGCATTTGACGCCGACTTCTACCATCAGGCGTATCTTCTCACTGGTAATGGCTGGGTCTCTCGCTTAAGGTTTCCTGCTCCGAGGGAACGTTTTTTTTTTTTTTTGCCGGACTATCCCCCCCCTTTCAGGAAACTTTCTGAAGACCGAAACCCCTTCACTCCTGGACTTTTTACCCTCTTTCCCTGAAATCTTCTTTCATCGTCTTCACAACCAACCCCCTGGACCTTTTTCTCTAAGTACTTTTTTTTTTTCCCCTTTTCCCTGGCTTCAAGGAGTATTGCTATTTTTCCCTGAAGCTAACTCTGTTGGCCTTCTGTTTTATCTCCTGTCCCCTCGGTGGTTTTCACTCACCCCCCCAGCCGGACATGCCCCCTGTCACATCCTATTACCCGAAATCGATTTTTTTCCGTGACCTCCCCTTTTTCTGTGATCCCTTCATTTTTAGCGCGTCTCCGCGCCCCCCTTGTCAGAGAAGGGTGTCCTGTGCGGGCAGCCGTGGTAAGGAAGCCTTTCACATTCGGGGTCAGAGTTTCCTACGAGTCATTGTCTTCTGCCCGGAGAAGCGAACCGTCACGGGCCTTTTTTACGTCCCCTTTATAATAAGTGAAGCCGGTCCCCCACCCGGGGGTGGACCTTGCCCCCCTGTATTACCTTATGGAGAGATTTTTTTTTAATGCCCCCCGTCGCCCACCATAACCATTTCGTAACAGTTTCTCTTTTTTCTTTCCCTATTGACTCTTTCGATTTAAGATAACCGGCTCTTGTGATTGACCATCTGAGTTGGAAGAGTCCACGCTCCCCCCCCCCTTTGAGTTTCCAGTTCCCTGATGCCTCGGCTTGGACTTTTTTCCCAGGAAGTTAGAGGACTCTCACAGGTCATGGGGCCTTCCTTTAACTCCCTGGTCCTCTGTTCGTCCTTATTCCCCCCCTGCCTTTGAGACCCAGTGAACCCCACCGCGCCGGTCCCCAAGTATCCGAGGTTTTTTTTCCCCGACTCACCCCGTCTTTTCGCTGGCCCCGAAACGGCAAATCCCCCTTGGAAAGCACTCCCTTCTCGGTGGCTTTTCATTTAAGGTGCACGCGTTCTCTGAGCCAGCCCTTCTTCCTTCCTGCTTACCTTGCTGTGCCGGCGACGGTTCACCAGAGGAATTCTTTGCCTTCTTATTGGTAAGTGTTTTTCCGTGAAACCCCCTAAACGTCCGGCTCTCTTCTTTCCGTGTTTTAGTCCTTTTACCCCGCTGGGCTCCTCTTCCTCTCTCTTCCGTCGTCCCCAGGCGCCCCTTTCTTCCCTCAGGCGTTATATTCCTTCGCGGCCCGATTTCTCCTTTCACGTTCTTTCCCACTGTCCGGTCTTCGGTCGGTTCTTTTTTAGTGCCTTCGATCATCTCCCCATCTCCTCCCCCTATTCGTATTTTCCCGCCTAGTAAGTTCTTGCTAACTGTCTGTGCGTTTTCAGCCCCCCCTGAGCTTCCTGCAGGCGTTCGTTCTTTTCATCTCTTCCGCCGTGTAGTTCTTTAAGTTAGCCCGGTCCTTGCTTCTGGCTTTTTTCTTCCCCCAGGGCCGCCTCCTGTGCTGCACCGGAGTGAGGCCAGTCAATCTTGTTCGCGCGCTGGTTTTTCTCGATCCACCGTCTCTTGTGCCGCCGGGAATTCTTTACCAGATGGGCCAAATTGCCTGGAGGACGGACCGTTTTAGGGGGTCCATCTCTGCACATGAATCCAGACTTTTTCAGAAGAAGTCAGTTCCCCCCCCCTCCCGGCGGTTCAAAGAGTAAGGTTTTTCCCGGAGCCCCCCCTCCCCGTCAGGTACCTGCCAGCTCCGCCACGCGACGAGTATTCTGTTTCTCTTTTCGGAACTGTTTTTTTCTTCCGGGGTTTCTTTAATGGCCCCCGATTTCCCCCCTCTTGCAATTTTAAGCTTGTATTGGGCGCCGTATCCTCCTAATTTCTTACCCAATTGAGTGGATTTAGTTTCTCTTGTCGGTACGCCTTCTGGGTTTTTTCTTTTTTGTTGTTTGGTTCAGCCCCCCCCGTAACAGGTAGTAGTTCTTCTTTATTCTCCTTTTGAAGATCGTTGTGTGAGAATTTTCTTATTTTGAAGTCTGTCCCCCCCCCCCTCACCAGGGGACGTGGACATTTGCCCCCTTCCTTTCTGTCTTTGCGGGATTTCCTTTTCCCGGTTAGGGATTTTTTTGTCGTTACTCAGGGACCTGAATTTTCTGTGTTCCCACAGCACGTTGACTTCTGCGGACCACCTTTTTTTTATTCAGGACAGGAAACTTTTTTTTTAATCCCCGGTCCTGTGTCAGTTGTTGTTTTGGGCCCCCTTGCAGAGTACGGTTTCCCCAATTTTTTTTTTTCGTGCAGTTTCAGTCCCCCCCCACAGAGTCCCCCCCTGGCTGGCTCCCTGAAGCCCCCCCAGAAGTTTTTTTCAGACGAATCCGAGGCCCAGAGGGCCCCTCCTTTCGTTTTACGCGATTGCTAATGTGCCCCCCCCCCAACCTAAACACCCATTTTCCTGAGTCCCTTCCGTGATGGCGTCTTTATTTTCTCCTGTGCTGCTCGACTAGGCTGAGTTTTGCTTTCTTTCCCTGAGTTAAGTTTTATGTTGAATATATGAGAATGCCCTGGGACTTTTTCTCCCCCCGGAAAGAGGAGGGATTGTTTTTTTTTTTTTTCTGGGACTTAGGGTGAGATGGTACTTACGTTTTGCGTTTTCAGACTTCAGTCCCCCGATAGTGAGATTTTTTGTGGTCGGTCGAGGACCTTGCCCCCCCCCGCGGGGCTGTCTCGTCCGAGGGTTGGAGGTCCCGTCTCCTTTTTTGAAGGCCCCCCAAACGGTCTTGGTTTTTTCCCGTTCCGACGGATTTCCGCACGAGGCCTGGTGCCCCCCCTCCTCTTAGAGGGGGTTGTTTTAAACATAGGAGTGTCCTCTTTTATTCTGGTAAAAGTTCTTCCCTTCCTGTTTTTTCTCCTTTTTTTTTATGTGAGGACGCCAGTGCCGTTCTCTTCCCCGTCTCGGTCGTTTCCCTCTGTTTGGGATTTCAAATAGATCTTGTTTTCCTGGTGACCCCATCTTTTGAACCCTCCCTTTTGAGGGATTTTGGACCCCCCCGAGTCGTTTTTTTGGAATACGGCCAAGAATCCTCCCCCTCTAGGTTTTCCCCCCTCTGTTGGGAACGACCTTATTTCTTACCATCTTAATCTTCCCCAGGTCTTGGGCAGGTTTTTTTCTTTTATACCAGGGTGCCCCTGGCGACCGAGCTCGGTCCTTTTCCTTGGTTGCGTCAACGCGATCCCCCCTTTGGCGCGAACGCGCACGGCTTTTTTGACCCCTTCCGTTCCTCCCCCGAAGACCTTAGCCTTGTCTGGGAGGCAGGGGCCTAGAGTTTCCAGGGCGTTCTTTTCTCCCCTGGAGGGTGAAATTTCCCCTTGGTCGGCGGCGGTGTCTATCCTTTTTCCTTTTCCCTTCTTCTCTTTGTTTTTTTGTTTTCTTCATCGAGTCTTCAAGAGACTGACCCCCCCCGTTCGCGCCCAACCTTCCTCCCGGCAGCCTTTTTTTCCGTCCGCTCCTTTCTTTTTAATTTCTTCCCCTTCCCCTTTTGCGGGAGTAAGGTTTTTCCTGCGCGCTCCCTCCGTTCCGCCGTCGCCCTTCGTGTTCGTTTTTTCCGTTTCCCCCGGCCCAGATTTGCTCAGTTTGGCGGTGCATGGTCAGGGCCCGAACCACATTGCATATTTGTTCTCTCGTGTGGCCCAGTCGTCCTTTGCGTTTGGCAAGGACCATCGGTTGAGTTACGATGTGCCAGATTTTTTTGACCCCCCCTTATACTTTGCCTTAGGGCACACTCTCTTTATGTCGGGGCTTTTCCTCCGGCACATCAGGACCCCCTCCTTGGGTTGGTTTCTTTCCCCGGACTTTGCCCCTTTAAGACATCGAAGTTGGAATCCCGTGTCCTTTCCCCTTCGAAGCTTGTTGCTTCAACTAGCCTTCGTTCCCCTGTTCCCCTGTCGCTTTTTCCAGAGTTCCCTTTTCTTCCTTCGGGGTCAGGGAACGTTGATCCCTTCAAGCCTTCTTTCCTTTGTCACGCAAGCTTGTTTGTTACACAAGTTTTTCCCCCCCCCCCGCTTTTTTTTTTTTTTCCAATGCCCCAACGACCCCCAACCGTCGCCCCCAGGTTCCCCTCTGCGGTTTTGCGGTTCCGCTCCCCCTGACGGACCCAAAATGCCCTCGGCTTTTTGGTTTTGGATGGAAGGCGCGCCCCCCTCCCCTGGGGGCCCACTCTTTTTGACCGGAGCCACCCTTTGTTCCCCTTCACAAAAAGACCCCTCCCCTTCCCCCGTTTTTTTGTTTGCTTGGGGACACCGTTACCTTTGGACTTCTTCATATATTAATCCCCCCCCCTATGTCCCCTTTCCCTTTCGGATAGTTTTTTGTTTTTTTTTCGGTGCTTCACGCTCCGTTCGGCTTCTTGGGTTTTCCGCAAGCCGTTTTTTCCCCCGAAGGTGAGCTCGGTCCTTTTGAAAGGTTTTTTTAGGTTTTTTTTTCTTGGTCTTGCTTCCCTTTTTTTTGCTAGACCCTGCCACGTTGTTGTCGGTGGTGCTCGGTGCGTTAGTATTAGTTTTTTTATTCTTCGGAAGTGAGTTCCCCATGGGTTTCGGAAGTATGTTGGTTTGTGGGGGTGGCTCTCATCTTGGCCCTTTTCCTCCCTTCACTGGTTTTGGCTTTCCCTTCACGTTACTTTGTCCCGCCAACGACTTCCCCCCCCAAAGTCCCGAACGTTTTGGCGGTTGCCTTTTTCCCCTTTACCCACTTCCCCCGTGGTAACGCCCCTCCTTTTTTTGCGTCGTGCAAGTGTGTTTTTTTGGCCCCCCCAAGGTCCTTGTGCCCTTCGGTCACCAACTTTTTTTCGTACAGGCCGAAGTGATTTTTTTCCAACCCAAAGACTTCTTTTTTGGCGGGTCAACAGGCCCACCCTTTTTTCTGTGTATGGGCCTTCCAACCCTCCGACGAGGGCGCCTGGGCCCCCCCCGTGAGAAGCATTTTCTTTCCACCTTCCCGGCCCCCACAAGATTTACCTTTTTTTTTAACTCACGACCCCTCCTTGCCGTTACACCCGTCTCCAACAACAAGACGAACTCTCTACAGGTCCTCCCTTAGCCCCTCCACGCCCCCAGGGTTTTATTCTCGGATCCCTACGTCAAACAAGAAGGACATTCCCCCCCGCGTCCCCTCGGTCTTTCCCACAGACCGTACCCACCTGGGCGGTTACTTTGACGTCGTGCAGCTTTTTTTTCAAGGGTCCCTTTTTTCCCCCCCTTCTTGCTGGGGCGGCCTTTCTGGCGGCGGCCTTTTGCATGCCCTCTTTGCCTTCCTCGTACCGGACTGAGTTCCTGGGTACCATCTTTTTTTTGCGGGTTCACCCGTTGACCCCCTTTGAATTCAACGTTTTCGCTTGGACCAAGTCGTTTGTTTTCCGCCCCCCCCCCTTTAAATTCTTGGTTTGGGGGGAATTTTCGCTTTGGTGATTCCTTTTCACCATGGGACGGGGCAGCGAAGCATTTTTGCTTTATATCATTTGTTCCTGGTGTTCGTCCCAGGCGTCTTTCCCGCGTCTTCCCCCTTTCCCATCCCGTTCCCGGAACCCTTCAGTATGGGGACCCGAGGTTGGGCCCAGTATGATGTCCCCCTCCACGCTTGCTGTCATGTTGCTTTTGGAAGTGCAGTTGGAACGATCCCCAGTACGTGCGTAATCCTTTTTTTCGGAATACGCCCTCCCCGTCAGATCACTTTCTCTCGATTGATCCCCCTCCCCCCCCAAAGGCCGACCCCCCAGGCCGTTTTTTCATCACCTCCGTGGACGGCTGGTTTTTTTTTGATGGTCGTTCAGGTGGTTTTGCCCCCCCGGGACGTAGTTAGCGTTGTCTTCGGAACGGAAGGATGACGTCGGGCGCCCAGTTGTTTTTTTCTGTCTCAACAACTTCCAACATCCTTGAGGGGACGGTTTTTCACCTAAAAACCCCCCTTCTTTCACCAGACGATTGCCCCCTCGCCCTTTTTCTTCCTTCAGTGGATTCATAAAACGTTCTTTATGTCGGACGGCGGGGTATGGACATTCGGCCCCCCCCTTTCCCAACCATAGGGGAGGTGGCTGTTCTTTTTTGGTGTAGTAAAGGTCCTCAATAGGGTCTTTCTCGTTTCTTTTTTTTGATCGCCCAACCGTTTTTTTATCCTGGCCCCTGGTGGTTTTTTTGGGTGGTCATTTTTTCTTTTTTCCCCCCCCCATTCTGGAGTTCGAACCTTCCCTTAGTCACGTCAGCGTCATGACAGGTCCTTCACCCTACCTTTGAACCCGGTCCCCCTTGCTTTCGTGCCCGTTATGTGCTGAGGGCTGGTGGCCGTCGTTCCCCTTTTTTTTTTTTTTGGGTGGTTTGGCCCCTCACGTTTTTTCCATCCCGCCTTCCCATCTACGCCGTTCGCGCGGTTCTTTTTTTTTCTTTGGGGTGGCCGGCACCCCCCCTGTGATGGTGCTGGTTTGCTTCCGGTTCCACACTCCTCCAGAAACGTTTCCTTCTTTTTTCCCCTGTGACGGGTCCTATACGGCTCAAATTTGCCGCTTCGTCTTGTCCTCTTTTCTTTGGTCGCCCTGCTTCCCCACCACTTTTTTTTGCAGTTCTTTTAGCGATCCTCTTGCTGTCCAGAGGCTGCTGGCTTGCTGGGATTTTTCCGGGTATGCCTACTTTCCCCGTTCCGGCAAGGCCATGCGTTTGGCAATAGGCCATACGGGCTCCGCAGGACCCCTCTCCGTTTTCCCCCCCATCTAGTTTTTCCCCGGTTTCGGGTTCCTGACGTAAGCACTGGGCTGGTGCGGATTCCCTATTCGGGTTTTTCTAAACCCACCTGCTTGGGTTCGACTTCCCCACCCCCTCGTTCCTGAAACGCATAACGCCCGTGTGGACACAGCTACTTCTCGATGGTTTTTTTTGTTTTTTTTTTTTTTTTTTTTTCTTTCCCGTCTTTTCCGGGCATGATGGCGGTGCCGGTAATCGCCTTCCTGGTTCTTTTTTTTTTTTGTTCGTTCCTGGTTTTTTTGTTGTTCTCTTTTCCGGCCCATGCGGTCTGGGCCCGTCTTTCCGTCTCCCCTTATTTGTCGCCCGGTTGTTGCACTGCTTTTAATCGTCTTTTCCCGCCTTGGCTGTTTTTCGCCTCCGTCCAAGATTCATGCTTGCTTTTTTCCTGCATACGGGGTGTCCCGCGTTCCCCTGAACTTCTCCCCACCCACTTCCTTATGGTACGTCCGTCGGGCCCTTTCTGGGGCGCTTGGGCCGTCGTTCCCGTGTTTTTTTTTCCCTGTTCCCTCCTTACCTCCTGATTACGGGGGGTTGCTTTTCTTGTCCTGCTGTTGAGGCGCGACTGGTCTTGCTTTTCCCTTTTTCGTTCGGCTTTTTTCGCGCTGCGGCCCGGTTTGGCACCGATCTTCACCAAGATTTTTTTTTTCCGAATAAATTTTTCAGACCCCACTAATGAGCTAGTGGTGCTCCCTCAACCGCTTCCCGTTTGCGCCGGGGATCCCAAGCCGTTTCGGTTTTGATTTGGGGACTGGTTTTTCTTTGTTGTCTAGGATGGTTTTATAACGTAGGCCGCCCCTTTTCGCTGTGCGGACTACGGTGCTTCGTGCAACCGCCCTCCCCCCCACCTTTTCGTCCCGCTTGTATGGGCGCCCCCAACTTTCCCCTCCTCCTTTTTGTTTGGCTCTTAGAGGTTGTCGCTTCTGGGCTCGCCCCCCACTGGTGGTGCTGGTTGCTCGTTTCCGGAGGCACGTACTTCGTCTTTCTTGTGTCAGGCCCGCGTATTGCCCCCGGCCCGTAAGGAGAAAAGTACAGGTCCCGCGCGTCCCCCCCCCGGAACGGACTTCGCCAGGCCCCGGCGGCGCCGTGCCCATCCTTTCTGCGAGTATCACGTTTTAGTATGTCTCCAAGGACGGACCCAGCATGCCCGTTTTGTAGTCTTTTTCGGAAGTGCCGCCCTGCGCGAAAGACCCCCCTTCCTCAATTCCCACCGCACACCACGGCTGGACCCAGCAGGTCGGACCGGCCGGCCTGTCGTCAGCCCCAGGGTTGAGGGTACCTGGTATGGACCCCCCCTTTTACGGTCGATTTTTGGCCCCCCTTTAGCCCACCGCGGGCCCCCGCCCCCCCCCCTTTGGCACGGACGGGGAAAAACATGTATGTCATGCCCGAAGGTGCCCCTGCCACCCCGGTCTGCCTTTACGAGGACATGTGCCTTGCAAGAACGTTGACTGCCTCCCTTAACAAGCATGCGTTGTAGTTTCTTAACTGGTAAGCATGTTCACCGGGCTACTCGCATGGGCGGCCTTGCGTTTTTCTGTCGCCCTTCTGTTGGCTTGACGAGTTTGTTTTGAGGACACTTTCTTTGGAGTCCCGGCGGACACTTTTCATCTCCTTTTTTCTGACGATCCCCAGGCCAGGTCATGCCGATGAACCCCGGTACCCCCATCGTTTTCAGAAGGATGGCAGGACCTGTTCCCGGGGGGGGGGGGGTTTTTTCCGAACACGCGCCCCCTCTGTTTCCCTAGGCAAGTCACTCCCGTTCCTGACAGTCACTTGTTGTGATGACGCCAAGACGCCTTTCCCTGCTTCAGGCTTTGGGAGGACCCCCTGGTCCTGGACGTCCCACCCCCCCCCCCCCGTGACCGCCCGGGTCTGCTATGCCGTTCAGGTCCCCTGGCGTAGCCCGTTTCGGGTCCGAGGTTGCACTCCTGGCCTTTCCTTTTTTTTCCGTTTTTTTTTTATCGGCTGAAACGTTGAAGGCCAGCATCCTTTGTTTTGCGCGACAGACCGATGATCTTTTCTTTGTGAGTTTGAAGGGGCGACTCGTTGAAACTTGCGTTCCCGCCGCGACCGCTGTCAGATTCGGAAGCCGGTACCCTTGTACGCCTGGATCATTTGTTCTTCTGTCTTTTGTGTAACCCGGACAGTTGTTCGACCCACCTTTTTCACCATCGAACTATCGCGTGCGCAGGGAAACCCGAAATTTAGTTTGATTTCGGCCACCCGTGGAGGTTTTCAGGGGATTCCCTTTGATAAAGCCGGGCGAGGATCCCCAGAACCCTCCGCTGCCGACCAGGCTTTTTTCCCCCGTTCCAGAAGTTAGTTGCGAAGGCAACGAACCCCTGCCACTGTAAGCCAAGGGTGAATCTGTTTAGAAGCGACTGTGGAAAGAGTGACCCCCACCCCCCGACCCCCTTGGGCAAGGTCCCCCGAGTGTGAAGAACAGGTTTTTCCGAAGGGTCCGTTTTCACCCCCCCCCCGGGTGACCACCCTAACCCCCCCCGATGGGGCTTTGGGTTTACGGGAGAGTTATGTTTTATTTGTTCCCCCCGCATACGTACTTTTTTGTGATGGCACTCCTTGGACAAATCGGGAAGTGAGTGACTATAAAGAGGGGTTTCCGTCACCAAGCCCCACTCTCGAAGCTCTCTTCTTCATTGGTTCTTTTTCCACAGGACCCCCCTCTTCCCTCCTCATGTCTCTTCTCCCGTCCCAGCTTTTCTGCCCTCTCCCATTTGTGCCCCCACCTTTGCGCCCCCCCCTGATTCGCCAGTAAACTTCGTTAACGTCCTTGTATTCGTTCTGGCTTTGGGCCTTTCATCGGCCAGCCTTTTGCCCCCCTTTCCCGTTTTTTACACCGAGTTATTTCCAGCTCTCTCTTCAGAGGTCCCCCGCACTATGAGGGTCACGCACATGATTGAGGCCCCTTTTTTGCAGTCTTAGTCTTGTAAAGCTTCCTGCCTTTTGCAGTGCTGGGTTCCCCATCCTTCGCCCCCCCCCTTTCTTTTGAATTCTGTCTTTTTTCAATACTTTTGAATCCCCGTGAACGCTTTTCTGAGCAGTCTGTTGGCGCGCGGGTCCTCAAAGGCGGGCCTGGGTTTTTCCTTGTCTGGCAGAGTGGTCCTTTTTGTGGGGGGCCAAATGCCCTTTTTTTAAGTCTTTGTGTTCCTCTCACTTTTTCCCGATCCCTTTCTCTACAATGCACGCCCTTTTCCGGTACGACTGTTCTTGCGCCCCCGATTTTCCTGGTTCCCCCTCCCGGATTTCCCGTACCGCCCCCCTAGGTTAGGCCCTTTGCTTGAGCGTCGGTTCGTCCTTTTTTTTCTGCGCTGGGTCTTTTTTTCACGATTCCTTTTGCAAAGCCCATGCTTTGGTTCGTATTCACGGATTCCTTAACCCCTGCGTGCTTTTCGGGTTTTTTCCGAGGTCGTTTTTAATCTTGGTTTCCCCTGACTTTTCTTTGAATTTTTTCTTTTGATGGTGCCGATCGGCGCCTTCTCTCGGAGGTCCTCTTCCCCAACCCCCGTTGTTGACCGTGGACAATTTTTTTTTGATGCCGGGTCATGTCCTGCCGGTTTTTCGCTTTCCTTTGAACCCCTGGGCCTGAGCTTTTTTCAGCATCCTCCCATGCTGTTCTTCCCACCCCCCCCCCCCCTCCCTGGCCAGAACCCTTCAACCTTCACGAGTGCCCGTTTTTTTTCCAGCGGTTTTGGCCCCTTTGTCCTCCTTTTCCATCAACCGTTTTTGAGGGTTCGGAGGCTTCCCTCTCCCACCCACGTAGGACGGTAGCTTGTGTCAGTTCCGTCCACCGTAGACAGCCTTGCCCTCGGGCGTGTCCTGCCTATTTCGGTTTTAGCGATGTCTTTTTGACCTCCCACCTTCCCCATTTCGTTCCCCTTAGTGTTTCGCCCCCCCCATTTCTTCTCAAATAGACGTGAGGCTTCGATCTTTTCTTTTTCCTCGATGATTGTACTTTTTGCTTCTCTGCCGCCCACTTTCAATTCAAAGTCCCGCCAGCTTGCTTTTTCCGGGTCCTGTCGTGTACACAGTGGCCATGGGCTGGTTCGTTTCTTGCAACGCTCCCCCGCCGGCTTATTTTTTTCGCGGTTCCCTCCCGGAACTTCCCTTTACCGGGCGCCGTTTTTTTTTCTCGTTGGATGGTTTCGGGGGCACGTCACCCCCCGCTTTTTCTTTTGCCGTCAGCCGACGTTTTTCGTACGTCGTGAGGCCCTTGAGTTGTGCTTAGAGGGATGTTCTACTCGGAAACGTTGTTGATCTTCGTTTTTTCCCCCCAGATCGGCTCCTGGCCGTTCACTGAGATTCCGTGGCCGAGGTTCTTCCCAGCTCGTCCTTATGTTGACTCGCTCCTTTTTTTATGTTTCATCTCGCTGATAGGTATATCCGTGAATCTCTTTCAGCACATCTGTTTAGGGACCCGGTGTACACCTCCCCTCCCACCATACGTCAGTCCCACTCGGTCCTTTTTTTTTTTCTTCCCCCGGGCCCACTGGCTTAAACGATTTTTCTCTGGCCCCGCCGGTGTGCGTTTCCCCCCGGGATAACAATGGGCCTCCCTCCTCTCAGTCGGTTTTTGGGCGCGACATTGTTCTTCACAGCGCGACGGTTTTTTTGGGGGTTTTTTTTCCGGTTCCGGTTTTCTGGAGGGTAGGAAGGATCGGCATGGTCCCTGGTTTTGTCTTCTTGCCCGGCTCTTTTTCTTGAGGTATAGGTACTTTTCTCTTTTGACCAGGTTTTTTTTTTGGGTGCTAGATCCCCCAATGGCTCGTCCTACCGAAGAGGTTCTCCCCTTTTTTGAATCCCGGCGAAAAGCCCATCTCTAGTCCAGACTTGATACCCTTAGTTGCCTTTTTTCTCTGTTTTAGGTGCCCGATCTCCCCCCCAATCGTGAGGTCTTTCCTTTCTCCCTTGCTGTGTTTTCGTTTTTGGGTGTCGTGCAAATGCTTAGAGGCTTAGTTTCCCCCGGCCCACTGTTTCGCCTTTCCCCCAATTGCTTCCTTGGATGGTCGTAGTGTCATCCGCAGAATGGGCGTTTCCCGAAAAGCTTTTTTCTTTTTTTTGGATTTTTTCGATCTATTGTCCGTACTTTTTTCTCGGCCCTCCGCGGGGGCCTTGATTTTTTTCACACCCATGAACACCCCTGGGCTGTTCTTTTTCCGGCTGGAACCTTCCACTTCCGAAGTTGTCCCCGTGGAAGTTGAGCCCTTTTTCCGTTTGTCTCAGAACACCCGCTAGTTTGAAATTGACGTTCTTCCCGCCCGAGTTTCCACTCCCCCGTAGACCTCCCGGCCCTAATGACCCCATCGCGGTCTCCTTTCGTCCACTGCCTCCGGGTTGGCGTTTTTTCCCTGATAGGGCACTTTTCCCCCCCCCTCCCGTACGGGTGATTCGGCTCTCGGAGTTTTTCTTTACGCTTGACCCCGGCGGGACCCCCCAACATTCCCCCCCCGGATTCTCTTGATTTTGAATCCCGGTCACCCAGGTACCTGGGCCCTCTTCCCCGCCCCCCCCCTCCCCGTCCTCCTCCGCTGTTTCTTGGGCTTGGTGTACCGTTTGGCATTATCACATTTTTTTCCCAGCGCAAGCTTTTCCTCAGAAGCTCAACGGGCGTCGGGCCCTTCGGGCCCTTTCCCTGCAGGCTCACTCCCCCCCTTTTTTTTTTTTTTTTGGAAGTTCATCCCTCCTTTTCCCATGGGGGGGAGGGGTTTTCTCATGAGGCATAGTTTTCCATGCCTAGTGTTTTCTCCGGTTTCCTTTCCCGGTTTTTTTGGCTTGCCCATGGCTCGTCTTCACGGGGCTGGTGTTTTCTCACTGTCGCGCCCCATTTGGTTTTTTTGGTTGGAGCCTCTGGAACACCGGGGCAAACCAACGAGAACCCCGAGGAGGAGTTGGGTTGGCCTGGGACAGTGTTCGGCCAGGTTTTTGGGGACCCCGCTAGGTTTAGGATTGGGGTTCCCCCCCCAAGTCAGAAGGTTTCATTTCTTCGCCACAAAGAGAGCCCTTGTGCCTCTTTTCCGGAGGCCCCCAAAAGAACTTGGGTCCTTGTTTTCCTTTCCCGTTCCCCCCCCCCCCTGGTTGATGTTCGCATCGTCCCCCTCACTTTTTTCAGAGTCCC
>Ga0179593_1810011_pt1 | contig 24271 bp, 40 predicted proteins | sample CZODoug2_1_08_16_FD_185931 | JGI IMG/M metagenome (GOLD analysis project Ga0179593, IMG submission 185931) | Vadose zone soil fungal communities from Angelo Coast Range Reserve, California, USA - CZODoug2_1_08_16fungal (PacBio error correction) | ecosystem: Environmental > Terrestrial > Soil >... | reverse complement strand
TTCCTTGGGAACCATCTCCTCCTTTTTTTCACTTTTGCGCCTGCATCTCTTTCTCATCCCTCCCTTCTCCTTTTCTTCCAAATCCCCGACCCCTCCTTTCTCCTCCCCCTCAGGTTCCTATGTTCTAGCATACTGTTTTTTCGACCCCTGGTTTCTGGTTTTTCTTCTTTGCCTCGTTCCCGCCTAAATCTAGTACTCTCCATACACTCCCCGTCTCTTCTTTTCCACCGCCCACCTCTCCGATGGGGACATGGTCTTCCCCTGCCCGCCACCCGTTTCCCCCGTCTCCCTCCCTTTTCCTCCTTTTATTTTGTCTTCCCTCTTACATTACACTTTGTTCTCCTCACCCATACTACTTCCCTAATTTTCCGGTTTTTTCAGTATTGTCTCATCTTTTAGAGAGCTCGATTCGACCATTCCACCCCCCCAAGATGCCTTCTTTTCTTCCTCGTCTTACGAACCGTTTTTGTCCTTTAGTCAATCGAGAACCTTCCTCGTAGTTCTGTGCACTCCCCCTCTTTGTCAGTTTTTTTTCTTCTCTTCCTCAACTCTCCCATTCTTCCCCCCTTCCTGAGCTTCCGTGTTTGTGACTCTTTGTTGAAGCTTTCCCTCCTTACTCAACGGTTTCCACCTCTCCTTCCCCACTTTCTCCTCCCCTCTCCGTCTTCCTCTTCCTTCCCCAGCTTTTTTTATTCTTGCTTCTTCATCTATCCCACTCCCCTCACTTTACTTAGTTTTTTCTTTCGAGTTTAGGTTCTATCCTTTAGGGATTTCTTCTCCTCCACCTTGCTTTCTTTCTCTTCCCCAACTCCCTTATCCTGTTCTGACTTCCCGTTTCTATCTCCCCGTCCTTCCTCATTCACTTTTCAGGATCTACTTGTTCCCTCCAATAACCGTCCCCCTTCCCCCCTTGTGGAAAATCATCTCTCTTTTCATTGTCGCCCCCCCCCTTTTCAGATTCCTCCACTTTTTCCCCCAGCCCCCTTCTTCTCTCTCTTCTTTCACTTCCCCTCGCCCACCTTTCCCTCCCGCCACAAGGGAAAAAATTCCTAGTTACACCATCATTCCACGTGGCGAATTTTTCGGATCCACTTTTAATTCTCCCCCCCTTTTCACTTTACCCTCTTCTTTTCCTTCTTTTCCCTCACAATTAGCTAATCTAGAGTGTTCTCCCCCCCCCCCTCTCTCCACAGTGATCCCCTTTCTTCCTCCTCGAAAACCCCCCCTTCTATTTGTTCCGCTCCCCCCCTTTTGCTCATTATTTCTTCCTCCCAAATCCATCCCCCTTTCCTTCTCATTCACAGTAACGAGCATGGGCCCTTCGACACTGGCTATAGTTCGGACCACTCCCTCCTTATCTTTTTTCTAGGTGTCCTCCTTCTTTTTTCTCCTACCATCCTGTCACTCTTTCTACCTTTTAATTCGCTTGACAGTTTTCATGGTGCAGAGAGTTTTTCTTTTCCCCTTTGCCCCTTACCGACCTTTCGTTCTTTTCTTCTTCTTTTTATCCCAGTCAAATGTTTCCTCCCCGCTTGAGCCCCTTTCTCTCCTCTGCCCCCCCACCCCCTGTACCTTTTTCCCGCACGTCGATTCACCTTCACTTTTTTTTTCCCCCTCTTTTCCCCCCCCATCCTTTCTTTCCCCCCCCCTTTCTCGTCCCCTCCACCATGCCTTGCAGCGATTCTGCCGGCCAGGTAACCTTTTTCCTCCAAGCATATATAATAGCACCCCTCTTTCCAACCGTGTCCTTTTTCCTTTTCTTTATTGGTTTTCCTCTAGGTGCGGACACTTTTCTTTCTTTTGCTCTCCTTCCCCCAAGCCTCGTGAGCATTCCTGAAAGATGATGATATCCTTTTTTTCCTATCCCCTCTGCGAGGTTTCCTCTCTTTGATCGCTCTCTCCGTTAGAGCCTGACGGCATCCTTTTTCTCCCTCGTATGCATGACGTCTCCTTCTCAGGATCTGCCTACTCTCTGAGTTGGACAGAACCCCTTCCCCTTCTCTGCTGTGTTGACCTTTCCCCCTTTTTTCTGCGTTTCTACGTTTTCTCCGTATTCGTAGTTGCCGCGTCGTTTTCCCCTCTTCACCATTTTCCCTTCCGTCGACTCGTTCACTCACATGTTTTTTCGAAGGCAAGCTTGCCCTGATAAGACATCTATGCCCTCTTGGATACGTTTAGAGCCTCTCCCCCTTATGCTTTTGTTTTTCATATCCTCCCTACCTTTTCCTCCGTCGTTTATTCCCTCTTGCCCCATTTCGCAGCGATTCAGTATCATGTAGCCCTCTACGCCGCTTCTACCTGCTCTTTTCTTCGCCATTTCCCCTTTCCCTTCGCCTACTTACTTTTTCACGGCGAACCTTTCTTTTTTCACTTACGCCTCCTGGTCACACTTCCCCTAAAGGTCACTTTTTTCCCCGCTTCCCCGGACCCTTGTCACTATTCTTTCCTCCCAGTTTAGGTCCCCCCTTTCTTACTTCCAGCCCCTACTCTATATCTCTCCCACTCTTCCTTGGGATCCTTTGATTACCTTTTCTTTTCCCGAATGAGTTTGTAGGTGTAATCGCCCAATATTTCTCCTCTCCCCCATTCTTCCCTTTTCCTAACAGCTTTTAGCTTTTTCGAGTGTTCACTCCCCCCCATAGATTGGTTTTCCCCCTTTTTTGTTATGGATTAGTGTGTTTTCTTTTTTGAAGAAGAAACGTTCCTCTTCTCTCACTGGCGATCCATTTCTTTTCTTTCCTCCCCTTTTCGTGTGCTGATTCCCCGGACCCCTCCCCCTTTTCTCCTCCTGGAGGTCTCCTTTTTCTCAAAATACTTTCTGATCCCCCAGGAAACCCCTCCGTATCCCCCTTTTCCAGCTTTGCAGACTTTTCCTCGATGGCTGAGCCTTTCAGCAGCCGCTTTATTTTGTTCCCGCTCTCCTCGCTATTTTCCTATCCTCCCTTCAAAGGCACTGTACCACAGCGTACGGTAACGCGTGAACCAGATAACGGTCGCCACCCCGCAAGCTGCATACGCTGGCCAGTTGTCCTCCTCTCTATTGTTTTCGTCGTCGTTCCTACGCCTTTCCTTTGTGTTTCCTTCTTAACTGGTTCCTCGGCGATCCGCGGAAGATCCTACCCCTTCTTCACGCCCCCATCCCAGTGATCCAACTCCCCTCTGAAGAAGCATGCTTTACCGCTCCTAGAGAAGGCCCACATCGCACCCCCTTTGTGTCCTGCAAGTTTTTAAGAAGATTTCCCTCTTTACTTCTTCTCTTATGTAATATACTTTGTCCCCTCCTTTTGGGCTTGTGACGCATATTTCCGCCTCATCTATTTGAACGGCACGAAGAGAAGGTCATACTTTTTTTATGATGACACGTGTTCTTTCCCTTCTTTTTCAGATACTTTTTCTATCTTTTTATCCTTCCCCGGCTCACCCCCAGTTTTGAGCTTCCCTAATTTTTCCTTTTCTTTTTTGCTTCACGAGTATCGCCTCACCTAGTGATCCCCTTCGGACAATAGTGGAGGTTACTTTCTTCTGTTTCTTGGATTCAGTCTTCTTTTCAGAAGCTTCTTCCCTCCCACGCTATGGCCTGCCTCCTATACGCCCAGGCTCCTTTGTGCCGGCGATATGTGTGCTTCCCTGATGCATGTACGTCCCTGAGCCTCCTGAATCCTGCTGGCGTAATTTTTTTCTTTTTCCGAACCCCATTTTATTTCCCCTTTTTTATCTTTTTTCTTAAGTCTTTTCCACCTCCTCCCGGTTTTTTCTCTCCCCCCTGTGGGAGGCTCCCACTATACCGACTTTTATATTTAACCGACGACCCACTTTCCTGCTAGAGAAGTAATGCCCCTGCTCTAGTGTAGTTGTCACCCCCCTTCTTTTATTTCCTAAAGGATCTTTCCTTATACCCCCATCCCTCCCTACTTCCACTACTTCTTCTCCTTTTCCTCGCGCATTCCCCTCAACTCCCCTCTTCGGGGATTTGGTGCTCTTTTTTCTTACGACCGATGGTTGAACTTTCTGTGTTAGAGTTAAGATTGCCCTTGTCCCCCTGTGTTACGAAGACCTTCCCCCCCTTTTTGGAATGTCTACTGTTGTTTCCGTCCTTATCTTGTCCCCCGCTTTTTGTGTACGAATTGCTGCTTTTTTTTTTGAAACCCGCTCCGGTCCTTCTATAGTGTGCAGACAGGACCAAGTCCTTGTGTTATCCTCCCCTTTTTTATAGGTCCCAATACTTCTATTTGTATCCTCGCCTATGCCAGATCTTGCATTTTGCACCTTTTTTCTCTCCTCTTTTTTTTCTTTCTGTTCTCTTCTCCCCTTCCTTCTACTCCCTCCCCTTACCCTATTTCCACGCTGGCCCTGCCCCCCCGACTATCCCACCCCCTGGGTCCTTCTTAGATGATTCAGCCTTTCACTTCTGATTGAGTGGACTTCTTTTTTCAATAAAGGATCATTTTGTCTCTCCGTTGATGCATTTTTTCCTTTTTATGATCCCCCTCCCCCTCTTGCACCGACGCATGGTATCCTTAATGATGCTTCCCCACCGTGAGTTCCTGTTCTCTCTTCTGAATTAGCCTGGGAACTTTTTGAGTTATCGCAACAATTTCCCTTTCTTTTTCATCCTTGATTATCCAAACCCCCTCCCTCCCTTCACACCCCCCTTTCCTCCTCCTTTCCCCCGAACCCTCGCTCTTCTGAGTCAGTGGTCCCCTTCGTCCTTCCATTGGTGGCCAGCAGGACTCCTCGAACCATGAGACCCCTCTGAGATTTCCCCCTCTCTCTTCGCATCTCCTAGCCTTCCTTGTGATGCTCTTCTTCCTCCCTTTTTTTCCTTCTCCCTTCCTTCCCCCCCTTCGCCCATCGTGTTTAGAGCGGTTACTCCCCCTTTTGCTTACCTCCTCCCCTCCCCTCCAGCTCATGATTTCTTCCTTCTTGCTGCCTGTTTCCCCTCCTTTAATTCCCCCCCCCCACTCCTTTCCCAGATGACGTCGTGAGCGCATGTTCTTGTATCGCAACCACACAACTTCCTCTCCTCTTCCCTCTTTTTTTTTACTGCCCCCTCTCCCCTCTGTTCACGCAATCTTCTCTTTTTCCGTAAGTCGCGCCACCCCCTTGATGAAAGGAAATACCATTAACGAGGCGATCCTTTCTGGGCTTCTCCTCCAACCTACTCCTTCACCTTGGTCCCCTCTCGCCCTCACACTTAAGTCCCTTCTGGACCTACCCATTCCCTGCAATAGGAGCGGGATTTCTAATTTGAGAAACGTGTGATTTCTCCCTCTAAGATACGGAAGTAGTTTCCTCTTTCTTCGTTCACTGTGATAATTTTTTTGTTTCACTTAATTCGTGATCTCCAGTGCCTGCTTTCCTTGATTATTCCTTTCTTTCCCGGCATTTCCTTTCCCCCCCTTTTTCTCCTTTTTTATCTCCTTCTTTTCTTTTTTCCCTATTAGATTCATCCTCCCCTCTTCCCCTTTGCATTTATTTACTTGGTCTTTTTAGGACTTTCCTGCAGCCGCGACGTAGTACGCTCCTCCAGGTACAGTCCAGCAACCGTATGATTCCCTGTTTTGTCTATATTTCGTTCTAGCCTCTTTCCTTTCTCCCCCCAATGTTTTCCTCCCTCTACCTTGGAGCATTCCGAGTTTTTTGCCCGGCTGCGGAACCAGACCTTTCTGACCGGCGTCGACCAGAAGACCTTCTTCTTTGAAGGCAGACGGACCGATGATTTCCTTTTCCCCAGGGAGAATCCCTTTTCAAGTCTTTCAACCCTCCTTTCATCCCCAGATTCCCTTTTGCGATTCCCCTCTTTTTTCCTCTCTCTTTTTTTGTGGATTCGATGATGTATCCTTTTACTACGTGGTCCTATGTTCTTCTCCAGTTGCGGGTTACGCTTTTGCGAGAGGATGATAGTCCTCCCCCGTCATTTACTCTTCTTTTCCCCTGGTGCTCACCCTCGCTTCTTTTTTTTAGCCTCCTTCGGTGGTTACTCTACGGACCTCCTGCCTTTTCCCCCCTCCCTTTCCTTATAGCTGGTCCTTCTTCAAAGTAACGCTGCACGATCCTGCCTCCATTGAGGAGATTGAGACGATTTCTTTCTTCTTTCATCTCTTCTCTTTCCCCTTCGAGACTTTTCCTGCGTTTTATATTGATTGAATTTGGCTTTTTCCCTTTCCCCCAAATATCGACTGCCCCTTAGCGCCATCAGAAGATACCTCTTGGTAAAGGAATTTGGCGCGGCCCCTTCTGCGCCGGGGGATTTTCCTTTTCCCTTTAACGTTGTATTCCTCTTATTTGTTTCACACCCCCCCGTTGCCTTTTCCCCCGAGCCGACTGCAAGTTGCGCGCAGTGATCTGAGCGTGCTTACGCTTGAGAATAAAGTTTCCTTTTTAGTTACTCGCGTGTCTATTTCCCCCCCCTCTTTCGGCCACCAAATTGTTTTTTTTTGTGTTGTCTCCGACTACTCCTTTCCCAGGCCCTGATCAATTTGCGATGTTCTCGGCATCTAAATTCTAGCGAGTGACTCAATTATGGGCGTTGTACTCTTTTCTGTCTGACCTCCATGGTTTTTTTTTTTTATTCTTCGAGCTCTCTCTTGTCCCCTCCTTGCAACTTGAGGTGAGCCCTTCTTTTACAGCTAGCCCCCTTTTCCTTCCTTAGTGGAATGTGACAATCCCCCCTTACCTAAGAACGCGTCCTCCCAATTGAGTTCTTTCCCCCCCCCTAACATGTGTTTTATCCCTCCTCTTCCTTTTTCCCCCAGTTCTTCTAGTCTTCCCGATTTTTCTTATTCATCATTACCCCAGCGTTCCTCTCGGTCTCTTTTTGGGGTCCATACTACATTCCCCCCTTTCAGCGCACAGACTATACGCCCTTGTTCGGTGAAGGGCGCATTGATCTTTTTCCCCTCTCCATTGCTGACGCCCTTTTTTTCTCTTCCTCGTTTCCTTTTTGCAGCTCGCATCTTTGCGCACCGTGTTAATCCCAGCCCCAGTTCCCTCTCTCCCTCTCAAATAGCGTAAACACCCCCTTCTGTGCATAACTGGTGGAATTTCTTTTCTCCAATCGCAAAACAAAAGGAGCTCCTCCTCCGATATATACCTTCTTAACCCCCTCTTTTTTTACCGGGTCCTCCCCCCTCTCACTCCCCTCTTTTTTCCAGTTCCTTTGTAAGTTGCTTGTCCCTCTACATGTAGTCTTTCCTTATTTATCAATTCGGCCGTGCTCCTTTCCGACAAAGCGCCTGCTAACCCTCCCCTCCGCAGTCCTTATTTAAGCTCCTTTTTTCCTCTTGTACTTTGTGTTTTTATATCTCCTGCTCCCTCGCCGCCTCTTTGGCTTCCTTCACAACCCACCGATCTTCCTAGACTTACTCCAAACCAGTGGCACAACGATCATTCTAACACCACCCTTTCCCTCTTCCCGTTTTTTTTTTTTTTCTGTATCACTTCCGTTCCATATCTTTCCCCTCCACTTGTCTGACGGTTCCCTCCCCTAATTACTAAGAACCGATACTCGCCTCCCTATTACAGGTCCTTCGATGGGATTTTAAAAGATACAGGCAGTTTTCCTTCTCACTGTCCCCTTCATTTTCCCTCCCTTCTAGTATGCCTTTCACGCATTTTCCCTTTTACCCCCTTTTCCCCCCGGGAAACTGGAATTTTTTTATCCCGAACAAACATTTTTCCTTCGCATTTATGGTATCACATTTCTCCCCCCCCCTAAGACTCGCTACCCCCCCTTTGAGCTCATATTTTATCCCGCGCCTTCTTTGGAGTGACAGTGACTCTTCCCCTCCGCTGAGGACTAACCACCGGTCTCTTAGTCGCTCCTAATCAATTTTTGGCATTCTCTCTTAATGATTTTTTTTTGCTGATACTCCCCTCCACCCACTCGCGACATGTCTTTTATCCCTCTTCCTCCCCATCACCAGCAACTTTATTTACCCCTCCCAAGCCGTCCTATCTCCTGGGGCGTTACTGCTCATTCTCCGAAAGTAAGTTTACGGCTTTTTCTCCCCCCCCTTTTTTTCCTGTTCTTTCTCTTCTTTGGCACTTCGTTTTTTTATCTTCGCGAACGCCCCATGATGTCTCCCTTCTTTTCCCGGATTCCAAGAATTTCCAATCGAGGTAAGACCAACTTTTTTCTCCCCTTAGATCTTTCCTCCCCCCCCCCTTCCTCTCCGCTCTCTTTTCTTACCTCTATGCACCTTTCACCCCTTCCAATCTAGGAGTGTTAGTTTTTGTTCGTTTCCAGGATCGCATACAGTGAGTTGGTCACGCCCAAAAAGATGCTTTCTTCTAATGTTTGTATTTCTGCCAAGTTACTCCGTTCTTCTTTCGCGCAAGTTCACCCCTTCCCCCCCATGGATTTTTTCTCTCTTCTCCCTAAGCATGAAGGCCCTCTCCGATTCTTCCTTTTTTCATGATTATAGACATTTTCCTTCTTGTAGTCCCCGCGCGTCCTTTCTTATCTCAGTCTTCTCCTATTTCCCATCCTTCCCACTATTTCTGCAGTCTTTTCAGTTGATTAACCATCCTTTCAGGAGGAGACATCCCCTTCTTGGAGTTGATATGAGGCCATACCACTTCTTTCTCTTCTTTTTCGTCACGATATACTCTCTTTCCTTTTCTTTCCTCCTCTTCCCCCCTGTAAGTCCTACCGAAACCCATTTTCCAGGTTTTTTTTGCAACTGTGTGCCTAGAGGATTAACCTTTTCCCCACTGGACGACTCCCTTCTCAGCCGTCCCCTGTTCCTTTTTCTTCTTTTGCTGCTGACCAGATCTTCCCTATAGTCCACCTTCCGTCTTCCCGCCCCACGACCATCCCCCCTTCCCCTGGGATGTTTTCGGTGAAGTCCGGCCACCCCTCGAATGAGTGTCATTTTTTTTGTACCCTTGTTTCTTTTTTTCGCAGCAAATGCCCCGCTTTCCCCTTTTCGTATCCTTTCCCTCCCTCCGTCTCTCAACCCCTCCTCCCGAGTAAGGAGTAATTCTTCTCCAAACAGAATAGAGGGGGCTACTTTGATAGCAACGTTGACCGCAGCCCTTATCTCTTTCCCTTTTTTTTATGTCTTCCAGTACCTTCCGTCTCTCTTTTTCCCCCCCTTCCCCTCTTTCCCTCTTCCCCTCTCTCCTTTCCCCCTTTCTTTCTGACTGATCTCCCTTCTTTTCCTCCTACTCGTTTGATAGGCACCCCTTTTCCCCCCTCCTATCCGTCTTTCCCCTCCTTTCGTGCCACTTCTATCTCTCATTATCCTAGCCATATGGCTTCCGTATTGAGCCGTTGGCACTAAGCATTTTTTTACCTATGATTGCTATGGTGCGCGGATCTTTCCATTCTTGTTCAACCCCTTCGAAGCAGCGATTTCTTTCCCCCTTCCCGCTATGCCTTTTTAATCTCCACTGCTTGATCCTCCCTTCCGGTTTGAGTACCCATACTTTTCTCAAGCTGCAACCGAGTGGCAGTGAACATGGCTAACTGGATTGCCGGTTCTTTCCTTCCATTTGTTGTTTCTCCCCTTTCGGCCTCGCTTCTTGCAACGCTGGCTGGAAAGATCAACCCTAGGTCCTCTTCGTAGTGACCGTAAACGTGTTTCTTCCGAAAGAGGAGAGGTCCCTCTCTCTCCGGGCATTCTATTTATACCCTTTCCCTCTCTTTTCTTTTCCTTTTGTCAGAAGCAGACGGTCGAAGTCTTTGCGTACTAAAACTCCACGCCGCCCTTCCCCTTTTCCTTTTCTCCAAATGTGCTGTCTCGGCGGTGCTAGTACAGGCGTTTTTTTCCTCGTTTTTCGTGTACCTGCTTTTCGAAGTTTCCCTTTTTTGAGCAGCCCCCCGACTTCCCCACCTCTTTTTTGCCTTCCCCTTCCTCTTTTCTACAACTGACGGGGCCATATCCTTTTGAACGAAAGAGAGTGATTATGGTCAGGGCTTCTCGATGCCGGAGAAGAGCTTTTTCCCCTTTTTGTTCTCCTCGCTTTTTCGTCTTTCATCCCCTTTTCTTTACGACTTCTTCCTCCTCCTCCTTTTATGTTCCCTTCCCTTCGCTCGTCTACTTCGCAGGAGACTTCTTCATGAGCCGTCGGGCCTTCCTTGCCTAACTCGACGGCTCGCTGGACCGGGGACAGCAATGATTCTTTCCTTCATAGGGTTCTACGCTCTCCTCTTTTTTTTTTTTCTTTTTTCCCCTGTGAGCGTTTGAGGAGTCTCTCCACCTGCATCTCAGAGTCAGCTCGTACTAAGGGACTGTTTCTCCCTTTCTTCTTCTGGTAGGTTTATTTTCTTTCTTTCTTTTGTCCCTTCCCTCTCCATCCGACCATAAATGCGTTTCTTTTTCCTGCACGTTATAGTCTGGTCTTCGCACTCCCCAGCTGTACAGGTGATTCCCGTCTGTCTTACTCCTAGGGATGTGGGTATGTTTTTTTACTGCCTGGAGTGTTGTTTCTTCCCCTTCGCCTTCTGGCCCGCCCTTCGTCTTTTCCCTACCTTCTTTGTCTTTCATCTTTAGAAGTTCTCTTTTACCCCTACCGCTCTCCGGTGTTGTCCCTGGATGTTTGTCCTACTCCTTTTCCCCGTGCGTCGTGAGTTCGGGAGTGTCCCTCCCCCTTCAAAAGCGGGGGTCCCGACCTTCACTTTTTATTTTCCCATATTTCCACAGGCCTCCCCTCTTTCCCCCGTGACTCCTCGTTCTTGCCGTCGAGGCTGATCTTTTCAGCTGGCGCCCTTCAGCTCCTGCTGGAGGGGGTAGATCTGCGGCTGGAACTTTCTGTTCTTGAGTGAGATTATGCCATGGCAAGGTTCTTTCCTCGGAGCTCTATAACCTGCACTTTTCTTTTTCTCAGGTCCCTGTTTTTTCGCGCCCTTTTCTCCCCCCCCCCTCTTTTGAATCAATCTTGTGGTTGGACCCCCATTTTCCCGCTTGTGCTGCAAAGCGCACTGTTTCCTTCCGATTGGGGTCAACTCTTCTGTGAACGTGAGCGGACAATCTCCTGGTGCTTCTTCCTTCTCCTGTCAGCCCTACTAGTCTCTTCCCTCCTTTTTTTTTTCCCTTCTTCTTTTTCCAGACCGAGTCCTTTTCTGGTAAGGGTGACTACTGCGTGTCTTTTTTTGGTTCAGAGCGCCCGTTTATGGTAGCAAAGGCCATTTTTTAAATTTGAAAAATGAAGAAATTAGATTTTTTTTCGTGCTGTCTTACCCTGTTATCCCCTTCCCTTTTGTATCCCCCTCTTCCCCCGCTCTTGCAGTCTTTCCCCTCCTTTCATTCACAACCCTTTCTTGACTTTTTAATAGACTGTCGAGTCTCCCATGTTAAGGTAATCGCGAGTGAGTCCCTTCGATGAAGCCATCACTTTATATATGTTTTTTTCTTGTTTCTTTTACATCTTGGCTGACCCTCCTTTTGTCTTTTTGGGCTCCTTTCCCTCTTTTCAAAAGCTGCCTTTTTATTTACCCCCTCCTTCTTCTTCAATGTAGTGAGTGGGATTTCTTCAAAGATGGACACACGCGCCGAGAATGCGCGCCCGTTCGCCCTTTTCGTGATCTATCAGTCCCTTGCTTTCTTTTTTCTTTTTCGCTCCTCCTCTTTCCCTTCACTCTCTTTTTTGGTTCCTTCTCGTTCTTTCCAATTCAATCACACACACACTCCTCCTAAGACGAAACCCTTTCTTTCACAAAGCATGGAGCGGATGGCGTCTTCCCTTATCTTGTGGCGAGACCTCGGTCAGTCGCTTTTTTTCTTCTTTCCAACCTCTTTTTCCTCGTTTCCTTAGCCTCCCATGACCCTCTTCTCTTACCTTGGGAGCCCTTGGTCGCTTGGGAGGGGAAAGCGGTAGAGTTCTGATCGGCGAAAGCCGAAAGCGTCTCAGCCGGCATCGATGGAGTCCCTTTTCCTATGCCGAGTCCTTGTCTCTTTTTGATCGGCACCCGCCACCATCGTTTTTTTCGCTTGCCTGATCTTTTCCCTTTTTGACCTCTTTTTTCTTGTTGTGTCCCATATATAAGTTGGGTGGGTGTCTGGGATTTCCGAGAGAGTATAGCGTTGTTATTTTTTTATGGGGCAGAAGCCTTTTCTGCAGGATATGTGCATGCTCCTCCTAACGCAAACTTTTTCTTGTGAGCTCCATCGAGGTCGCTCTTCCACGAGCTTCTGTTTTCTTTACGAACTCAGAGACAGACGTCTCCGGCCACGAGTGATGACTCTTTTCTTCCCCCCCATTATTTAGATTTTTTTCCTTCCGTATTCATCCTGTCCTCCCCCTATAAGGTGGCTGTCGCTTTGTTTCTTGCGCCCACTACTCGACGTCTTTTCCGACTTAAGGATCGCATCATCCTCCTTGGTAAAGGGGACGGTGTGGATCCCGGCCGGTGCTGGGATTGTTGAAGATTCCCCTTTTGTGTGTCGACTGTTCTTTTTCCCCTTTCCTTCCTCTTCCCCCCAGTTTTAGATTGGCTTCCGCTCCCACTGTTCCTTCTTCAGACCTCGTTTTTTCTATTAAACTTACCATTCCCTCTCTAGCGGGAAGAGTTAGCTTGGTCTCTACCAAATCCCCTCGATTACAAGTCTTTCTTTTTTCCCCTTTTCTCAAGACTCTGATATTGCCCACACTTTTTGTTTTCCACTGTCCCAGGCCCTTCTCCCTTTCATCTTCAGTGTCCCCCTAGATTCGGCCCTTTACATCTATGTTCCTCTAGACAGTTCTGAACATCCATGTTCTTTGGGGGGAGAATTGCTCCCGATCACGCATAGGTACCTTGTTTATTCCCTTTGCTGCTTCCTTCTCTTTTTTTTTTTTCTTTGCATTCCTCCCTCTGGTTTTCTCAAAATAATGGCAGCTGCCTTTTTGATCAGGAGATCACACAGTATCCTTGCAGGTATTAGCTTTTGTTGCGCTGACACCATTGAACAGCGCACCTTCCTCCTACCCGAATCTGCGGATCTGGCTTTCCCCTTCTTTCCCCCCCTCTTTTTGCTGCCTTGCCATCCCTTTTCTTCCCCTTCCCGTGACACCCCTCCTCTTCTGACGATGGGCGCCAAGCATCGCACCGTTCCAGAAAGGTGGCGATAGCTCTCCCTGCACACAATGCCTGGTCCGTGGCTTTCTTCCTTTTTTCTTCTGTGGCTCCCATCTCGCCTCCCCTTGCCTTGCATTTGTGTCCCCTCATTCCCCCATATATGTTACCCTGAATTTCTTCAGCTTGCACAGCAGGTTCTCAATAGCGTTTCAAATGAGACAGACGCTTTCAGCGGGCCCCCCTCGCCCAGAGTGGGAACGTCGGCCCCCGGCGACAAGCTTCTTATCAGGATCCCTTTTCTGTTTCTGTGCCTTTCACGTGTCCAATCGTTTCCCCTATTTTTTTCGACATTACTCCATCACCGCAAGCGCGCACATCCTCCCGCATTTCATAAAAGATTCTTCCAAGGGAAAACGCCGTAGCCTACTTCCCCCCTTCCGGCGGACAGCCTGTCGAATCTCCCTCCTTAGACTCCCGACTGCCTTCCTTTCTTCCTTCATGTCCTCCTTTTTTTTTTTTTCTATTCCCTTTCTTTGCCCCTACACACCACTGTGGTCCCCCAGCGCATACCACAAATGTCATCCTACCTTTTTTCAGACAATAAAATCCCAGCTTCGAAGCGCTCCTCCCTCCTTCCCCTGTACGGACCCCCTCCCTCTCCTATCAGGCTATTTTTCTTCTCGGACTTACTAACTATCCCCCTCACTCCTACACTTTCTTTTCCCACGCTACTTTTCCCCTTTTTGGTCCATTGGAGCATTCTTCGGAAGCATGACCCGTTTTTTCGCAACGATCGAGATAACACCGTCCTTCCCCTCGGTCCTTTGTCAGCTTTCCTTCCCTCCTTTCCCCTTCTGGACATGGGTCTCCTCCCCCCCTTCTGACACCGTCCCTTCTTCGGACTTTCCTCCCTTCATCCGACTTTCATCCCTTTTCCGCCGCGGCAATGTGTCTACTTTCATGGAAGTTATGTACCTGCGTTTCAGGACATCGGTGAGAATTGTTTTTTTTTCATATAATGCGCTAGTTCCCTTTTGTCTTTTTTTCCTCTCCTTTTTTCCCCCTTCCAAGACCAGCGACCTTCTATGGACTCTCTGTTTTTCTTCTTCGCAGAAAAATGAAATCGCATTTCCCCGTTATAATATAGTCTGATTAGTTGCCGTAATCTTTCAAAAGTGAGTGGAAAATTCAAAGGCTTCCTCTCCTGCATGCGGTTTCCTGTTTCTCTCCCTTCCCGCCCTCATTTTCTGTCCCTTCCTCTTCTGACCTTTCCTTTCCCTCCGTTCCACCCGCGACTCCTTCCGGAGTGCATTTGGAAAGATATGTGTAACCGTTCCTCTTTGATTCAGAATGTAATGGAGGTCCCCCGACGCGAGCCTATTTTCTTTTTCGTCCTGTTATGTATTCCTCCTGCGCTTTCCCCTTGCTCTTCCATGGCGTCGCATTTTTCTGAAGAGTGAACTACGTTTCCTAAGACGAAGTACACTTTTTCTTTAAGCGGATATTCCAGCGCTCTCTGGAAGGATGAATGCATCCTTTCTCTTTGCCGTTTTTTTTCCTTTCTTCTCCTTATCCTCCCCATTCTGTGTCTTCCATCCAGTGGCCCTTCCCTCTCCTTCTGCAAGCGTGCCGCTCCCAGGTTGAGAACGGCATCGTTCCCTTTTCTTTCATAGCGAAAACGAGCTTGGACATCCGTCCTTCGAATGCGTCACCCCAATGTCCCCGGACCTATCTTGTTTTCCTTTCCTCGTCCCCCCTCCTCCCCCCCGTCAGTAGTAAGGCTTGTCCCTGTTCCCCTAGCAATTAGCAGTTTTTCTCTTTCTGATTTGAACACTGCGGTTTATCCAACCCCGCGAGAGTCCTCGGATGGCGATCTATTATTTCTTCTTCCCCCCTTTTCTTTTGTTTGTGCTTATGACGATTCTTCCTAGATTACGGTGCACTGTTTTTCTCCTTTTCCCCCAGTGATATACCATGCTAAGGCACACCTGAGTTTGCCGAGAAGCCCCCTAATTAGTGATGTTGAGATTTTTCTTTTCTCTTCTTGGTCAGCTCTTTCTTCCACCTCCCTTTCCGAGCAGGACTTCCAGCTTGCCTCGTACACTTTCCTACTTCGATCAATCCGACTTGTTTTCAGGTCTCCTGAACCTCAAGATGTCAACCGATGGCCCTCGGACAAAATCATCTGTGTTCTGGGACTTCTCCTTCTCAAGCCTATACGACAGTTCCCCCCTGTACAACTTGTTCTTTCCTTATTTAAGACTTGGCCCCGCCTCCCTACCTTTGCTAGGCAGACTCTTTGTCGTGCTCGTGTGTGACACGATTCGCAGATGCTATAGCTATTTTTCTCCCTTTCTGTAGACTTGTACAAAGGCTTTTTTTCCAGAAGGCCCTCCTGTGTACTTTTTTTTCTCTACAATCACTCCCTTGTTTTTTTTCTCCCTGATATCAGGCCCACGCTATTACTCATATGCATTGTGAGAAAGATCTCCACCCGGTCCATGGAAAGAAAACCGCCGATAATTGCGTGGAGTCTTTCCATCCCCCTCCCCCCCTTTCTCTCCATTTTCTCCATTTTAATACCGCTTGTCTCTCCTTCTTGATTTAACACTACTCTTAAGTGGCAGATACTTTTTTTCCTTCACAACATCAGAGATGTGACCCTTCTCCCCTCTTTGGTCTTGTGCCCCTTTTTGTTTTTTTTTCGGCTTCCCCTCTTTTGACATACTACCCTCCGTGATGTTCAACCCATAGCTGCCCCTTTTCGATGTTTTAAGTTTACACTTTCGCGCACTAAGAGGCACCATCGGCCGCAACCGTTATGGTGTTCTTCTCTCCAATGTTTTTCCCCTTTTTTTCTCTCGCCCCTGAAATTGTTGCCTTTCTTCCCTTCTGGGCCATGCGTGTTATTCTTCCTCCCTTCTGAGTTCCGTCATTTTTGATTCCCCAGGGGGACTCACCCCCACAGCGATCGGGATCGAATGTCTTACTAGACATCTTCCCCCCCCGGTGTCTCCTCTCCCGAGCCAGCCTTGAGTTCCTCCCCTTTTTTTTTCCCTCCCATGTACCTGAAACCCCTTCCTTTCTCAAAGTATGTTCGGTATGGTTTCTCTCTCAGAACTAAATTCGTCGACCGAGGGTACTCAGCTACTTCCCCCCTTTCGGTAACGAGCAGTACGTCACCCTTATAGGGATGGTGATCTCATGTTGCCCCTTCTGGTAGCGTCTGCCCCCCGCTCTTTTTCCTTCCTCTCCCCGTTGGTCATCGCCGCCTTTTCTTCTGTTCTCCACTTCTGATTTCTGGATGCCGTGTCTACCCGACTTCTTTTTTGTGGTGCTTATAGTGGTCGTTTCGTGGATTTGATGTTTCCCTTTGAAAAGCATGGGTCGACTTCCCCCCCACTCGTGTCAATCTCATCCCTCTTTCCCCTTTCACCTCTCCTTCTAATGGATGTCACCTTCTTTCGCCGTCCGATGCGCCGCTGTTTTCCTGATGGTAGCAACTCCTCTCCGCGTGAAAAGTACTGGAGGGTCGATGACCGGCTGGTATCCATGCCCTCTCCCTTTATTGCTGTAACTCTTTCCCGACTTTGTCTTCTGCCCATTTGAGTCCTACATTGCCTTTACCTTCATGAGAAGACCCATTCTCCTGTCTGCTCTTTCTGCAAGAGGTACGAGGCCGCCTCACTCCCCGAGGGGTTCAAGCTTCACTTCTGTGAAAAGGGAGAGTATCATATACTCTTTTTTTCCTTTTTTATCACTGTGACGCGGAGATTTTCCCTCTTATTCCTTTTACCGTCCCTAGCCTGCCCTCTGTCGCACAATGGTGTCCCACCCCAGCAATACCCCTCTTCCTTCAAATGATGCGCGTCAGTGTGTTCCTTTTCCTTTATTGTTTTCAATTCGGCTTTCCTATTTTCTTCCATCCCTTTTTCGCCCCCTTCTTTCCTTATCCCCTGTTCCCTTGACAATCTAATGATACATTCCTCATATACCGCCCGGATTGAGTTTGTGGGCATTACACTCCCTTAAACTCAGTGGATAGACCCTCTCCTTTTTGCGTCATCCTCTCGCATGACCTCTGTCTCCCCACTCACCCCACCTCCACATTTCCTTCCCCTCAGACTGTCAGTTTTCATAAATGCAACTCCCGCTCTTTTACGTCCAGTGTTTTTCAATATAAACATGTATTTTGGAAGGGAAAGTGCGAACTGTACCCCTCCCTCCACTTTGGGCGAGAGGTCTGCCATTAGTCTTGTGAAAACTTTTTCCATATGGATTGGCTCTTCTCCCCTTTCTTCATTCCCTCTCCCTCTCCGGCGCGGAGGGACATATGCCCTTTTAAGTCCACTCTCTTCTTACTTTTCCCGGGGAAGATTTTATCCTAAATCAGAAAAGGAATTGTCCCCCCCTAGCGACAACGTCCTTGTACTTCTTTTTTGCGGATTCGATCCAGATGTGTTGTCTTTCCTAGTCACTTATTACCCCCCCTTCCCTCCCCCAAGCCCGCCTTCCCTTTCAGTGTGGTTCTTACACATGCTCTACACCCCTTGATCTAAAGCTGTACTATTTTCGCTTGGGAGAAAAGGCACTCTGCCGGAGGGGAAGCAGGTTCGCCTTTTTTTTTTTTCTGCTTGAATTACTTACCTGTGACTAAGTTTTTTCCTTGCCCTACGATGTCGATTCTTGCATTTCAAGCCATTGTGACCAGCTATCTTTCCCTTCGAGAATGTCACGTTTCCGAACAAGCACCCTACATAGTAGCAATGAAGACCCTTGTTCTCATAATCAGTTGTTTTTTTGTATATCGTCACGATTTCCCCCCCTCTTGTTATTCCCCCTCCCGTGCACGCATCTTTCCCAGAGCTCACATCTAAACATGTTAGATCCTCCCGTGAGATACATTAATGCTTACTTCGGATGAGGACCATCAAGAGATTTCCTAGTTTTCCCTCTTTCTCGCCCCCCTCGTACTTCTCTCCCCTTTTTCTCTCAGTTTCCTCTTCCCTGATCCCCCCCCCAGTACCTCTCCTTTGGAGGTTATTCATTGATGTGATGCTGCTTTCCCCGGTTCTAGAGGATCATTTCGGTTGGGAGGAGTATCGCTCCCTCGGAAATACTCAGGAACCTTCTTCCCCACCATAGTACATTTTTCTTTTTCCCTCTATCTACAACCTCGTCCCTCTTTTTTTTCTGCTGGGTTCTTGTCTTTGCTTCCTTTTAAAGGAAACCCGTGATCTTACAGTTGTTCCCCCTTCTCCATGACAAGGAGCTAGGCATTCTAAGCGAAGTCGAAAGGTTTCCCCCCTCCGAGGGCCTTTGTTGTCTCTCTTTGTATCCCCCTTCTCTTCCTTTATTTCCCCCTTCTGTTTTCCTCTGCAGAACTTCTATGCCCATAACATTTGGACTTTTGGAGGGAACCTCCCTTCCCAGCGCTCTGTATGCAATTGTCCTCCCCCTGGCATATGAGAAATTTTTACGAGCGAGGACTTATAAATTCCTTAATATTCAGGTATCCTTTCCCCTTCATCCCCCCCAATCTTTTTTTTCTTTTTCTTCTGTATATGCCGACCTCTCCCTTTCTTTTTTTTTTCTTTTTTGATCTCCTTTGAATTTTAACTGTCGGCATTTCCCCGAGGTGGTGAAGGAAGATCTCCAGCAGCATCATGTTTTCCTTTTCTTTTGCTCTCTCCCCATTTTGTCCTTTCCTTTCAAATTTCTTTACACCCTTCTCCAGGCTATCCGCTTCCTTCCCCGACTCCCATTTTGGCCCCCTGAAGCAGACCTCTTCCCAGGCGAATCAGAAGATCCTTCATCACCCCCTGTTAAACTCGGTTTTTTTTTGGGGTCATCTGCCTAACCTCCCTTTACCCTCCTTCCTATCGAAGATACTTCTCCTCTTTTTAAGGGCGTCACCTTTTTCGCGGTGATAACCTGTCTTATGATGGGGATTGCCCCCTCCTCGAAACTCATGTTTTTCACACACTTCTCTTTTTTTACGATTGGAAGACTGTCGCACCCCCTTAAGAATAGTTGGTTTTACTTCCTCCCCCTTCAATCGCGAAAATCCTTTCTTCCCCGTCGTTGTTCCCTTTTGTGGACTCCCGTGTGGGACCTTTCCTTACTTCTTTTTCCCACAAAGTGTACGCCCTGGTTCCTTTGTGATCTCACACTCCCCCTTCCCTTGATCCGTACTTACAGTCCCCAGGTCATCTCCTCCATCCTTACATCCGTTTTTCAGGCGAATCCTCCCCCCTTTTGGATGTTTCCTCTGACTTCTCATCTCCTGCAGGCGTCTGTGCACCTCCACCCCTTTGGAAAATCTTTCCCTGGAGGGTCCCTTCATCAAAGAGGTCGACACCCATCAGATATTCAATCACCGATCACGCCCACGGGCAATCTCTCTCTTCAATCTTGTCCCGGCCGTCTTTTTCGTCTCTTGTTCCCCCATCACTTTTTGGAATTGATTGCACCCCTTTCCTATTCAGCCACACCCTGATGTTCTTTCAAAATTGAATGCGTGCTACCGCTTGATAAACGGAGGCACCCCAAACCCTAACCGTAGTTCTCCCTCCCTCTGAGCTACTTACCGGTACCCCTTTGCTTTTTCTCCATTTCCTCTCACCTGCTCCCTTTTTGTTCATGGTATTAGTCTCTCTACCCCCTAACTCGTTGGCACCACATACCCCACTGTGAAGCTAAATCGGTGCTCTTGGGGAGAGGTATTTTCATGACCGTGCGAAGAATCTTCCCGTCTTTTCCCCCCCTTTGACCAGACACTTAGACCCCCCTCCTTTTTGTAACCTTTTTTTCCTCCCTCGCAGGAGGCTAGTGCTTCCTCCTTTAGCTCTTCCCCGCTCATCTTCCCCTTCGAAGGAAATCAATCTTTTTTTTAAAGGGGAAGGTTCCCCCTATGACTCCCTCCTACTTAGCAATCGGTGTTTCCCTCCCCTTGTCTCCTCTTTTTTTCAGAGTTAGTTCTCTTTTCCAAGCTGATGCTCCTCTTCCCCGACCCAGATCCTCTCTTTTATGGTCATTTCCACTTTTGCCGCTCAGATATGTGTTGCATCGAGAACGACCTCTTTCCCTCACTGTTCCCACCCTTACCCATGATCCCCTCCCATTTTCCGGGTTTGCTTGTTGGCTCTCCTACTTCACGGACCCTTTTTCTTAGGATGTGCAATAATTCATTTCTTGCAATCGCCACCATCATGTACCCCCTCCCCTTAGAGGGCGTAAGTTCATACACCCCTTAGACGATTTTTTTGTCCTCCCGAATTTGGAAAGTCCCCCTTCCCTTAGACATGCGCCGTTTCTTACTCCCTGTCCGTCCCCTCCATTCCCTCTCTGAAGCCATCTTTATGCACGATTTCCTTTTGATCTTCGGAGAAGGCTGCAATCTGAACATGCTACTTACTCTGCTCGCTTCTTTTCTCCTCTTAGTCCCTCCTTGAAGTCTATTTTGTTTCTCTTAAAGTTCCTTCCCCATTGACGGCCCCTTCATCCCCACCCTCTGTAATGTTTCCTTTTCTTCTCTTCTCCCTTCCCCCCCTCATCCTGTCCATCCCCCCCTATCATCCTTTACCCAATGATCCCCTGCGCCCCTTCGCTGAAGCTTCTTTTCTTGTAGCTTCCTTTTTTAAAGTTCCTTTACTTTCCCCCTCTTACTTTGACGTGTTCCGAGTTTTTCTTTATTTTTATGTTCGTCCACTGAGATTGTGGATGCCCTGTGTTATCTTCCTTTCCCCCCCTGCGAGATCCTCTCTTCTCTCCCCTGCGGTGTCCTTTTCTCCACGACTCTCAACTATGCTTCTTCTTATTTTTAGACACCTTTCCCCCCCCCTATAATAGCCGTAAGTACCCGTCCCCCTGCTCTTTTCCCCTTTTGATTCACTTTTCCCCCCTACTTCCCCTCCCTTTCATTTTGCGGATCGTCTTTCTGGGTGAAGGATTTCGCCGGATAGAGCTTGTCCCCTCCAACGATCACCTCCCTCATCCTCCGTTTGAGTCTGTCTTTTGTGAGGTGATTCCTTGCTTATGTTCCATTTTTCCCCTCCCTTGCCGCTTTCTGTGTGTTTCCCTCGCCTTTTTATTTTCTTTTCTCACCTGACCAATTCTCCCCTTCCCAAAGCCCGATGGTTTTCTTAGCATTACTGATTTCCCCCTGACTTCGTTTTATGGTGCGCTTTCTCCCCTCGCCCAATTTCCTTTTCCCCTTTTTGACACCGATGACATCCTTTTTTCCCATTAGCCCCCCTCTCCCCCCTCCTTCCCTTCCTTTTATTAGATCCCTCCTGAAAGGATCCCAGTAGCACCCGTCTTCTATGAACGCGTGACACCGAGTAAAGTGGCCACCCGCTTCACTCAATGCTGCTCCATCCCCCCCTCTTTTTCTCTGGCCATACTGGTACTGTTTGACCCCTCCTTCCCTCTTGAAAGCCTATAGCGGACTAATTTTCTTTGCTACCTGTGGCCGCTCATCCTCCAAGAGGATGGAAGATCAGATTCGTTCTTCTTATTCGTGCTCACGCTGTTCATTTCCTTCTCTTCCGTCCAGTCCGATTTTGTTTTTCCCTCCCTTTAGGTCTTTGTCTCCTTTTACTTGTCCACGAGCTTCAGACGGAAGAAGTTGTGCCGCTTTCCCCCCCATCTCAGTTGCAAATTCTGATTTTTGCGTGCAGTCATGCGTGACCCCTCTTCATAAGGTGTGGCATATATCGCACCCGCCCTCGACGGGACCCCCCTTCCAGTTGTGTTTATTGATGGCCGATTATGGACTTTCTTTTCTGTTCGCGGCCTTTCCCTTTCCCTCAGATCTTTTTTTCCGGCTCCCTCAGAGACGTGACTTTTTTTGTGCAGGTATTAGGGTTCTGATTGTCCATTTTTTTCAGAGCGATTGTTTCCTTCCGCCCGACTTTCCATTTTTCTCGGTTTTCCCCTCCCCTTTTTGAATAAGCTCCTCTGTTTTTTGCCTTTCTAATGACGCTTGCCTTGCATTTTAGGTCCCGCTATGGTACATTTGCGTACTTTTTTTTCCAGGAATAAGGCAAAGGATCGGTACAACTTATGTGGCCGATTCGTTTTCTTGTTCCGATGGATGGTTTCTTGTTTGTCTCTCCTTGGACCTCTGCTCTTGACTTTTTTCTTCCTCTGATATTTCGGTATTTCCTGCTGATTAACCTTCCCCCCCTTTTTTTCTTCTTTTTGCTCCTCGGTTTGACGACTTCCTTTTCCCGTTGCCGGAGCTTTTTCTTTCCCCTCTATTATGCTTCCATAATGCCCAGAACATCGCTCTAGTGCAACACAACCTGGTGTCCTGGTAAAAGCGTCCCTGTTGTAGAGAACCCTGTTTTGACCCATAATTATGACTTCCTCGCCGCTTGGTTGTTTCTTCCTCTTCCCCTTTTTTTTCTGACTCTCCCTTCTTCCGAGTATTAGTCAATCTTACCTGCATTCCCCCCGCCGTGCCCTTCCGCCTTGAATTTGGACTCTTCCCTTAGCGTCCGACGATTGCCTGGCCCGAAGATGACTTTCTTTGCAGATTATGGAATCCTTCCTCTCCCCGAACGTTCTTGTCCTTTCCTTGCACCTCTATTTTTGTTCATTTCCCTGCTCTCCCGGGAATGGATGGTGTATTTTTCCGATTCTTCCTTCTGGCTTGCTTTATTTCTCCCGTGCTGGTCCTTTTTTTTTTTTCTCTCGTCTGATTTCACACCTCTGTTCCTTTTGCTTTATAACTACATCGGTGTATGATTGTCCACCATTTACTATCCCGCCCAGGGTTTGACAAACAACTAAGCTTCGGCAAATCCCCCAGACTGGATCTTCCCTCACGACGTTACCGTCCTTCTTCCTGTTTCCCCACCTTTGTTCCATCTTTACGCCGCTCTTTCTTCCGTCTGGTATGGTGTTATTATCCTCTCTCGGATGCCCCGTACTTTTTCCCCCCTTTGGAGGGTTGATCCCTGAGCCCCCCCCTTCCCCTTGCTTAACTTTGTGTGTCCTCTTTCTTTCCCACATCGACAACATTTCTCTTTTTTCTTTTGTCAGCTAGCTTTTTCTCCCAACTGCCTTCTTCCCTCTTGCAGTGTTGCCCATACGATGAAGATTGGTTAACTCTCTCCCCCCCACCATTGTCGTTCCCATGTGGGAGCGTACCTATATGATTCGATCACCCTTCTGCGCATCCCTCCACTCCCGACGTATGTCTCGTTTTGGTTTTGGTGCTCTCTTTCGGTGGCGTCACACGCTTGTATCCCCGACAAAGAGAACACCCCTGCTGTCTGTGGTCAGGTGTGAACGGCTTGTCTCTTTTTTTTTTACCTTGTGAGGCGTCCTTCCCCTTTTCTCTCAGCAGTCATCTTCTTTTTTTCCCTTGCCAATTCCAATTACAGTCAACAGGATGATTCTGGGCTGACAACAACTCTTTTTCCCGAGTCGGTTCCCCTCCCTTTCCCGCCCCAATCCCCCCCATCCCTCCACAACCTTTAGGGCTGTTCATGCACATCTCGTATATGACAAATATTGTAATAATCGCTCCTCCCATAGATGCCAGCAATCATCTCTTCATGATTCCCTCATCCGGGCATTGGCCAATTTTTTTTTTCCCCCACTCCCCCCTTTCCCCCATCTTTTTTCGACGAAGGTCTGACATATCCCGCTTCCTGTTACCCAACTCTGCGTTACCCCCCCCCTTTCGGGGGTAGTGTGCTGTACAACTTTCCAAGACCTGTACTCTTTTTTTTCGCCTTCCCCCCTTCCGTTCCCCACGCTTCGTCTTCCTTTTCCCTTCGCATGCTCTTTTCCCCCTATTCTGACAGTTGCATTAGGCCAGTCCCTTTCTCCTTTAACTCTTTTAATTCGTAAACCTCCGGGACATGCGTACTTCGGCAACATCCCAGCCGGGCCTTATACTCTAACTCCTTGGCGCGTCCGGATGCGGAGTCGAATTGAAGGAGTCGCATAGACAGAAGCCACCGAGTGCCCGCGCTTTTCTGCTGCTCCTCCCCTCGCGCGACTTTTTTCGGTCAGAGGTGCCTTTGGGAAGCATTTTTGGTATCTTCGTTCTTCCCAGGGAGCGAACAGATCCCCCCCCTCTGGCCGGTTTTCTTGCGTGGTCCCTGCTTCCAGTTCATGCTCTTCTGATGCGAGGACTCTTTCCGGCTGACACTAACTTTTCCGTAGAGACTCCCTACACCCTTATCATCGTCCCCCTCGAGCAACCCAAGCCCCTCTACGGATGCCATCATTCCTTTTTCTTTCCCTTTT
>Ga0179593_1664277_pt1 | contig 24271 bp, 30 predicted proteins | sample CZODoug2_1_08_16_FD_185931 | JGI IMG/M metagenome (GOLD analysis project Ga0179593, IMG submission 185931) | Vadose zone soil fungal communities from Angelo Coast Range Reserve, California, USA - CZODoug2_1_08_16fungal (PacBio error correction) | ecosystem: Environmental > Terrestrial > Soil >... | reverse complement strand
CTCTGAGATCGTCGGAGGTGGTATTGACGGGTACGTCGCATAGCCTTTCACATCTTTCTTATTTTTCTCAGAATGAAGGCCCTCTTGTCAACTTCCAAAGGACAACCTATCCGTTATCGGAGCACCGAAGACTACCTTTTTCCCCCGGAACGGGAGATCACGGATCATATCTTTTCCTTTCTCGCCGTGTTTTCTTCGCCGTCGGGGGCGGGGTCCCCTTAAATGGTTATCGGGCTCATCTGTGGTGGCCCCCCCCCCCCCCCCCTCCCCCCCCGGGGGGTTTGGGTGTTTGGGGGGGTTTGGTCGTCGTGCGGAGTTCTCCCATTTTTCTTTTCCCTTTTACCTTCAGTTTCCCTTTTTTTTTGACAAGAGTTTTTTTTTTTCCATGGGTCGTTAATCTCCATAAAAAGAGGGATCATTCTGCCCATTCCTCTGCCCGTAATGAGCGGTGACGGCGCTGATCGAGTCCCTTCCTCCTTTTTCCGTTTTTAAACTTTCCCCACTTTCTTTTTTTTCAGTCGCGGGAGCGAGGTCGCGACATTTTTGACACCGGGCGGGCAAGTACACTGTGCTCAAGATCCTCGCGGGCGACTATCCCTTTCTTCCTAAGGGTGAATTCGTTCCCCCTTTCCCATTACGCCTTTCTCTCCTATTCTCACCTAGTCAGAAAGTAAGTAACCTCTTCGTTATGCCAGACTTTTCACAAAAGTTCTCTCTCTTTCTTGAGTCTTTCCTTTCCGTAACTTTCCCCCTCTCTTCGAGCTTCCCTTTTGGCACTCCTTCGCTCCCGCAGAGAGTTCGCCTAGCCCAAAATGTACTGTCTGGGTGGTGTGGTTGTGCGCTCACGTTCTCCTTTTTAATGAGTTTTTTGCTTTACGTTATGGAGGAACTTGTCTGAGATTTACGATACGTTAAACTTTTCTGCTCGCGGCGCCCTCCTGAAAACTCTTTCCCCCCCACTATGCGGTTCCCTTCCCTAAGTTTCCCTAGTCTCGTTTTCCTAATTCCCCGTTCTTTAGGGTAATCGGGATGCCGAACTATCACCCTTAAGCCCTTCACTCCCCTCTAGAATAGGCCCCTGTGAGGGTTTTCCTGCTCCGCTGAACTGGGCCAGGTGAGTTTCCTGGCACGCCCCTGGACGCAGTTTCACGCGAGGCTCTCTCTTTTGAGCTCGAGATCCTTTCGAGTTTGTGCCCCCCCGCGGTCACGCACATCGCCATACTTCCACCATCCAGAAAAGAGCACTTCTTTTTCTTTTTTTCAGAACTCGTCCGCGCACTGGTCAATTACTCCCTTCTTGCCATGTCTCCGGGCGGAAACCAAACCACGTTGATCATTGCTCGTTGCTTACGCACGTGTTTTTCTCCCCCTAAGAGCGGGTTCCGCCCTGGCCCCCCTCTGGCACTCTCTTTTCAGCATCTATCGCCGTCATGGGCGTTCAGCTCCTTTTCCTGCGGGGCCGGGCGTATTTGCCGCGATCGCCCGCCGGATCGCTTTTTTTTCTTGAACTGTCTCAGACAGCTCCCAGATCTTTCCCTTTTTTCCTTCTTTATAGGTTTTCCTGGAGGGGTACTGAGTTATTCCTTCGCGGGTTCGCAATCTTCTGGTTTGACGATTTTTCCCCCCCCCCTCGAACTCCTTTTCTTTCTAGACGTTAGAAATATCGGTGGTCCCTCCGTGGCGGATGACGCCTTCCCGATTTTGGTGTCGCTTTTCCTTTTTTTCCGCCCCTTTTTCTGCCCATGGTATTTCAAGACTGAGTCGTTTTCGCTATAGTGATTCACATGGATCTTTTTTTCTTTTTTTTTTTGCCCTACGTCCCCTCATACTTTTCTGGATAGGTCTTCCCAAGCTCTAACCTCTCTTCATGGTGGCCCCCTCGTCGAAAGTCCTTCCGTCAGTCCCAGACTTTTCCCCCCCATCAGGGGGCATCGGAGGTTAGATCCCGATTTCGACAAAACCCCGTTCGATCCCCAAGATTTCTTCCCCCCCCGAAAGGCCCCGATTCCTTCTAGTCTTCACCTAATCGTATTGAGATTGGCAAAAGTCCTTCACATTCCAGTCCCTTTCCCGCGCTTTTTGACCTAGACCCACCATTCCCAGATTCACCAGTAATTGCCTCCCGCGGAGTTTCTTTTATTTTACCATCGTACAAGGCGCAAAGGCGACCCTCGTGGGGCGGAGCGACCCCGGATCGCGTCCCATACAGCCAATTCCTGACAATTGCCATGCTTTATGTTTTCAGAGGATGCAAACAGGCTTTTCGTTTGCCCGTCTTCAGCCAGGTTCAGGTGGTCTCTGCTTTTTTTCGGCTCATCCATCAGCAAAAAACTGCAGTAGGAGTTAAGCCAAGCTCCCTTGGTTGGGTGTCTCTGGACCGAGGAGTACTTTTCTTCGAAGGATTTCTCTCGAGATCCTTCTTGGATGAAAATACCGAATAGGCTGCGCTTGTTCTTGATGTTGCGGTGTGCCTTCTTCATGTTCTCTTTGCACCCGCGGCATTTTTGACCTCTTTCCCTAGAAAGCTAGCCTCGCGTCACTATGAGGACAGATGCTTGACTTTCCGACACCTGGCCCCAATTCGCAGGACCCCTTCTCTCAAGGACTTCCTGGCGAAAGCCCCCAGGACTTTATAGCCAGGACGTATTTAAGTTTTGAGCTTTCCCCTGACTTTTCTATCTTGCCCGATGGCCGAGAAAGATAGTTTTTTTCTCGTTTCTGGTACGTTCCGAACTGCTTTTTCTACCGACATCTTTCTCCTCACCCTGTCGCGAAGCACTTTGACTGAAAATCTCAAGCACTTCCTCCCCCCCCTTTTCTGCTAAGGATTGGGCCCTTGAGCCTGTCCGCTTCTTCAATTCGATCCCGCGATAGACCTCCGTGAGCTCGTCAGCCTCAGACTAGGCGTTCTTTCTCGAAGGAGTGCTTCATCGATATCTGACCTTGCCGCTTTAATATTCTGAATTTTTATTCTACTTCATAACCTACCCGGTGGCCCTATTGGATGAACTCCCCGCCGTTGGCATAAGAAAAGCATTTTGTAGCTGGAATCCCCTCAGTTCGTGGGCTAGATGCCTTTTCTGGACTTCTTCTCTTTAGACGCCCCTTTTTTCCGTTCACCTGGAGGCTAGGTGCGAATAGTCGCCAGAGCTTGATTTCTTTTTTCTTGCAGCTTTTTCTGGGCGGGTCCCGTCCCTCGACGGGAACCGTTCTTCCCCACCAAGGGATTTCCCTTCCTTCCTTTGCGACGTCATGCTTCCTACCCATCGCCAGTAGAGGGACGGAAAAGTTCCTCTCGCGGGCTCATGTCTCAAGATGGTGTAGTGACGCCCCTGGCTCTCTTCTCCCCTTTGTGTCTCCTTCTTGCTGAATACTGAGCAACACGATTTTTGGAAACCCGGTCCTCTTTTTTCCCCTCCCGCATCGGCGGTTCCCGCCCCCTCCCTTGCCCCCGATCCCCTTAACCCTTTCTCGCGCACCACCCCAGCCGGCCTATCACAGGTCCTAGCGGATCCAGTGTGAAACTGGGTGAGCACAGTGAGTTGTTTACTCGAATTCTGTTGTAAGTTTCTCTTTTTTTTCCTGGCCATTTCTCTTTCAAACGCTCGTAGCCCCCCTTTTCCTTTCGGAGCCTCGTAGACTGTCGTACGCTTAGGCGAATACCTGTTTTTTAAGATAACATCTCGGCGACCCCGCCTGTTTGGCGACCTCGACTCCGAGAGGATTGAACCAAAAACGGTCCGTGGACAGTATGAGATACGTCCCTTTTTGGCTAGAGAGGAATCTCTGCAAAATCCCTTTTTACACAGATACCTTTTTCAGCCGTTCCTGAAACACAGCCACGGGAGATTCTCCTGTATCATCCTAGGCCTGATGATTTGGGCGTGTCTTCCTCTTTTTTGTCGGTTCCTGAATTTTCCTGTAGGCATTTAATGCTGATCACAAGTCGCGGACAGGTTTCAAAGCTCGGTTTTATGTGCCAGGGAAGCATGGACTATGACGCATGAGATCCTTTTTCCCGGTAACACCTTTTTTCCATACTCTAACCCAGATGCGTGAGTCTTAAGCCATGACGGAGATTTTCTTTCTCTCCGCCGTCCCGGCTTTTTGTGGTGGCCCCCTCTGTTCGTTTTCAGTCGAGGGTCTTCCTCGACACTCCCCCCCTGAGCGGGCCCTCTCTGCGGCGCCTTGACATCCTTGGGAGGTGAACGGAGTGCGCAGAGTTCTCGCCGCGCGCGACCAGTAAGCCTATTCATCCCCTTCCTTTGCCATTTGCTTTCGACCCCCTATCCTCTGGGTCCCGCGATTTTTGTCGTGACGCCTCGTCCCCACCCTTCGGCTTCATGAGAGCCTCTTTACGTGATCCCGTTTCCCAGTCCGCCACTCTGCCCCTCTTCCCCTTCCCTATGATGCCACTCCCCCTGCATCTCCACCCTTTTTTCTGGTTCGCGAGACCAGCCGTTGTCGTCTTGCGTCATGCGTCTTTTCTCATTTCAGGCCTTTCTTTAGGAAGTTCTCCGGTCCCCTTTTCTTCCCACGTGGTTCCCAGCGCTTTGCACCAAGATGCGTTACATGCGCAACTTTCCGGGACGCCATCACCCCCTACGACTATCCGGCTCTTCGGTATGCCTCTTTTTCTGGTTAGAACGATAACCCACGGCAAGTCGAGATCCTCCCTTTTGGCTGGGAGTTTCGTTTTTTCCGACGACCTCCCTTAACAGGCTCCTCTTCTTTTTGCGTTAAGCGCCCCCGCGATGTACGCCTGATCCACGAGAGGCCGCCTCGGCATGTTTTCCTCTGAGACACGCTTTTTTTTGGCCGCTTCATCGCCATACGCTAATCAAGAACATTTCTATATTCTGTTGAGGCATGTTTTAGCCGATCCCCACTCTCTTGTTTCCTAGTCTTTGCCAATCTCCGCTCGGGCGGCACCACCCCCAACGGTGATCCTTTGGCATCTGTCCGCAATTTTTTCTTGAGTTTTCGCCCCGAACAGCTTCTATTCCCATGTACCGCTGGAGGAGGATTCCGTCCCTTTTGCACCAGAAGTATGGGCTTTTTCTTTAAGGGCTTTTTTTCTCCGTCCCCGCTTTTTTATATCTTGCCCTCTTGCGTTACCTGATGGGCGTTTTTCCCATGAACGCATCAATCCTTCTGAGTGCCAATTGGCCTGTTTCTTTTTCCAAGCTTTCGAAAGTATGCTCGGCCTCATTTTTGAACCTTTACTCCAGATGATTTTTTTATGGAGCTCTCTTGTCGCCTATCGGTGCGGTTACACGTCTGGCGTCCCCCCCCCTGAAGTCGTTTCTTTTGTGTTTCCCCCTTATTTTTAGACTTCGCCGCGGGAGCACTGATACGGATTTCCTTTTTATGGCAAAGTTCACGTTATAGTTCCCCTTTTCTTCGTGACCTGCCCTATGATCCCCCTTTCTCAGGCAGGAAAAGAACCTCGGGATTTTCCCCTGGCCAGAGTCACGAGACCCCTTCTTTCTAAACCTCAGATGCTTTCTAAAGAGATCCCTTTTCCTCGATATGATCCGATTTCCCCCCTTTCTCTCTCCAGACTGCCCCCCCCCGAAAGCCCCCCCCCCCACATTCTTTGCTCCCACACAACATCATCTTTAGTGGCGAGTTGGTTCTGTCCCGGACCCCTTCTGCATTTTGCGAATTCTGGACTTCTTTCCCTCCCCCCCGCCATTCCCCCCTTCACCATATAATGCACTACGAAGCTTCGCCGATTTGATTGATGCAGTTCTGTGCGACCCCCTTTTTTTCCCTCAGGCGATCCCCCCCGATCTCCTTTTATGTACCACTCACCCTTCAACTGCACCACTTCTGGGAGGTACGTACTTCCCACTTCTCTTCATTGAACGTCTGGGACCCATTTTTTCCCTCCTTGAGAGACACTGGCTCCTTTTTCCAATCAGTCCAGCGTATTCTGAGTTTTCCAAACGAGAAATCACCCCCCACCCTTTTTTTCCCTACCCCAAATCGAGGTATCCCTTCGTTCGGACGTCTTGACCACGCTTTCGCCTTCCCTTTTCTAGGCTTCTAAATCGCTTTTTGCTTTTCTTCTTGCCTTTCTATTTCCGGTGATTCCTTTCTTCTTCCCAGCGCCATTCTACGGCCCGATCGCGGTGGTTCCCTTTCTTTTTCCCTCGATTGTTGAATCCTGCGCTCCCCGAGCAGGCGACGAAACAGATCCGGAGTCCGCCTTTCCTCCCACAAGGCTTATCGTCTTCTATTATTTTTCCTTTCCGAATCCCCACCCGAAAGACTTGATTCTCGAACGTCCAGATCGCAGAACGTCCACATCCGCTGGATTAACGGGCATCTTGGGTCCAACGCCCTTTGTTCCCCCCCCCCTTTTGGCTCCCTCATTTACAGCCTCTTGCGATTCACGTAAAGGATTGACTCTTCTGAAAGAGGTCCGCAATTCTTCCAACAGTGCTGGTGTCCCCTGAGACTTGTTTACGCATGATGGGCGTCGCGAAGTAGTTTCCAATCTCGATCCTTCAAGTCATCGTGAGGCTTTTTGTTTTTTTTTGTCTCGACACTTATGAGACCCCCCCCCCCGGGGTTCTCCGTTTTTTTTTCCTACCGAATCCCTTTCGAAGTTTTCACGTTCGGGGCTATGCATGGACTGTGTTTCGATGCCCAGGACTTTCGGCGACCCCCAAGCAGTCTTTTTCATTCGCACGCTGTCTTTGAGCAGATGGACTTTTTTTCGTTTCGAACCTTCTTTTTCCTCGCCGCCCGATTCCCCAGCCGAAGACTCCTCTTCTGGGCCGTTCATGCGGCATCCCTTGCGCAGAGTTTTCGTTAAATTTCCTCTCCCGTTTTTGATGTGCTTTTGACTATCCCCTGACTGAGAGATAGGGTAAGAGCAATGTCTTCTGAGCCCCCAAAAGGGAGTGGGTCATCGAGGATTTTCTTCTTGTAAATCTTTCCACGTCCGGCCTTTTTCCAGTCCCCTCGCCGTTGAAGCCCAGCACGGCATCATTTTTCATTCATGCTAGGAATGATTCCCCAAGTGTCGCCCCTGTGATGGGTTTTTTTTATACGTGGCGGTTCTCCCTCCATTCCCCCCCTTTGCGGCTCTTCTCCCGTGTGATTCTGCCGATGGCAGCTTCCCGCCTTTGTAAGTTCTCCTCGTATCGACTGTCGTACGTAGGCGAATTACCCCCTTTTTCTCTTCCCCCCTCACGATCCTCATTTTCCCCTTCTCCGAGAATTTTCTCCAAGCCCTCTGTTCTCTCCCCCAAAGGTGTACTTCGACTGCGTACACAGTTTCTAGTCGCGGACCCGTACCACATGGGGGGACGAGCGTGGAATTTCCGGTCAACCCTCCTTTTCCTTTCCTGAAAACTCCCGCACGTCTCCCTGTGCTCTCCGCATTATCTAGGATGATTATGAGCCGTGCTGGGATGGTCTTGCCGACTTTGGGAGGGTTGTTTATCGGTGTTCTTCTCTTTTTCTTGAACCGGCCCCTCCTCGAAGTTCTTTCCCTACTCCAGGACCTCCTTGACTATCCACGATTCTTTCTGTCCGTCTTATAGTAAATGGGGTCCCGTGCGGTAAACTCTCTTTTTTATGAACTCCGCTAAGCTTTCTCGACGGAGACTTCCTCCAGAGTATCCGTCAAAGGTCTTTCCCTCTCCGTTTTGCTATGACAAGATCGCCTGCGAGGTTCCCTCCTTTTTTCCTCCCAAGGCTTATTTCTTTCAGATCCCTTCTTCCCTATGAGCCTTAACCGTCTAGGAGTTCAAGTAGAAGCTCTCGATGCCAGTCGAGGACAATCGCATCCATCATTCGCATCTTCAGAACCCCTTCCTTTTCCACAGAGAACTTTTCGCCCCTTTGACGCCCTTTTTTCTAGGCTTTCTCTCTATTTGATTCCAGTCGATCCAGACGCAAATTCTCCCTCTCCTGATACAGAAAAATATATTGCAAGGAAATAACTTTCCCTCCCCCATAGAGTCCCTTTAGCTCTTCCCAGTCACTAAGATCATTGCGGACCTGAGTTCCCGGGCCGAGGCATCATTTATTTCGATGGATTCCTTTTCTTTTTTCTATTTTTTTGCGAGAAGGCTTTTATTTAATGTCCCCCACCCTTCTAATCCAATGTAGAGGCCTCCCCCCCCCCCCCAACGACATTATAGTGATAGAGAGCGAGCTTCTGTTTAAGGGCACCCTTACTTCAATGCGAGATTCACTTATTTTTGGTTGTTCCCCCGGGCGGGCCTCTCCGAGATGTTTTTTTCTTAAGGAGACCTTCTCCCACGGTTCTTCACTTTTTTCCCCCCCTTTCCTCTTATCCCCGCGAGGCGATCGCCTCTTTACCTTTTTTCTCCCTAAGCGCGTTCCGAGACATCGGCCTAACTCCAAATAAGAACCTGCCTCCTAGTAGTCGGATTTGCTTATAAGACGTCGAGCTTTGAAATTTGCCACGGGCCCTCCTAAGCTGTCGGGCTCCCAAACAAAAGTAATCGTTTTTTTCCCATCCCTGAATATTTCTTTGAGGTCCCCTCTCCTCGCCGCTCTTTCCTGAAATTCCTTGAAGGAGTGACGTTCAGGACTCCTTTTGCCCGTACATCTGTTTCCGATCGGATCGTTTTATCTTCCGCGTCCTTCCTCCCCGAAGGTGATTGTTTGCGTACATGATGCGGAGCGATCTCAAGTCATGACCTTCTTTTTTTCTCCCTCGGAGTGTCTCCTTTTGGTACTGTTTCTCCCCACTTAGCCCTTTTGCTTAGCACTATGTGGGCTCATTTTGTTTCTTTTTGAACCATCGCAATACTTCTGTGGGTTTATGGAGACTCCGCTTTTCTTTTTTCCCTCTAGGGGGTTTAGCGGGCGCTCTATAAATTTCCTATTGCGTCCTCTCCTCGCCTTGATCGGCTTTTGAACTTCTTTCTTGCAATTGAGAGTTAATCCTTCCACCATGGAGCTTTTCTCTTCTGTCCTTTCATAGCCCCTCCCCCCCTAAGTTTTTTTTTTTTTTTTCCTTCTGAGGAAAGCTCCTTCTCCCTTTTTCAAAGATTCCAGGAAATTAACTTCAGTTTGAAAATACACCCCCTTTCCTCCCTCTATCAGTTTGAGCCTAGGAAGGCCATTTGTCCTCCCCCCCCAGTCCAGTCCCCCCCCCCGCCCTCTTCCAAAGATATTAGACTCGCGTTTTAGCAGCACCCAATAAGCGCTTTTCTTCCCCCCAGAGTCTTCCCGGGCAACCCCCCCGAGTTTCTGTCGGAATTCTGGAAGAGCCTCCTCCCCCCCCCGACCGCGTCTTTCCCGTAATGGACCTTTTTAAGCCACGGTGGTTGTTCATGCTGAGCAAGAGCTACCATAAGGAAAGCACTTTTCCGATACGGCAGTTCTTCCCCCCAAGAGAGCGGCGAGAAGCTCAAGCCTTTTCCTATAGTCCCATCCTTCGATTTAGTGAAAAAAGGATCTTCTTTTCTTCTCCTCCAGGCGGTTTGAAATTCCTCTCTTACGCTGCTATCCCCATCACGCCCCCGTTTCCCATCCTCCCCCCCAACCAAGCGTATGCGTTCAGCCAACAAGAGCCATGACCTTTTGTTTTTCTCTTCGATGGCACTCCTTTTTACCTATTTACCCTAAAGAGAGAGTCCATTTTTTGGATCTATGTTTTGAACCCCCGAATCTTCTTCCTCGTTGTTGGCTTTCCTTGTAGATTTTTCTTTCCCTCGGAAAGACGTGCACTATTTTCTTTTTTTTTAGAGCCTTCCTTGCATTCCCCCCCCGATTCCTTCACCTTTCTCCCCCTTATACGTGAATACCGCACCCATCTGGGCGTCCGGGAGACTACCTTGAGCCTCCTTCCGCCTTTACCCAACCTCTTCATATAATTTGATCCCCCCCTTCTCTAGCCATTTTCTCGATATACTCCTCCCCCTTCCCTGGGTTTCGAACTTTTGATTTCCTTACCTCTTGTTTTTACCGCGCCTTGTTACTCCCTAAACCACGTGGATTCGCCGCAGCTTCCCCCCTTATTCCCCTACATTTTTTTTCCCTTAGGATCTGTCCCTCCCCTTGTTTGCATAAATTGCTTTATAGAGCGCGCATTTGGTTCTCTTATACCCCCCCCCCTTCTTTGGGCGTGTGCCTTCTCGATAATTACGTTGCTTGCGTTTCCTTTCGCCGTATCAACCCAACTTCTTTCTACTCACGAAGGTGGTTCGCGCGGTCGTAACGTTGGCTTCCCCTCCAGAGCTCAGGATTCTTCTTTATGATTTTCCTGCCCGATTACTGGCTCTCGAGATTACTTGAATTAGCGCAAAGCTTGCTGAGGCGACCTTTTCTTCCTTTTCTTTTCTGAGGTCTTGTTCTTTCCCGTTTTCGCCTTTTTTTGCCCTCCTCTCAACGACACATCTTGCAGAGAAACACACATCCCTGCTCGCGGTTTTTAAGCAGCAGAAGTAGGCTTCCTCTCGCGAGGAATTCTCTTTTTTCCAGTGATTGTCTCCCTCTTGTATTTACGGAGGCGCTTCCTTTTCCTCTTCAAGTCTCCGAGCTCTTTTTTTGTTCCCTCTCGTGGAGTAGGAACCTCCTTCTATCTTTGAGAACTCCTCGGTCTGTTCACCGACCCCCTTCCCTACACCCCCCCGGCATCCCTCCCCCCCCCCCCCTTTAGTCCGTAACGCCACAAGAAACGGCACTAATAATTTTCATAGTTCTTGTCTTACAAGGGCTGACCTGTTGATGGTCCCCTTATCGGAGTTGGGATTTTCCCCCGTTCCACTGTAGCTCCTTTTTCTTTCCTCTTCTTCCTCTCACCCCCAGGTTTTTAAGTTAGCGACTCAGTATCAAGCTTTCCCCTCTTCTTTCTTCTTTTTTGTCAGATAAAACAGCTTTCTCTTTTCGGCTTCCTAATTCCCTTCGCCGAGTTTCCCTCTCCCTCCTCCCCTTTTTCCTGCTGTCGTACTTCGCCTAGAGTACGGGAATTCTTTTCCCCGAGAACGGAAAACATTTTTTTCTCTTCTTAATCGCGGCAGGAATCTTCCCTTTGCCGACGTCCCCTAAGGCGCTCCCATCTCCGTGCTCACAGCGTTCGATTCAAGCACGGATCCCTTCTCATGATGAGGACTGGAGGCCTGGGGCTTCTCCCATGTGTTCGGAATTTTCTTACCCGCCCCCTCTGAGGTGGCAAAACATAGAAGGTAAAGGTTTTTCACTCCTTCGGTGTTCCCTAAGAATGGATATTTCCCCCGATGGAAGACTTTCCTAGAAACCCCCTCTTGATGACCGCTTTTTCCCAGACTCCTCATTCGAGTCTGGCCGCATGACGGAGAGTCAGCAAGAAGTTCGTATCTTTTTTCGGTCCGTGGTGGAATTTCAGATGATCGTTAACGTAAAACAGGATCCTTTCCCCCTCTCTTCCTTTCATCGGACTGACAGCGGCTGCTCTTTTTCGGCTTGAGCGATTCCCTCAGAAGCTTTTCCCTTTTCCCCGGCCAACGAATCCCTCTCCCCTTTCATTTTTCTGAGATTTCCAGGATTCCAGAGACTTTGTTATAAACTCCTCCTCCTGCGCAGACCTTCTTATCATCTAGGAAGTCCCTATCCCCGCAAAAGTAAGCCACTATGCCGACCCCCCCCTTCTCTTCTAGAGTGGCCTCTCGAGCCTCTGTTCGTTTTTCGAGCTTTTCCCTTCCTTTTTTCATTTCCTCTGAGCGCGGGACGAGTAATCCTCCCTTTCCCCCTCCTCCTGGAGGAATCTCCCTATCAAAGGTCAACGTTTCTGGCCGCCAAGGGATCCCTCCTGACCCCCATCTTTTTCAGCTCCCCTTGGGCACGTAAAATATCCTCCTCCTTCGTGCGCGACCGGTTTAGGGACGACTTATCTGGGTCCGAAATTAATCCCCCCCGGCCTATACCCTTGCTTTCGTTCCTCTCCAGATTTTCTACTGATATACCTCCCTGACGGAGAACTGTAAAGGTGATTTACTCGGTCCCCCGAACCCTTTTGAGCTTTTTTCTCCTCCCCCTTGCCTTTCAAAGAGCCCTCCCCTGAGAGTCTTTTGAGTTCCCTACATTTTCTCTCCTCAACCCCAGCAGATGCGTCTTGGATGAATTCTCCGATTTTTTTCCACGGATTCGCTCTTTCAAGACGCCCCTTCTCCCTTCCCCCCCCTCTCCTCCTCTTTTTCTTTCTCACCCAACAAAAGGTTATCCTGCTCGTTGAACGCAGACGCACGTTTCTGTCTTCTCCGACTTTCTATCTTCTAGTCCTTCTTCCTGTACCCCTTTTTCCCTTAACTTTTTGCCTCTACTGAAATCCCTCCCCCTTTGTCGTTGCCGATTATCTTTTTCTTTTTTCCTGGATTTTCTTTTCGCGTGAAGTGTTTCGCTCCACGCCGGCTCTTTACTGATTTCTCCTTCTAACTTCCCCCCCAATATCTCCGATTCGGATTTCTTTTATAGAGTTTTGCTTCTTGGTTTTTCCAGAATTCCCTCTTTAGCAATATCGCCCCCCCTTTTGTTTCTTCCTTTTTTTCTCCGATTTTTCGATCTATTTCGACCTTATAGGTGGTTTATCTGGCGGGGGTCTCTTCTTCTTTGCTCGATTTTTTTTTTCTCGGGATAACTTGCTTCGCTTTCTTTCCTTCTTTTTTGGACCTCTTTTCACTCGTTATAGTGACGCTGGAAACCCTTCTTAGCGAGAGCGATCTCTCTATATCTTTTGTGGTCTTTTTTTTCCAGCCATTTTTTCTTATCAATTTTCCTCCCCATCGAGACTTCTTAATTTTCCCCCCCCCACAAGCCGTTTCTCCCCCCCGATCAGGGCGCTTTATCCAAGCAATGCTCCCTCTTTCCCCAACCTTTCTTCTCTTCGGAAGCAGCGCAAGTGATCCCTTCGAACCTCGCGTTCTTTTTGAAACCCCCTTTCTTTTTCCCCCCTCCCTCCAGTGGACCACTTTGCCGCGACCATATTGCCCTCCCCGCAAGTATGGGTTTCCCTCCATTTAACACGCCCTTCCAAGCATTCCAGTAAGGGCCTCTCCCTCCTCTCCTTTTCCTCTTTCTCGACCCAGAACATAAGGTCCCCCTTCCCAAAAACTCCCTTATTCCATTTACTCGTTTCCCAGACTTCCACCTCCGTCCCCACCCAGACTAGGAGGATCCCGTGGATTTCCCCCCTCTCCCCTTTTTGCCCCGGATAAATGTTTTTCTCTTTCTCTTTCTTCACATTCCGGGCGCCGTCGGCTCTCCCCCATACTCCCAAAACAATGAGTTTTCCCCGAGTAAATGTTTGCTTCCCCTCCTTCTTTCTGTTTCCTGACTTTTTCCTGCAACGAGCTCTGTTTGATTGATAGGTTTTTTCCCCCCCTCAAACTCCTTTCTGCCTTTCTGGTGCGGCCTTTAGATGGCGATGTTATTTTTTTTTACAGGGGAAATCCCTCCGGAAGATCCAGCTCCTCCTCAGGAAGGTTTCTGATTTCTCTTCCTTTCCCTATTTCATTAATAAGCAAAGGGACCCCCCCCAGTGGGCGCCTTCCTTCTTTCTTGAGAGACCCTATCGGCCCCCCGCCCCAGAAACACTCCCCAGTCTTTTCGATTTCACGTATTTAAGGTGTGATTTTTCCTAGACTTTTTTTTTTCCAGTTTCCCCCCAGGCCCTCTTTTTTACGGTCTGTGATGGGATTGGTACGTCCCCTTCTGAGTAACGAATCTTTTCCTCGCTGTGTCCCCGTGTTGAGTGCTCAGGTCTCTCCAACTTCCTTCTCCTCCAGGCTGGCTACAAGTAAAGGATGATTTCCCTTTTTCCGCAGGTAAGCATTATCCAAAAATTTTGTTGTCTCTCCTCCGACTTCGCCCTTATCTTTAACGAGATTATGCTTTTCTCGAAGGCCCTGCCTCTGTGTTTGAAGACCCCTGTGACTTGGTCTTCGAAAGTCTCCCTTTCTTGCTTTTCTCCTCCTCAACGGTGGCCATCGACGGGTTCGTTTGGGATGTTTTCCTTCCCTTATCGCCTCCCTTTCCTTTTGACTTTTTTCTTGAGATGCCCTCCTTTATTGCCGGCTCTTTCCTCGGTTCTCCTCTCAAGTTAGTCAAAGATCTTTAACCCTGAGGATACTCTGTACTCTCATTTCTCATTGGACTTCCCCCCATTTATTTTCTTTCCGTCCCGACAATTTCCGAAAAAAAGGACCGGACCTTCGACGGCGGCTTTCCGGCCCAGAGAAGTCACTTCTTTCCCCTACGACATGAGGCTTTTCCGTCCTCCTTGTGTGCACGTCGGGTGGACCCCCGCTAGAAAACCCTCTCTTTCCCCCTGGTAGTACTTTATTCAATGACGTCCTTCTTTCTCCCCCCGAGGTGTTAGGATTTCTCCTTCCCCCGGTTCCTCCCTTTAAGGAATTCACCGTTTGATGTTACCTACTTATGTCCCTTCCCCCCGCAAACCCGCCGCGTCCAGCCAGGTCCAGAATCCTTCTTCCAGTGGGTGTGACAGCTTCGGCGGCGGTTTTCCTTATTTGTCGGGTCATGTTAGTCTTGACCCAGGGACCCCCGCATTATGACCCTCTTTTCGTTCTTCCCTCCCTTTCATCCTCCCCCTAAGCGATTCGCTTCTTCCCGTCGATCTCTCTATTTTCCTCCTTTTTTTTCTTCCCCTGCCGAAGCGATTTTTTTTTTTTCTTTCTGACCCTCTCGTACTCCCCTTTTCTGCGAACGGTCCCTTTTTTTCCGGCCCCCTCCTCTCAGGATTTTGCGTTCCAAATCGAACAGTTCTCCTCCAACCGATACCGACTTCCTCCCCCGCCGATCATGTGGCGTTTTCACTGGATCCTGAGGTTTTGCGCTTCTGTTTTTTTAGTTCCCTTTGGATTTTCTTCCTAGGAGGGTCGGGCCTCCGATGCTTTTTTTCCCTTTCCCGCTAGACTTTTTTTCCGGTGCCCTTAAAGCATTTCTTTCCTCGATGACTCCTTCTTCTTTCCCCCTTTCCAGCGTCCCTAAAAAAGCGAGGATATGCTACACAAGAGAGTTTCGCTTACTGCGCCCGATGCTCGATCCTGAACTTTCCTTTTATATGTCCTCTTTTTCCTTTTCTTTCTAACCCTGGTCCTACCCGGAGAGGGCAAGTCACTCTTTCCTAGCAGGGGAGATCCTCCTTCACCCGCGGAGACTTTTTTTTTTCGTTGATCTTGAGACCTCTCCCTTCCATAGAAATCCCCTCTTCCTTGACTCTCCGAATAATATGATGATGGGAAGTACCTCCCCCCTGCGTAGGGTTTACCTTTTCTTTTCCCGTAGAATTATCGATCTACTATAACCCCTCCCTCCTCCTATGACTATCTTCCCCTCTATACAGCTGTCCAGGAAATATCGATCCCCCCCCTCATAATGAGCTCCTCCCCCCACAACATCCTCCTCAGCCCGTTTTTCTTCTTTGCTGACCTGGTTCCGTGGTCTCCTTGCAGGAATTGCTTGGCATTTCTTGAGATTTACGAATCTCCCCCCCCATTCCCCCCTCTTCCGGCCGCCTTTTGTTTTTTAACAACCCGTTTTTCCCATCTTCGCTTTCCACTCTACCAACCCTACCATCAAAGACACTCATCATCGTGTTCCCTGATCCCTTCCGATACTTTTTAAGGGTCTAACTCCCACCCTACGATACCCCTTCAAGAGAGATCCCCTTCCCTTTGGATTGGTATTTCGATACTTCACCTCTGAGACCCCTTCAGGTCCTCCCAATCTGCTGTAAGAAAGCGGATAACCCTCTTGAGATCCCAAGAACCTGCTTTTCTTCCAAGAACTAGGGAATAGCGCGCGGATCAGATTCGCAACATTTCCCCCCTGCATCTCTTTTTCTTCCCGAGCATCGATAAGCAGCCCTATTTTTTTAAGAAGCCCTTCCCATATCTCCTTTTTCCGGCACCCCCCACCCCCTGTGCTATTGTCATTGCTTCCCTCCACAGACGCAGTTTCTCTTCTCGCAGTCCCCTCTTCGCATCTCTATCTTTCCCCCCTCTTCTTGCTGTCCTTATGTGCTAAGCGGAAATACCAAAGTCTTTTCCCTTTGCAGTTCTCTAGGCTTTCCTTTCCTGGTCTTCCGATCGTTGATCCCCTCGCGAGAGATTATTCTGAATTTTTCTTAGGTCTCGTTTACAGACCCTAGAAATTCCCAAGGTTGAAATTCTTGTGGGACTTGTTTGATTTCCAGACTGATTAGGCTCCCCTATGTCGCGCTCTTGTGTCCGTGATGTGGGGGGAACCCTTTCCTCCCCCCTTTCCTTTTGTGTCTTTTTTTTTTTTTGTGTTGTTTTCTTTTTTTTTTTTTTTTTTTTTTGGTTTTTTTTTTTTTTCTTTTTTGTCTTTTTTTTTTTTTTTTTTTGTTGTTTTTTTTTTTTTTTTTTTTTTTCTTTTTTTGTGTTTTTTTTTTTTTTTTTTTTTTACTCTCTTTTATAGGTTTTTTCCCTTGGTTTTTTTGACCTTTTTCTTCTAAAGGAAAGTTTTTGGTGTCGGGATCCTCGAAGTTTTTATTCCCTTTTTCTAGTTTCCTCTGTTTCCCTCGCTTGTAGCTGGAACACCATGTCTTGTGCTTGGCTCCATATCAGCTTCTGAGTTTTTTTTTAAGCCCCTTCCTCTTACCCGGTGTAAAGGTCATCTTCCTGACGACATTTCCCCTTCCCTCAGTACTCAACCCCCCCTCCAGTTTTTCCGTCTCGTCCCCCGTTTCCCTCCCATATGGCGCACCCCCTTCAGTCCCAGACTGTCCTTTCGCAGTTTCCCACCGATAGGTCTCCTCTTCTCCTCCCAGCTAAACAAAAATCTTCTCTTTTCCCTCTTTTTCTAAACACCCACCACCCGCGCACCACACCCCCCCCTTTTGAAGAGGGCGCTCCCCGCCTCCTGGCCGAGAAGATCAGAAAGAAGCTCCCCCTCATTCCCCCTTCTATATGCATTTTCCAGTTTCCGGGTCCGGACTGCCACGAAAGCGCCCCGTTGGGAACCTTTCCTCCCAAACCCCGTGAAAATAAAGGTGATTCTCCAACCCCCCTATGCGCCTCTAAGACGAATTCCACGTCTTGAACTTCTGGGCTTTCTTGACTTCATGCAAACGGCCATAGGACCCCGGAAGTACCGCTGCCCAGCCCCCCCCCCCTTCTTTTCCCCCATCTTTACCATTGGATAACCTCCTGCTGTGATTCCCCCCCCCCCCCCCCCCCGCCCCCAGTTTATAACCCCCCATACTGTCAGTCGTCTTTTTGCAGCAACTCCTAATTGAGCCATTGATCACAACATACTTGGCGGTGTTCCCCCTCGATAAGACCCCCGGTTGCCGGATCCAGAAGTAGTCTCTTTCCCCCCTCATCAGTTTTTTTGAGCGCTTGGAGTATCTGGTCCCCACTCAACTTTTGGTTTTTTGTTTTTTGATTTCGCTCCCTGAACCTAGGCATTGCCCTGCACTGCGCAACCCCACACTCAGCGCCTTCCCCCATTCCCCCTCCGACAGCGAGAGACCTTCTGCTTTAGTTTTTTAGGTTCCTCCCCTGGCCACCTTTTTTTTCTCGGTTTGGAATCCGCGCACGCGCCCACGCAACCCCAAAAGGTTTTCCTTCTCTGGTCTTTAATGGTGATAGTCTCGCAGCCTTCAAAGGCGCATCTTCCCACGCCCCCTGAGTACCCTTGCTTCGCGAACTTTTTTTTGTGAGTGACGCCTCCCCCCAATTTCCTGATGACACGACTCCTCCGCTCCCTCCTTGTTCGATAAAAAGGGGAGGCGTTTTGAAGTAGAGGCAATAGAAAGCCCTCTTCCTTACGATTTCCGTCAAGGAGAACCCCCCAGGATTCAAGTTTTTTTTTTTCCCCTCCTGCTTCTTTTTCCCTTGGGTTGCGTGTTCGCAAGACGATAGGGTCGTATCGCTTTTCCTTTTCATGGCGCCTTTCTTTAGAGGCGGCCTTGAGCGACGTCCCTCAGTCTTCAGAAACTTTTCCGCGTCCCCTTTTATTGGTTTTCCATTTTGATTTTTCAGTCTGTTCTCTCTGCAGACCCTCTTGATTTATTTGGACCTTCCCTGTAATGGATGAATCTTCTTTTCCGGCGCCTTTCTTCCTCCCTCTCGTCTCCTTCTGCGTTCGCCTTTGCCCTTCCTTCTAGGAACTCGACTTTCACCACGAAAAATCTCCCCCCAAGGCTCCCCTTCCTAAGAGGTCCCCCCTCCTTGAGGCCCCGAAGTCTTCCCTTTTACCGGTTTGTACAAATTATCGGTGTAATAAATGCTGGCGGTCTTAATATCAAGTACCATACTTCTTTTCCCTCTTTCCTTTTTTTCGCCCCCACAACCAGCCTTCAAAAGGTCTCTTTTTCGAACTCCTTTAGTTAAATCATCCCCCGGGCAGCGCCCCCTCCCCTCCAACGCACCCCCGCCTCACATTTCATTCTCTTTTTCCTGCTGAATATTCCGGGTGTTGCTTTTCCTTCTTTTTTGTTTTTTCGAGCTTTTGCCCTTTCTTTCTCCGACGATTTTCCGATAGATTTTTTTTGGTAACTTTCTACTATAGGCTTTGATCCCTCCGCCTCGTACGGATCCTTCTTTTTGTTAGATTCTATTCTCACGAATCCGAAGCTTCTTTTTCTCTGCCCCACAAGGTTTTGCGTAAGTCCTCTTAAAACATTTCCTTTTCCCCGAGGAATTCCTCTTCTTCCACCTTTTCAAGTGTGCGCCGACTTCTATTGATTCACGATCTTTTTTTTTTTTTTTCTGATCCTCTCTTAAGACTTTTTTAGGACCGTTTTTGTCCGCTTTTTTTTAGTGCCGTCGGTAGATCGGTGTAGGACTTTTTAGTTCCTTGCTCGGAGTATCTTTTTTTACCAAAAGGTGTTGCCTCTTTCCTTCTCTAGAAACTCTCTGTTTTTCCTCGTTGTTTTCTGATCACGACAGCTTCAAACACGAGGGATCATGTCTCCGAGTCCTTTTACGCAAGAGACTTCTCCTTTCAAGAATGACTCAGATTTGAACTTTCCCTTTCGTCCCCTGATATTCCCTCTGTTCTCGATGAGGCCGACCATAGGGCGATTCCCGCCTCCTGCTAAAGTACAGAGGGAGACCTCAACACCTTTCGCCCCCATATCATTAGCGATCTGCCAGTAAGCCTTTCGCCAATTCCTTTCCCCCTTTTAACCCAAGCCCTTATGGGTTGAGGTCTTTTCCCCTGCCGCCTCCTCTCCCCCGTTCTTTTGTGTCCGTACCAGACTGCAAAAGTCCGAACTTCTAGATGATACTCCCTTTTTTCCGAGCGCCCCCCCCATTTTTCCTGCTTCCTCTGAGTCAATCGTTAATGGACCTGCGTTCAGATTTCTTACGTGAGCTTCTGCCAAATGCCTCTAAGGTTTCTATTGGGTGATTTCCCCAAAGCGCTGTGCCTCATATCCTCCCCCTGTAGGACTCACGCCAATCTTCGTTTGCCGAGTTTACTTCTCCCTTTGATGTAGGGTTCCTTCTGAGTCTACCCACCTTACTTTCCTTGGAGATCCCTTGGTACTCTCTTCTGTTTCGATCTACGCGTTTTTCCCTTTTTCCAGGTGACTTCTTTCTCAAGAGTTTCCTATCTCTAGCGTCCCCGCTTGGGATTTGAAAACTTCGATACAGTCTAGGGATTTTTCCCTATTAATCTCCCCGCAAACACCCCCCCACCGGCGAAACACACTGAAAGCATTGCGTTTTTTTCGCGAACCTCATCTTCGCTTTCCGTTTTTGTGCCACTGCCATTCTCCGCGATTCTCCCCCCAAAAAGGTGATGAACGACTTTATGGACTTTTCCATTGCCTTCAGCCCGAAGCATCTGGCCAAACATTGTAACGCTCGCTCCGGGAACCTGTTAACTACCCTTTTCAGATAGTTCGTGGTCATGCTCTGGCTTCTTTATAGTTTGCTCCCTCTACAAAGGATATCTTTTTTGAGGTACGGGCTCCGCCTTGAGAAATAGTCTGATTAGGTTTTTCTACTTTGTTGAGAGTCTGGAGAGGTCTTTAAACATCCTCGTCTCAATCGGGCCATTTTGCTGTCACAAGCCCCAAAAGTGATGTTGTGGCGCTACCGCGAGTCTTTTCCGGTGTCGAGAAATGCTTCTTTTTTTCTCCCCTCAACCTTCTCCCTTATCTGTTACACCGAAAAACCCAGGCGTTTAATGACGCTCTCCCCTGCTTTTCTTTTTTTAGCAATAGTGCTGATGACCTTTCGTTGTGCCCCTATCAGGCTGTTTTGTTTGGACCTCGTCCCAGTTCCCTCTTCCCGTACTTCATTGTTCTTATCTCTATCTTTTTGTTGTTGAGATCTTTTTTTTTACAAGACCTCATCGTAGACCTTTCTTCCCCCCCGTACGAGAAGAGACGCCTACGCTGTTCCCACTCTCAGCGATCCCCTGGCTCGCTGCAGGCCTGCCTTATGGAGACACCCGTCTATCCAAACTTTTGGGGGGACTTTTCCACCGCCAGATCCCCCCATCCCCCCCCACATGGGGCCTCGCCAGACCCATCCTCTGTTTTACCACTCTTCCAGTCCCTGCCGTGCGAGACCTAAAGTCTTCGCGATTCCCAACATCTTTTCAAACTTGAATCCCGTGGGAACGCTTTGGTTTCTCCGCGCGCCCAGAATTCCCTAAGGCTCGAGCAATTTTTTTTTTCTTCTTAGATAAGAATTAACTGCTTACAACATAAGATCTGCAATCCAGGACTTCCATGAGGTTTCATTTTTCCCCTTGCATCATACCTGTGGCGATCTCCATTCTTTGATGTAGGAATAATAACAGCCAAGTGTAGTCTTCCCCCAGCACGAGCCCCAATTTCTTTTTTCAAGCCTCCTTCGACCTCCCCCGGATCCCCTTTCTCAATAGATCCAAGTTGACGATGGATTTGGACTCCTGAATTAACTCTTGATTTTTGGGTTTCTTTCAGTGCTATTTTCGTTTTTCACGGCAAGATTAAAGTTAAGATCCTCCAAGTCCGGCGCCCTCAATCGAGTGTCATAACTCTTTTTTCATTTTATCCGCACCTGGAAAAATTTTGAAGCTTTTTTTCTCCCTTTCAACAGTCTTCTCCAGCCCCCTCCCCACAGGAAGAGATCGCGACCTTGATCAGTTGTCCGTTCGCGTCCCGCACCTTCCCTACAGCGTCCCGAAAGCCTCGGGTTCTCTCTTATTCCGTATATGTTTTCTGGTAAGTACTCCATTCTGACTCATTTGGGTAACTCTTTTTTCCCTTCCATAATTCCTCGTTTCGAGCTGGTGACATTATCGTAATAATCTCCCCGACTTAAGATTTGATAACAGTGATGAAGCCTCTGAGTTTCCCCTCTAGGCGCCTCAACGTGCTTTTTCTATCTTCCGTGGATCGGGATGATGATCCGAGGTTTTTTTCAATATCTTTTTTTTTTTTTATACCCCCTTCTCTTCCCTTTCCCGTCGGGATCCCTAAAAAAGACTCCCAGACCTTTGGCGCTGCTCCCGGACCTTTTCTTCCATTTTTGCCAGCCTTTTTTTTTCCGTTATTTTTGCCTTTTTTCTCTCTGAGGATGATGTGTGAAAGTCGACTGTTTTCCCGTCGAGAAACCCCTTCAAAATGATCCCCCCCCCTTTTAATTGAGACCCTTTTTGAGTCTAGTTTTCTCCCTTCAGGGAGCGACCCGCTCCGCGAAGGAAAACTCCCCTCTTTTCCCCAAAACGCCGCCCTTCCTATGCGGAGTACTTTTCGCGGCCCTCTCTCTCGTTTCACGTTCATTTTGTATGTGAAATTATTCCTCGCCCCTTCTATCCATTTGATACACACTCGCCTCTTGTCCTTGCATGATAGTTTCCCTCTTATCTCTTTTTCTCACATAGGAGGTTACCGACATAAACGATAAACATCCGCGCCCCCTCCCTTCATCTCCCTCCGGCCTCATTTATACAGTTTCTTCTTGGGGTCCTTCTTTATACGCCTTCCCCTGTTGTTAAGTTGCCTTCCCTGTAGATTTGAAATTTCAACGATTCCTGGATTTTCTTTTTTTTCCCCGTTCCCTCTACTCGTAGCCTTTCTACCCTTTTTTTTTTTCCTTCAAAACGCCTCGCTCTATCTTTCCTCTCCTCCTTTTTTTTTTTTTTCTGAGAGATCGCCGACGAATCTTTCGGTGGGATTTTCTCCCCCCTGGTTTCCCTCCATAGAGTTTAACGGACCACCTTTTCCCGCCGGCAGGAATTTTTTGGCCGACTTTTTAACAGATACGAAGGCGGATCCCCTCGATCCTGTGACTCACCAGCCCTTTTCATATTCCTTTGACATTTTTTTTTTCCCGTGCTTTGGGGGCGGTTTTTCCTTTCTTTTCAGGCGGGTCGGGCCCGCCCCGAGGAGTTCGCAAAGCCTCGCAGTTTTACACGCATCGGTGTTGCCTCAGTTCCTGATTTCTTACCCTTCTTCTTACCCCTGACTGACGTCTTTTTTTTTGGGTTGGTTTGCCGGTTACAAAGCTTCCACGCGAGGGGGGGAAAAATTCTTTCCTCCTAATGCGCGAGTGGAGTCTCGCCTGCTAGTACCCCTACTTCTCAAAGGGTTGCATTCTTTTTTTCATTTCTTCCTTAAAACGGCGCGGGCCAGTCTCAAGAGCGGGCACTATGCTCTTCCATCAGGTGACGGCTTCTTCTCCCTTCTCGAGCCTCTCCATCAGGCCTTCTTCTTGTAGTAAACTTTCCTTTTTTCCCCCTCGCCTTTCGGGTTTTTCCCCCGACGCGCGCAAACGTTCGCGTAGTAGGCTTGGTGAGACGTACGCCCACGTCCCAGCCCCAAGACTAGGCCTCCCTCTCCCTGAACTCCTCTTCTTATTTTCCCGTTTTTTTCCGCCCCTTCAGTTAGTGTCTTCTGGAGAACCGAAACGTTTTTCGGACTTAGTTTCGGGGACTTAAGTGCTTGTTGAGAATTCCCCCCCCTCTCTTGACGGCCCGCCACTTTTCTTTCACAAAGAGGCTTGTGACCCCGTTAATAAGAGAAATTCCCAGCCCCCCCACCACCCCCACACCCCCCCCCCCCCCCCCCCCCCCCCCCCCCCCCCCCCCCCCCCCCCCCCCCCCCCCCCACCCCCCCCCCCCCCCCCCCCCCCCCCCCCCCCCCCCCACCCCCCCCACCCCCCCCCCCCCCCCCCCCTCAAACGAAATTACTCCTCTGAGCGACAAATAGGCTCGTTTTCGAGATCGAGGAGCTGGACTTTTTTCTGCGGCCAGCCCCCCAGATTTTTCCGCGAGACCCCCTCCCTTTTCGGGCTTTTTTTCCGACTCGAGCTGTTTGCCTATCCCGAGGCGCACCACGGTTGTGCGATCACGGGTCCTTTCCTTCTGTCCCTCTTTGGATCCCCCCCCCCCCCCCCCCCCCCCCACCCCCCCCTGGCGCTTTGACAGCATTCATTTTTTCCGACGAGGGCATCGTGCCTTTTCCCGTTATCGTTTTCCCTCCGCAAAACCCTCGAACTATTTCTTTTCAGTCTCTAACCGCCCCTCCTCGAACGATCTCTCGGGTCAAGACGACCTTCGCCTCTGCAATCTCCGCGCTGTTTTTCAACACCCCCACCTCCCCGACGAACTTTTTCTTTCTTACTCTCCCTGTTTTTCGACTCCGAGAGATATATTTAGAGACGGGAGGAGACGTGGCAAGATAATGTTTGACCCTCTCACCAAATTACTTTTTCGTATAGTGTTCCTCCTTTTCTTTGATAAGAGAGTGTTTTTCGACCTCCTCCAATCTTTCTAGAATTGTGCCCTTTTTGTTAATGATGTGTGGATCCCCTCATGAAACGCCTCAACTCCTCCCTGTATCCCCCTGAGTTTTTTGATCTGTTTTCTTCGTTCTCCCCCTGAATTCGAGGATTTTCTGCGCAGGATAATTTGCGTTCCGCTGGTGTGAAAATTTCACTGTTTTCTTCTCCCTCTTCGCGAACTATTTTTATTTCCCTGCTCGGGTTTACCCTTTCGTCGATAGAACGGTGGTGGTGACGCCATCGGTCTTTTTCCGTCCTTCTCCCCTGGTTCTATTTTATTCCTTAGTGGCACTGGAGATTAACTTATCGTGAAGCGGCCACCCATGGAGATCCGAGGATGGATTCCTTCGCTATCTCCCCGTTTTTTTTTGGCGAGACATTCCTCGCTTCTCTACATTGGTGTAAAGAGTCCCCTCGACTTACCAAAGTCTTCATACCCGAAGTTCTAAATCAGATTAAGGGTCCTGCGACCCTGCGATGATATACCTCTTTGACACCACCCTCCCGATTAGATCCATGACGTAAGA
>Ga0179593_1725182_pt1 | contig 24283 bp, 28 predicted proteins | sample CZODoug2_1_08_16_FD_185931 | JGI IMG/M metagenome (GOLD analysis project Ga0179593, IMG submission 185931) | Vadose zone soil fungal communities from Angelo Coast Range Reserve, California, USA - CZODoug2_1_08_16fungal (PacBio error correction) | ecosystem: Environmental > Terrestrial > Soil >... | reverse complement strand
CCCGTTCGCGAAAACCTTTTCAGCCGCATCCCCCTTTCCGTCGTCCCTGTGTTCCTTGAGGAGGACTGCTTCAAATACCTCCCTTTTTCGTGGAGGTTTTTTTGTGCCACGTTCCCCTTTTTTTTTTTTCGCCAAGTCGGGTTTGCTTTTCTTCAGGAGTCGTCGGCTTTTACACCAAGTGTTTTTCTTTGACGCATGCGTCTCTTTTTTTCAAATACCGGCATTGTCCCTCCTCACCTTTTTTTTAAGGCCGTGGTATGGTCCTCTCCGAAACTCCCTTTTTCGTCCCCCATTTTTCTCAGTGGGAATCGCCGTGGCCAGGCCATCTTCTGCGATGGCGTTTTTCTTGCAACGCGATCATCAGCCCCCGGAGAAACCCTTCGCTTTTCTGAGGCTACTGCTTTCTGCGTTTGCGTGGCTCTAAAGCAGGTTTTTTTTCTCTCCAACCCCCCGCGGCATTCCTTCCCAAAGACGTTTTCGGCGGCTTATTTCGGCCATCCTTTGTGGTGGTGTTTATTTGTTTTGTTCGGGAAAGGTCCCCAACTCCTTCTTATTTAATCCATCCCGGATTTTGCGCATTCTGCTGAGCAAAGAACGGGCCCACCTCGGCCGCGGTTCACCCCTATCTTTATTCCCCTGCAGAGACAGGACTTTCCCCCCCCAGGTCGGCCGATCCTTCCCACCCTGGCTGGCGAGGGATATCCCTTTTTGGCCGAGTTTTTCATTCATCCCCTTCGTTTCTTGGGCCAGTCTTCCCCCCTGCTTCCAGGGCTCTGTCCGATGGGTCAGCTCTTTCTTCTTTCTACAGTCCAGCACGCCTTGCCCTCGGCAACCTCGGTTTTTTTTTTTTTTTTTCCCGGGGATTTTGCACGGTCTTTTCGTACCAGCGTTATATCGAGGTCGACTTTTTACGATCGATTGGCCGTCCCTCCTCCTGGCTATCTTTTTCAGGTTTCCCCCGGTCATCTGCGTTGCGCCTTTTTCCCCTTTTTGATCCTAAAATCTCCCTCGGAGTTTTGGGTGAGTTTTTTATTGTCAGTAGAGTCCCCCACGAAGATTGTCCCCCTTCAACATGTGTCAATTTATTCTTTTCGTCCGAATGTTCGCTCTTATTTTAGCTTTTAGACAATAGACCCCCCTGGTTCCTGAGTTCCAGGGCTATATCCACGCACTTAGCGATGCGACAAGCCAAAACCCCATCGGACAGTAAGGACCTGGGTATAACCGTGGCGACGGCCATGATCCCCCTAAGATCATCCTTTCCCAAACGCCATCGGCCCCTGTGTTCGGCGTCCCGCCCTTTTTTTTAATAAAAACACCTTGGAAAAGACTTCCCAACCGCGTCCCTGCTCCGACCCCCCCCACCCCCTGCACCGGCAAATCCTTTTCGGCCCTGTCGTTTCCCTGATGGTTTTAAGGACATCATCCCTCGACGTTCTCTCGGCGGTTCCTGCACGATCATCCCCCGTGAATCCCTCGTTGTTTTTTGCGGCGTCTGCTCCTCGCTTTTCTTTGCTTGCGATAGAGCTTTCCTGTTGGAACCCCCCAAACTGTCATGTCCATCTTTTTAGCCATCGACCGTTTTGAGCTCCTTAAGAAAGCGCCCCTGGAGAAAAAACCCACAAAACTTTCCAGGCACTCCCACTCGGGAGCTCTAGTCTGACCCTTCACAAGGGGTCTTCAAGAGCGGAATCCCGCCCCCCCGACAAGACGCCACCGGACTTTTTCACCCCCCCGTCTTCCCTAATTAAGTGTCCCGCTTCGCGTTATCCTGGATAGAACAACCCCCCTCAACTCCATCTTCGGATTAACTCTCATAGATCAGAATCCTTTTTAATATCGTTGATTCTGGAGTTTAGGATTTTCGCCCCTGCAAGACAAAAGTTTTCCTTAGGTTCCATGGAAGGCTCTCACCCATTAAAATGTTGGAAAAACTACGTCCGAAAAATTGCTCCAAGCCTCGAGGTTTTCCCGATATCACTTTCTCCATCTCGCCCACCCCTGCGGGAGATATTTCTTCTCTTGCCGCCTCGTCCTTTTCCTTTCCCAAACACCTTACGGAAAGTCGTGGCGCCCCGCCCCCGGTTAGGCGAATTGGCCCAGCCTCTGTTCAACCCCTTTTCTTGGTAAGTTGGGTAGGTCGTTCCCCGGATGAAGAAGATTCCCATTCTTACTGCTTCCCTTGATGTAACAGTTCAAAGAAAAACATCCCCCCGGACCTTTCACTCTGATTCTTCTCTTGAATTCTTCTTTTCTCCCAATAGGCCTCCTACGGCTTTCTCAAATTAGAAACTAGGGGGCTCTATGAGTTTTCTTGGTAGCTGAAGGGATGCTTCCAAATCTCCCTCCCCGTCCGCTTTCTTTCCCCCCCCCCTTGAAGATCTCCTCGAAAAACCCAACCGCCTCCCTTTTCCCTCCCTTCCTTTTCCAGGTTTAGAGGTCTGCACGCCTCCCTGCACCCCCCCGTTTTCCCAAGACCGTCCCCCCCTGAATTTCATTTCGGTTTCTTTCTTTTTTTTTTTTTTGGTTTTGATGGCTCAGGCGGACAACCTTTTGTTGAACAGCACCCCCTCGCCGCCCCTTTGTCTTTTTCACCCTTTTTCTAACGACTCTTTTCCCGGCGCTATTCGCTCTTTTCCTTCTCCTGTTCGCAATACAGGACTTCCTCCCCTCATTCCGGTCCGAACCGCCCTTAGCAGCCGCTCTCCCCCCCCCGTCCGAAGCTGTCTCCGCCTCCCAAGCTCGGGGCGCTGCCCTTCAACGAGGTGTTCCCTTTCTTTTGACTTGTCCCCTTAACCCCCCCGCTAAAACGATCTATCTTTTCCTACGTTGTTTGTTGTTTCTTCTCAGGTGTCGTGCTTTTTTCTTTCTCCTTCTTGCCCCACCCCCCTTGCGTGTGGTTTGGGGGGGGGGGGTTTTCCGCGCGCTTCGGCCTCGTGTTTTCTAGACGGCGGAGCTTTTTTCGTTTCCCCCCCCATTTTGGCTGCTGGGGCGAAACAGTTTCCCCCCCCCCCTGCTTATCTCGATATGATTCCTGGGCTTACAGCTTTCTTTCCCCTTCGGTTTGCTTTTTTTTCGCCAATGAGGGGCTTTTTTTCCCCAATGTGTGTTCGACGTTTTTTTCGGCGTTGTCCGCTTTCTAACCTCCACCCCCCCGAATTCCATGAAAGTTCATTGATTACGTCTGGCTCTCTCTTTGGTAAGGGCTGCGAAGGACTTTTTTCCTCTATGTAAACATTGGGGCTCCTTTTGCCGGTTCTTCTTTGGGCCTCTCAGATAGCACCTGCTTGCCGAAGCGGACGGCCCTTTCAGGAAGCCATGAGTTTCCTTTTTTCCACGATTTTTTTCTCCCGGGTCTCGAGGGAAAATCTTTTCTTGGACCGAATGGGAATCGATTTTTCAAGCACGCGGGGAGTTTTTTTTTCCTTTTGGTCTGTGGCTGCCTTTAACATTCCTCCCCCTTCAAAAGATTGAGAAAGCTTCTCTTCGAGGCAATATGCATCCCCAGGTGTCCTTTTATCCCCGAGGTGTTTTCGGATGGCTTCCCCCCAGTTTCGCGCCCCCAGCTTTCCCCCAAGATCCTCCCTCCCTTGTTTTTTTCTCGGTGGCTTCCTCCCCCATTTTTTCAGAATAATCTCCGCACCCCCAAAAGGGTCGCCCCTCTTTGCTCCAAAAGGATCCCCGTCGCCCCCCGGGTACCAAGGGCATTTTTCTTCCTTGTTTCCCCTTCTGTTTCCCGCCGGTCTCCTTTCCAGGACGTTGTCTTTTTGTTTTTCCCCACGGAATTAAACGCCTTTACGAACTTGTTTGTCCGTTGAATAGTCCTTCTAAGGACAGTTCTTCTTTCCCCCTTATGGAGTGGCTTTAGAAATTCATCCGTTCCCTTGAATGTTAAAGATGGTTGCGGCTCTTTTCCCCCAGCGACAGGCTCCCCTTGCGACGCTCTATTTGGTCTTTTCTACAACCCTGCTATCCCAATTCTGATCTGGGATGGAGAAAGGATTTTTGTTCCTTTGCAGGGGAGCAGTTCTGGATCCTTTATTCTTGAAATTCCCCCCGTAAAGTTTTTTCAAAAGTAGGCTCTCACTCCCCGCCCCCATTTTGCCGCGCCCCCCCTTCGACTGCTCCCTTTTTATGTCTAAAGAGAGACCGCTTTTGGCGGGCCGCTTTCCTGCGGCCGCCCCCCGTTGGATCGCGGCTTTGCTCCTATGAGTTTGCCGAGTTTCATTTCCCTTCCTTCCTTACGCTGCTTTTCTTTTTCGTTCCCTCTCTTGCGACGAGAACCTTTCCCCCCTGCCCTCTTTTTCTGTTGTTTCTCCAGGTCATGCCCCCTCGAACGCTTACCCTTCCCCTGCCAAACGATCTGCGGTTCTTTTTTCCCTGGCTTGTCCGAATAGACTTTTTCTTTCTGAACCAGTTCGCCTTTTTTTCGAAGCGGTTTCTGCCCCTCCCAGCGCGGCGGACTTGAACACAGTTTTTTCCTTTTTCGCCCGCGCCTTTTTTTTCATCTCTCCGAAAACCCTTCGTTTTTCTTTTATTTTCCCCCCACAGGTGGGGGTTCTCTCATTCCCTTTATGTAGATGTATTGAAACCGAAGGAGAGTTTTCCCCCCCAAAATGTTCCACCCCCCCCCCGAGTTAGGCCCTCTCCTACAAACCCTAGATTATCGACCTTTAATGGTCCGCTTTGTTTTTCTCTTCCACATTGATTTTTCAACTACGGCCCTCCGATCGTTAACGTTTTTTTTTTGTTTTTTGACGGAATCGATCCCTGGATCCACCTCCCCCAATTTTCTGGACATCGGGGCACAGGCAGTCTCTTGGGGACTTTCTTTATTTCCCCCCGGGATACGGAAGACACCGTCCGCGCTCTATGAATTCCGAGTCCTGGCATTCCCACGGGGAGTTTTTTAAAGAGGAGAGTCACCCCTTGAAAAGGAGCTCTTCTCACTACCAGCTCCAGGAACGACCCCGCACTCTAAATTTTTCAGGACCCCCGTTCTCTGTTGGCATTTTAACCCACTCCCAAGATGGATCTTTTCTGAGAGGGGATCTTTCCTTCACTTTTGGGACCCCTCTTTTTTCATGGAAAGATTCTTTCGAAGCGGATGAGAGAGACCCCTTGTGAGCTACCCATCGGAATCTCTGAACAGTGGCCCCTGGTGTCCTTTTAGGGAGTTTTTTTGAATAATATCTCCTTCCGGCCTTTCAAAAGGCAAAAGAATCCCGCTCAACCATGGGAGACATCCCCCCTAGGCGCGGCCCCTTCCTGTTTTTCTCCATGGTTGGATCTGACAAGTTTTCCTAGCACGGCGTCCTCGTCTCCCCCTTTGCGCGGTTTGCGCAAATACTTCCCTTTCCGCTTCGGCGGTCTTTTTTGTTTCCGGTGATTCAAACGCCCTCAAGGAAGCTCCCTGTAATCTCTCTTTGAATCTAGGTGGTCCTTTCCGTTTCGGATGGCCGGTGTGTTTTCCTGCCAGGACCCACCCTTTCTTGCGGTTTTCCTTCCCGTTGTCCGATTAACAACTCTTTTTTTCCGTGGTTGTTGTCCCCCCTTTTTTTGTCCGATCACTTTGGGTTTTGGCGTATTCTCGGCTCGTTGTTTTCGATTTATTGCCGACTCTTTTTGAAGAAACACCCCCCTTTTTTTTCGCTTCTCTGCGGATGACCCTTGGTTCTTTGTTCTTTCGCGAAAATGGTAGGCCACCTCTTCCCAACCTCCTTTGTTTTGAATGTTTTGTAGGTTCTAGGACAGAGAGCATTTTTCAATAGTTGGTCACAGCCAGGTCCCTTCGAAACCTCCCCCCAGGATGGGAAACAGAGCGTTTCCGGATTCCTTCTTCTCTTTTGTTTCCACCTTCTTGCAGCGGCCCAACCTCCGCGGAAACCTCCTCTATTTGTTTCCCTTCCCCCTCTCAAATAGCCGTCCCTCCCTCCTACGGCGTGCCGATTCTTCCTCCTTCCCTTCTTCCCCTCCCCAGTCTGCCTGCCGGCTTCTTTTTTCCATAGATACTGTTTCCTCCCTCGCCTCTTCCCCCCTGACCCAAATCGTCCTGAATTGCCAAAAGACCTTCATTTTCATGTCCCTTTTTTTGGCGCCTTCTTTACGCTTGCCGTCTTTTTTTTGCACAATTGGCTTTCCCCCATCGCCCCTTTCCCCACCCTATTCCCCCCTGGCTGCCCGCTTTTCCCTTCTCCGCCAATTCACTTTTCTGCATATTCGATATCGTCTTATATTTTCTCAAAAAAAACCCCCAAGGGCATCCTTTCCCGTAAGGAAACCGCCCTTTTTTTCTCCCTTTCCGTTTCGAGCTGTCCCCTTTCCCTGCCGCGACTCCGGCAGTCCCCCCTTCTCTCTTTTTTCCCCGCTGGATCTTTTCCAACGCCCCCTCCTCTACGTTGTTTTTTTTTTCTAGTTGAGCCGTGTCTTTCCGTTTGCTTTTTCCCCTTATGGATAAGAGGAACCCTTCCTCGCGATTAGGCATGCCAGCTTAGGGAAGGCTCCTCCCCCCCTTTGGATTTTTTATTCTCTTTCCGATGAGGGGAATTTTTGTAATGTCTTCCTTATAGATAGCGAATTCTTTTTCAAGTGGTGCTTTTCAGGAGTTGATGAAGGTTCTCCACGGTTATTTTTTTTACGCAGCTTTCGACGGCCTTCGTTGTCCGTCCCCCTGCGTCCCCTTTCCCATTTGAAATTCATTGATTCTTTTTCAATAGCCCTTTGCTGAGAAGTTTCCGGCTCTGCCCTGTTTACAATGTAACATTTCCGGACTGGCCTTGGCGACTGTCATGATTTCCTTGGTAGTTTTGCCGAAAAGCGTCCTTGGGGACGGTTTTTTCATGAGCGGCACCCCCCCATTTTGTTGTCGATGCGCGGTGCTTCCCCAGGGCGAGGCCTTGTCTAGCAAAGCCCTCTTTTGGGGCGGCGTCATCCCTTTTTTTTTTTTTTTTCTGCTCCCCCGGTCATGCGGTTTTTCAAACGTCTCCCGGAACCCCGGCAAGAAGGGCCCCCCGACCGACACCCAGTATAGCTTCCTTTTTTAAACTTTGAACCTCTCCTTTTTGGCTTTTTTTTTTTTCGCGGAAATGGTTTTTTTCCAGACCTCGCCGACGATGGTCTGTTTGCAATGACGGTTTCCTCTCTCCGCCACCCCCCTCCCTCTAAAAGTTGTCTTCTCCCACGTTAGTTGGGAATCACGGCGGTTTCCAAACCGGTTTTCTCCTGAGTCTTTTCTGTTAATCCCTTTGTCACGCGCCTCCCATTCCCCCCTGCCCTTTCTGACTGGTCCACGCATCCGAACTCGTCAAACGAGTGCTCCTTCTACCCGCGATGAGGGCTTTTGCCCCCTTCCTGTGGTTTCGGTCCTTCGATTTTTTTACCGGGAGGGATCGTGCTTCTGCTTTACCCGATGTGCGGCTACTCTTTTTCGGACGGAGGTTTTTGTGGAAGCCGTTTTTTTTCTTTTTTTGCCAAGGGCGGCTTTGTCCCCAAGACGTTCGCTCTGGCCCTCTTTTTGTCCGTGTTTGAGCAGTTCCTCTCGATGTCTTCCTATGACCTTCCCGTTCCATTTCAGCGGCCCCCTTTTTCCCCAGACCGGCCCCTAACAACCTCTTTAATCCCCTCTAAGAAGTTTTCCCACTCTCCTGATATTGAAATTTTCCGGTGATAGGCGGACTCTCCCTAAGTAGACTCTTTTCCTTGAGCCCCCCCCTTTGCCTTGTGCTGTAAACCCCCAACCACGGCCCTCTGCTCTAATCAAGGTTTGAACGAGCTGGCCCTCTACATGGAGTGTTTCTCTCATAACTTTAAGGTTTCTTTTCCATTCCTCTTCCCCTTTTCAGCGATTGGGGCTTTCTTGATCAAGTCATGTGCGACCTCCCCTTTTTTCCATTCCACTTTTTCTTTTAAGGCGTACCAAGTGGAAACTTTTTTTTCTTCCCCCCCTGCCCTCCCCCCTATATCAGGGTCTTTTTCGAGGGCTTTTTTGGATTGCCGAACCTTTTTTTTGCTTCCTCTTTCCCCATGGTGGCTCTTAAAGTTGGCGCCCTTTTCCTATCCTAATCTCTCTCCTTTGTTGTTGTTTCTTTTTTTTTTCTTTTCTTTTTAGGATGCTGCATGTCCGCGCTGGCACGCATTTTTTGACCCACCCTCCTTTTTTCCCCCCTTTTGTCTTTTGCGATTTTGTTCGGGTTTGGATCTTCGCCTCTTCCCCCCTCTCGGTAATGCAATTTGTGAAAACCAAAGGGGCCTTTTTTTGCCTCCCCCCCCTTCCCGAGATCTTCGCGGGCCAAAAGAATTTTCCCTTCCACGGACCCCCTGGCCCTCCGCATTCGTTTTGTTGCCTCGGCAGGGGTTCTGGAGCCCTATATTTCCCCCCCAAGACTTTTAGTGTTTCCGCAGATTTTCCTGAATTCCGTCTTTGGGCCCACTCCGAAAATGGGTTTTTTTCCCAAGAGACGTCTTAAACAGTGATCATTTTCTCTCCCCCGCCTTTTCCCACAGGAGGTTTTTCGAAGTATCATTTTAGACGTCCCCCCCTAGGATACCCCGAGGAGATCTCCCTTGCCCCTTCCATGATTCTCCAGGAAGCTCTTGTTCCTCCTTCTCGCCCCCTGCACCTGATACCTGCAATCTCCTGTGTTTCCCAATGCTTGGTGCAAGTCTATCTGCCCCTATTTTTTCTAGGGCCTAAGCTTGTTTTCTAAGGAAGCCCCTTCCTAAGAAAGCTCTCCCCCCACACCCAATTTCTGAGAACTCCCCCGGCGCCACCACAACCCCTCCCTTGGCATTGTCTTTGCCCTGGTGTTTTTTCCCCCCCTCACCCCTCCCCGGAGTCCGGCAAGGACTCTTTTCTGGAGCGTCCTCCCCCCCACATTATGCCCAGTTTTTCCGCGGTCTCCGGTTTTCGAACCTTTCCCCCCTTTCTTCAAGGAAGTCCTTTTTTCTGGCCGGCTTCGCGAATGATGTTCATTTGACGGATGTGTCTTGGAATGCGTGTTTCCCCCCCTTTCTTTCTCAACGTTTCTGCTGAGGTATTTTCGTTTTTTGTCCCACACTGCCTTTTCTTCACCGTTGGGGGTTCCCCTAACGGTTCGGCGGCAGGTGGGTCAAAGCCAATTTCAACTTTCGAGGGCGGACATGGGTTCCAGGGGGAGAGCTTCTTTTTTTCGGTCCCTCCGAGGGGTTTCGAGATGTATGATAAGGTACTAAGACCCTGCGCACCCCCTCGACTTAGGAAGTTTTAGCTGTGCTTCCACTCGTTAGAGGCCCCCCCTGGTCAGTTCCCCCCTCGTTCAAAAGCTTCTTCGCTCAGACGGCGCTTGTAGTTTCCCCCTTTCATTAGATTTTGCTCTTTTGTGGCTCTTCGTTGATTTCCCGGCATGTCCGCCACAGAAAACCCTACCACCCCCCTCCCTCTCCCTTGCGGCTTCCTCTATCATGAGGTCCCCCCTTTTTTCGTCTTGTGGCGAGCGAGCCGACGAAACCCCCAAAAGAGAGACCCCCTCCTTTTCCCCTCCTCAATGGGATTTATTTCACCACTTCCCCTTTCCCCCTCCCTTAGGTCCGATCTTCAAGACCCTCTCGGCCTTCATACTTCCTTTCTTCCCTTCTTTCAGGTCCCCTCCCGACCTCCTCCCCCTTCCCCTCCCCCTCTATTGTCGGACCCTTTCCCCAGACCGTATCAATGAATTTCGGCGGTGGATGAGTTTCTCCGAGGGCAAAACTTTTCTTGAAGTTTCCCCTTACAAGCAAAACCCCTCTCCCTAGAAATAATTGACCCCCGTCACTCGGACGGCTTTCTTTTGGTAAAGTCCCCTTTTTCTTCGTTTTTCTTTTTAAGGACCTTTCTTTTTTCCTTTAAAGGACAAAAAATGTAATAGGAAGTCTCAACCCCTTCTCGGAACGCAGATCTCTTCGGAAAAAAACCCTCCTTCTCCCGCTGTTTTTCTTTTTTTCTCCGAGGAAGACGGACTCCCCCCCAAGCTCTTCCCTCTTTTTCTTTCCCATTTAGAGAGATAGTTGATTTTTCTTTTGGCGAGATTGATCTCTTGCGCGCGGATTAGGCTCCCTTCTCCCTTCCTATTCGTACCGGAGGTCTGCTGAACGATGCTTTTTTGTCCTGTATTTCCGGACCCCGGTTCCCTATTGCAAGTTGCCCCAGGCGAGGAGCGGTTTCTTCGTGATTTTCCCTTTTTTCGTTCTTTCTCGGATGGGGACAATCTCTCCTTGAAAGAGCGTTGTATTCTTCCCTGTCCTTTTGGACATTGACCTTTTTTTGGCATTCTAAATAGCTCTTTTTTTTCTTTTTCCAGGGATGAGGCTCTCTTTCTTCCTGGCCCCTGGCGGCGGCAATTTCTGAGGCGACGAGGCGTTCCCCCCCTTAAGGTCGGGGGGCCCCTTCCCAGCGTTTCCCCCGGCTTTTTTTTTTCCTTTTTTTCTAAGCCATGAGAGGACCATCCTCGAGGGTGTCGAACTTGGGATCGACCCCTTTTACCATCCTTCGGAAGAAAGAGGGTGGTTTAATCCTGGGTCGGTGCGTCTCTTCCCCCCCCTCCCCGTCCCTCCCTGCTATGAGGAACCCTTCCCCCTGGCACCGACCGCCCCAGTCTGGAGCTTTTTTCTCGTTTTTACTCACCAGGTTTCGGCTCCTTTTTTTTCAGGGCCCGCCCCCCCGTAGTCTTTTTTTTTTCCTCTCTGAGGCGGGCCTTCCTGAAGAATTTCCAAAATAGGTTTTTTTTTCTTTTCGTACATTTTTTTTTGTCGGGAAGCCCCCTTGATCGTCTTTTTTCCCGAGACCCCTTTTTCCCCCCCCCCCCCATTTTTTTCCTGAGTAGTGTTCCCCCCGGCAGTTCCGAAAGCATTCCTTTTCCCTGTTGTCCCACCGCATCCTCTTTTCAGCGTCAAACGATCTGTGGGAAATTTCTGCCCCCCTTTTTTTGCCTCCCTTTTGATGGCGTTTTTTCGATTTTCTCTTCTTTTAGCCCCCGTTTTTCGGGCTGGCATTTCTTCTTTCTCTACTTGCCGTTTTTCCTGAGTTGCGTGTCTTCTCCTTTTCTGCGATTTTGATATCCAAAACCAGTTTTTCCCCCCCCAAGGACAATTTCGCTGTTCCATGAAAAAGGATTTTGGCGCTTGTGCGCCGGATTTCCTTCTTATTCCTATGGACCTCCTCTCTTAGCATTTCTTGATCATCCCTTCCCCCTACAACCCCCGGGCGGCCCTGCCCCCCTTATTTCTGTATGCTTTCCCGGCGAGACCCCCCTTTCGGGATGCGCCTTTTCACTTTCCCGTTCACGGGTGACCCCCGCACCGCTCACGGTTTCATTTTTTGCCTCTCAACAATCGAGGACTGGGCTTCGTCCTAGTCCTTTTCCCTGACCCTCGCCCTTTTCAGATGCGGCTTGGTCGTGATTTTCCGTAGGCGCCCCTCCCCCCCTTTGCCTCTTCTCAGGCGGGAGGTTTTTCTTTGGATTTCAAGTTTTTTTTCTTTCGTTACCATTTCCCATTTTTCTTTTTTCAGCTTTCCCCCCCTTCCTTCGAAAAAGATTACAGGGCGGTTTCCACTTTTCTGTTTTCTCCTGTTGGTCGCGGGCGTTTTTTCTTTCCATAAGCCCCTTTTTAAAGCCCCTCCTCCTCCTCGTTTGTTGATTTGATTTCTTCCGTTTGTCCTCGCGCGCTGCGCGGCAGCTTTTTTAACCATTCCTTCCTTTTTCCCTTCCACCAGCACGGTAGGCCGCTCTTCTCCCTAAATAGACCCCGTCCTGGTCCGTTCTGAAGCTGGTACCCCCTTCTTCCACCTTTTCCCAAAAAACTACTGCCCGTAGTTTTGTCGCCAAAACCCCCTCTCTCGGTTTCAGAGATTGCGAAGGGTTTTACCTGGATAACTCCGCCATCTTTTTCCCCTATCTGCCCTTTTTTTCGAGTCTCTTTTTCTCGGACTAGTCCCCCCTACTTTATTCTTCACGAGCGGATGAATTAATAGGAAAACAACTGGATGTCGATCCGTTGGTTCACCGTGACACATCTTAGTTCTTGCCGGAGTCCTAATCCGAGGTTTTTCTTTCTTCCTTCATTCCATGCCGTTTTTGAATTTTTTCTTGAGAGGAGCCCCCCCCGATGAATCTCCTTCTCACTCTTTGTCCTTTCCTTGTTGAGCTTTTTGACGCGGAACCTTGGAGGAAACAGTGTTTTTTTTCCCGGGGTAGAGGGAAAAGAGTTCAGGGGCACGTGCGGTTGACTGAGTGGGAATGTGCCCAGACTAACCTCCCAAACCCAATAAGTTTCCTTTGGAGAAAGAACTTTCTCTCCCTGGGGAGACTTTCTCAAATCCCAGGCTGTTCTCTTTCCCCGAGAAGTGGGGGGAGCTCCCCCGAGAGCATTCCTCGTGTCCTACCTGTAAGAAAAGGACTCCTTCCAAACAGCTGTTTCATTTAAGCAGTTTTCATATTACGGGTTTGCACCCCTCTTTCGAGTTTCTCAGTTTCTTTCTTAGATCCCAGAAAAGTGTTCCATTTCCCGCTGGAAAGAGGTTTGGCGAGGACCCTGGGGAAACAAGGAAGCTCTGGCTGTCGTGGGCTCGATTGAAATGAACCAGGGGAAAACTTTCCACCCTTTCTGTATGCGGGTCTTGAAACACTGCCGGGTCCCCTTAACAACTTTTGTTCCCCCCCCCCTCCCACCTTTGGTGTACCCCCCCGTCGCGGGCGCTTTTTGCCGCTTGTTTCCCCCTTATTGTTTTTTTTCCCTCGCATCCACGATTTTTTTTTTATGACTTGCCGCCGCTTTCGCAAACATTCTAAGACTTGTTATTTCTTTGAAGACGTTAGTCCTTTCCTTCAGAAATAATCCCCCGACGAGGTTTTATTTGACATTTTTTTTTTCCGGGATCGATCCCGTAAGAGAGGCCCCAATCGTTTGCCCCTTCGTTTGGCATGTCCCCCGGCCGCCCTCCCCCCCCTTCATGAAACAGGCCGCCCCCTGAAGAAAGCTCCCCTTATTCAGTGTAGAATGTAGAATCATCCAAAGAAATTTTTTTTTTCCCCGTGTTAATTAGAAAACAATTAGCTCTCCTGAGTACTTTCTGGTTTTCCCCCCCCCCCTTTCAAATAGCCCTTCGGACAAGCCGCCCTCCTCCCCCTTTTTCATACCCGGGCACCCCCTGGCCCGGACCTAGAGTTTCCCAGGTGTCCACGCCTACTCCCGGACTCTGCTTTTTCTTTCCTGCCCAAGAAACGTCACCCCTTGGTTCCCGGCGGTTTCGATTGTAATAGTTTTGCCTTTCTCCTTTGTTAGAACCCCCTTCCCCTTTGATGATCTGCAAATCTTCTTTAAACTTTCATCAAGGCCTTTTTTTTTCTTTTTAGGACTGGAAACCCCCTGCCGCGTTTTTGTCTTCTCGGACATAAAAAGTTTTGTGCCGCCCCACTCAAACTCCGCCGTGCGTTAATTTTTTTTCCCCCGGTTACGGTCTTTTTTTGATACGAGGGACCAAACCGACAGGCCGCCCCTTGCCGCCGTCCCTCTTTTCCTCTCGACGAGGAAGCCTTTTCGACCCCCCCACCTTTTTTGTCACTGTTTCCTTCCCTCCTACGTGTTTTGAGATGTTGAGGTCTTCCGGCTTCTCGGCGAAGATTTCCGTTTTTCCTTAGTTCTTGCCTTTTTCGCTTCGACGCGATTTTCTTTTTTTCTGGTACCGGCGGTTCCTTTCTTTCGGCCGATGATGGCCCCCCTGTTCCCCCCCCGGGCTTCGATATCGGCCTTGCCAAGTTTGTTTTTGAGAGGGCCGTTTTGCTTTTTTTCGCACATGAGGGTTTTTCATCAGCAATTCCGGCAAAGCGCGTCTTCCCCCTTCCCTACATTCCACGCCCCTATGAACCCCCCGGTCTTTTGTTCTCCCCTTGGTCCTTTGAAGGGAGGGAGGAGTTTTTCCTTACCAACTATATGTACACTTCCCCCGCAGGGAAACTGGCCTTGCCCCTTTGTTTGTTGTCTTTTCCTGACGTAGGGTTTTTTTTTTCCTCAGGGCGGACGTCTGGGGACGGGGGCCACACGCCCCTGGTTTCTCAGAAAATCTTTTTTTTTCTTCGAAGGTCGGCTTTCCAGGAGAGGTGGTCTTTTTCCTTTTCCCCGCGGCAGGGGGCGCTTGTTTTGTGGCGGCGCCGGACATTCGTCAACGATTTCCCCCTGCCCGCTTCTCCTGCACCGACCGACCCCCCCTCGGCGTCTCTGGGTGAAACCCTCTTTTCCCTACCCCAACTGGCTCCCCTTTTTTCCTCCATCCTACGGACGTACCTTGTTCTTCTTTTTTTTTCCTGCGGCAATTTCTTTTTCCCCTCTATCTCCGCCAACATCTTTTTTTTAAAAGGCTCGCCCCTTTTCCCCAACTTTTTTTTTCTTTCCGCGACGGCCTCCCTCCAGGTGGCGGGCTCGGTGTTCCAACGGTTCCCCTTTCCCCCTTCCGACTGTTTCGGGTTCTTTTTTGGTCACGCATCCTTCAACGAGTCTTTTCTTTTTGAACTTAGCCGGGGCAGGCCATTGAGTGGCGTTTTTTTTCTTCCTCATTCCGCATACCGTCCAGCCTCTCCCGTTAACTCTCTGACGGCAAACGGCTTCGTTTCTTGCGGATTGGTTCTCTCCTTTTCGGTTCCCCAAATTCTGCGACGCGATCTGGGCCCCATTGACCCCGCCTTCTCTTGGACGATCTGGAATTTTTTCCCTTTTTTTTCCGGACTCGATGTTCCATTCCTATGGAATTCCCCTCTCCCCCCGTGGAGCATCCCGTCGCTCGATCGCACTCCTTTTTTAATTTCGGCCTTTTCCCTCAAAACTCCGGATAGTGGATTTTCCCCCCTGTCCTCCTTCCGTGGAACTTCGATTGAGCCTTGGCATTGCGCCGATCCTTTTACCTTCGTTCGCCCGGCATAATTCCTCCCAGGGATTTGCCTTCTTCGGAATCCCCGTGCCCTGCATGGCAATCCCTGAATTTTTGTTCTCAGAAAAGGGAGTTCCTTCTTTTTTTCCCTTTTCCCCACTTCGTTGCCAGGGAAGAGGTCGCGCAGAGGGCTGCTGCTTTTTTGTTCAAACTCATGGGAGGAGAGTGTTTCCCCCCTGCTCTCCCGGGAACCCCGGAGAAGAGAGTTCTAAGTTGACTTTTCTTTTTCTTGTTGCCTATAGCCTTCGTACACAGCCGACCACTTCTCTTCAGTTCTCGAAAATCTGGCCGACTCGGTCGCCAAGGACGTTAGGCGGAAGACCCCTGGGGGAATAATTTTTCTTCCTCCCGCGCGAAGGGTTCCTTGAAGAACCCCCTTTTTCCTCCAACTTCTCTCTCATCCGACTTTTGGTTGTTTGTTTCTTTTAGGATTTCTTTCGTTTCCTTTATTCGCGCTTTTTTTCGAGTTACCCCCCTTCCCTTTTTTTTGCGGCCCTGCGTGGATCGTTCGCTCGAACCTCGACCTCGATCTTTGGTCCCCTTTTTACAAAGGCTCAAAAGGCTTATTTTAAATCCCCGTTTTCCACTCTTTTCGCCAATTTTGAAAGAGGTCCATTTTTCTTCTTTGGGAGAATTTTACATGGATTAACTTTCTTTTCATAAGAAATAGGATTCCTGCCTTTGAGTTTTTCCTCCCTCTCAGAAGAGGTTTCCGGAAACTTTCCGTAACGTGTGTATGTAAGGATTTCCGCCCCTTCGAAATAGCGCCCCCCCCCCTCCATGGATGAGGGACGGAGACGTTTTTCCCCTCCTTAGGATTAAGGTTCAGCACTCTCCCCCCAGTGTCCTTTAGGTGCCCCGCCGATCATCCGTTTTTTTGGAAGTATCTTGGAGCTGGATTCGAGATTTTTTGCCCCAGTTCCTTTTTTTTTTTCTAGAGGACTTGTTGGACTGAAATGGAAACTCCTCTCCCTTTAGAAAGAATATTCGGAGGCCTCTTCGCTCAGCACCTTGCAGCCGACCCACCCCCTTCATTGAGCCCCACTTGCTTGGGCACCCCCCCCTTTGAATCTTCTTTTTGGGACCGAGATTCACCCTCCCCTCGCACGCAGCAAACGCTGTGTGGGCCCCGGCCTCAACATCCCGTTCCTTCGATTCTCCCGGTATGCGGATAGGACTCCCGTCCCCAGGTTCCCACAGAGATGAGGAAATCGGAGTGGGTTCTCCCCGAAGACCTATCACAAATTTGTGACGGCTTATTTTTTTTTTCATGCCAGACCCCTTCTCTGGAAGCTTTCGGGAGTGACCCCCCCCCTTGGGCCCGAATTTTCATAAGAGGAATCTTTTTGAAACAACTCCTTGCCCCTTTTTCTTTTTTTTTTTTTTCAGAACTTTTTTGTCTTCCCCTCTTTTCCCGGCATTCCCTTTCTTTCCAGACGAATTTTTCTTTTTCTTCTTATTCGATTTGGGGGTGTTTCATATTCTTATACCGCCTTCCCTCCTTAGAACACCCCTTTTTTTCACGGAGGTTTGGAGTTTGTGGCGATGGGAGATTTTAAAAAAAAGGGGTGTCGTTTTTTTTCCATCAGCGGGGAACCCCCCGGGTGAGAGAAGAGGGTGTTTGTATCGTTTTTTTTTATAAGGCCTCGATGCTTCTTCGGAAATCTCTTGCCGTGAACAGGCTTTTTTTCTAGCTTTCCCCCAGGAGGAAACCCCCCCGCCAAATTGCCTTCTTAAGCTTTTTTTCCCCCCCCCACCTTGGTCTCTCGCGATTTCTCCACCAACTCGCTCCACCCCCCTTTTTCCTTTTTTTCGGGATCATGATTTTCAACTTCCCCGTCCGCCTTAAATCCCTTGACGGCGTGTCCTCCCCTTAAAGAAACCCGGGTCGGAATCATAACTTTCTTCCTGCAAGGTTCTCGGTCGGACATTTTCCTCCTTCTCGTCCAAACCTTTTGGGTGTGGGGGCCGTTTTCGGCCACTTTCTCTTTGTTTTTTTTTTGACCTGAAAGGCAAATGCCAGTCTTTTTTTGTCTGGCCTTTTTTTGCAGGAAACCCCCCCCTTTTTTTCTTTTTTGCAGTAGAACCTTTTGATGGGTCCCCCCCCTTTTCAGACCCCTCAACCTTTTCCCCCCCGGCTGGCCGGATCCTTGGTAAGGGGTCCCATTCTTTTTGATAGGCTGTCTTTCCTCCACAAAACTGTTAGGACCCAGCGCATTGGGCGTTCCGGTCTCTCTTTCCTCAGCAGGAAATCCTTAGAGGAAAACCCTCCGCGCGGGCGTCCCCCCCTATTCCCAACTCCCAGACGACAAAACTGCCTTCCACTATCTATTCTACTTTTCTCTTTGTTGTTGAGAGGAGCCTTCTTTTTTTTTTACCTAGTCCCGATCCCTTTTCTTGGTAGGTTCTGTCGGGTTTTCATACAAGCTTTTGCTGCAATCGGTACCCCTTTCCTCCCCCCGCTTTTTTCAAAAAGTTTGTGGTAAGGTTCTCTTATAGATATAGGAACTTTCTAAGTGGAGTAACGCTTTTTGTTCTTTTGATGGACGTTAGGGGGGCGATGGGGGACCCTCCAATTTTTCGTTTTACTTGTCTTTGCGGAGTTGTCCTTTTTAGGACCCCTCCGCGGGACAATTTGAACTTTTCCCTTCCTTTTTTTGGGTTCAGGGGATGGAGTCTTTTGTTCGGACCTCCTTAAACCCTGGGGCGGCGGTCACCCTTGTTTCTTTCTTTTTCATTGCCGACTTTTCTTATCGGCAACGCCGTCTTTTTCTCCGAAGAGGAACGGAATGTCGAAGCCCCCTTCCCTTCCTTCCCCCCACCCCTAATTTTGAAAAGTTTTTTTCGGGGGAGGGATCTTTGAGGGGACGCCTCTCTCTTTTTTTTGAAACCTTTTTTCCAGGGGGCAGGGAGGTTCACCCCCTTTTTCTGGCGGCGCCATTCCGGTCAACGCCGTTTTTTCCTTTCCCCCCTTTTTTTGCGGGCATCAGAGGCCCGGACAAACCGTCTTTTTTCCAAGCGCGGGTCTTCTTTTGCCCAGTTTTCTTGGGCTCAAGGGCCTAATCCCAGACCCGGTCTCGTTTTCTTTTCTGCGGCTTGGAAGAAGAATCTTTCCACATCGTGGTTTTTTTTTTTCGCAAAGGCTGCTCACCCTTGATCGTTCCCGGAAGATCCGAGGTGGGGCTCCCGACTGAGTAGCGCCACCCCGGTAACCTTGTCCACGCCCCCCCCCCCCTCCTTTCGAAGAATTCCTGGTTGGAATGGCCTTGCCCCCATTTTCTACCCCTCCAAACGAGATGACCTAATCGTTTCCTCCCGTTTTTTAGTCTTTTTTCGAGATGGGAGTGCTTTTTCCCCCCCCTTTTTTCTATAAGGCATTTCCCGAGGAAGAGACGGCTTTTTTTTTTTTCTAATTCAGTTTCTCGGTGGAGGGAGGTTTCTTTTTTTTTCCCCCTGTAGGAGATTTTTTTTCTTATTAAAAACCTTCCTCACCAATTGCCCTCCAGAGGTTCATGGTTTTTTTTGAATGTTTCTCTTTTTTTGGAGAGGGTTTTTTCCCCCCCAGGGTTTACTCTGTCTATGGAAATACCTCCCCCCCTTTTGGAGGAATTCCGTGCTACGATCCTCTTTTTCACCCCCCTTCTTTTTCCGCGGGCAGCACTCGATATTCCCTTTTTTTCGACGGCCCTTTCCTTGTCGTCTTCGGCCGGGCCCCCCCGGCGGATCCCCCCCTTTTTGAAACCACTTTTCTTTTTTGCTTCTTCCATTGTCTTTCGGACGCAAAGTTAAATAGATTCCTTCCATTCTAGTTTAATTGATTACCTTTTTTTCCCGGAAGATGTCCTTTTTTGAGGATGATAGTAGTTTTCCCTTTTCCTTTCTTTTTTCACGCTTACAATTCTTTTTTTGAAAAAAGAGGTTCTAGCTTGACGGGTTTTTTTTTCCCCGACTGGCTTTAGAATCATGAACCTTCTCCTTTGTGGGAAATTTCTAGAAAGATCGACTCTTTTGATTCCCCCCCCTTGAAGTGGCGCCCCCCCCCCCCATATGAGTGTTTCCCTTTCGAATGTGAAATCTCCTTTTTCAGCCCCAAATCCCTCTTTATAATGCACTCTCGTTTGAGAGGGAGATCTCCTTTTTAGGAGTTTCCTCTATTTTTGCTATTCAAGTGCTTGGACGAACAATCCACCTTCTATCCGGTTTTTCCTTTCTCTTTTTCCCTTCGGGTCATTTAGATATTCCCTCCAGATTAGAAATAGATCTCCAAAAATGGTAATTGGCCCCTCAAGGATATTTCCCTTTCCTTTTTTCAACCGTAGAAACCTAGCGCTCTTTTTCTTTCCACCCCAGGTAAGCTTTTCCCTCGAAAAGGGGTCTTTCCCTGGATTCACGAAGGGGATTTTCTTCTTTTCAACCGTCCTCTTTTTTTTTCGCGTCCTTGGAAGCAGGGCCTCTCTTCAAGGAAAACCCTCCCCTCCGTTCCTTTCTTTTTTTTCAGGACCTCGGAAAATACCTTTTTTTTTTTTTTCTCTGAAACAATTTCCCCGTTTTCTCCCCCCGTGGTTCAACCTCAGGATTACGGAAGCTTTTTCTTTCACTCGTCCGGCTTCGGTTAGACGATCCTCACCTTTTTTGAAGGATGCGTTTCTTAGGCTGAGACGGCTCCCCTTCTGTCCAGAGGTGTTTCTGCTTGAGTTTTTTCTTTTTCTGAACGGGGCCTCTTCCCCCCCCCTTTTCGGTCGGTATTTTTCCTTCTTAAAAATAAAAGTCTTTCCCTTTTTTCCGGCGCCATGCTCCCTCGTGACCATTCCGACGCTCCCCCCAAAAAAAAAACCTTCATTGATTCCCCTCACCACGTCTTTTTTTTTCTTTTTTCTCTTCCTTCTTCTCTTGGAGTTTGTAGACCCCCCGACCTTTGGGGGAATTTTCACTTTATTTTTTTAATCTTATGTCCTCCCCCAGTCCCCCCTCTTAGAGAAGTCTCACCTTACCCCTTCTTGCAAAGCCCTTTTCTTTCCCGGAAGTCCTCACGACACTCCCCCCTTTGGCGCCGTTTCTTTGTTTTCGCGCAGTTCTCCCTCTCTTATTAGGCCCCCTACCAAAGCCTCTCCTCAAATTTCTTTTCTTTCCTGCCGGATTCCTTTGCCGACGACTTTGACTATGAGTTTTCTTTGACCTCTTGCCAGGACCAAGTCCCCCCCTTTTTTCTGGAACCTCTTTCGGCGTGACACATGCCCCCTTTCCGACATTGGCCACTACGGCAGGCTTTCCCTTTCTTGGTTTTTCCCAAGTCGGAGGGCTCGCCGATAACTTTTTTTTCCTTCCTTTTTTGCGAGATCCTTCGCATTCCAACTTTTCGGAGATATTCTTTCTCTAATCCTTTTCACAACCATTTATTCGTCGGCGATTTTTCCCCTTGAGACAGTTCCTAGTTCCCTTTTTTTCGTTTCTTCCACCTGGTGGGAGTTTTCTTTCTGTCGGTTGCAATTTCTTTCCCTTTTTTTTTGACCGTTTTGGGGGGGCTTCCCGTTGACGGCTTGCTCCTTGTACTTCTCCCCCCCCCTCCCCCACCAGGTTCTGCCCCGCCCCAGTTTTTGTGTGCCCGGCTTTTTTTTTCCATTTCAACCCCCGGCCCTCTGACCCCCTTGCGCGATCTTCGACAACCCCTTTTTCCCAAGAGGGTGAGGCGTTCTTCTTTGAACATGTGTTTTTTTTTTCCTGCAAAAATTAGCTCCGCGCGGTGCGTCCTCCCCCGAAGGGCGATTTCTCCTTTTTAGAGAAAACCTTTTTTTTTTTTGCTAAGAAAAGGCCCCTTTTGCCGAGACCTTTTGGACCCAATTTTTTCCCATACTCCTTATCAAGCCCTCATGAAACACACCTCCCCTTATTATTGAGAGCCCTTTTTTCGACAATTTTTTTCCTTTTCTTCCGCTGGAGGTGATGGGCGATTGTTTTCTTTTTGGACAAACGCGCCTCTTTCTTTTTCCCCTCTCTTTCTGGACTCTTTTCCACTCCATTGCGACCCCCCAAAAAAAACAGGGTCCTTCCCCCCCTTTGGCACGGTGAACTTTATTATTTATTTCAAGCCACTTAATTTGTCCTCCTTCTCGGGGATATCTCTTTTTTAGATGTAGCCCCCAAAAACTCTCTTCCCCTTTCTTCTTCAGCCGACCACATGGCTTTCCTTCCCCCAGCCTCTTTCTCTCTCCCCGGGCCCCCTTCGCCGGTAAGCTTTTACTGAAACCGAACATCCTCGCGGCGTTGAGAAGTTTAAACCCCTTTTTTCTCTTCATTCCGTGTCAACATCCCTTCACCCCCCTCAACCTATATTTTTCTCTCCAGTTTGTTGGTGTTTTAGATAGGTTGAGAGTGTTTACTCCTTTCCTTCTGCATAGATTCAAAATCGTGCTGTTTTTCCTTTTGGTCGGCTACTTCCACTTTTCTTCTTCGAGCGGAGGGATGGTACCCTGCTTCCCTACGCATTTTGAGGATTCCCTCTTTTTCCAATTTTTCCTTCTTCTTCAAGGTATCTTCTCCCTGCATATTGCGACAAGGTTTTTTCCCCCGTTAAAGGCGAGGAGGTTCCCTTTCTTTTCTTTTGTTTGTTTAGTCAGATTTGGAAGCATGGGGTACATCTCGTGATGTTCCTCTTCCGGGAGAGTTCCTTAACAGCTCCACCCCGAAGAGTGACTTCCTTTCATGATACGGTATTGGCCCTCCCCTGAGCGAATTGGTCAAGTTCTTTCCTTTTGGCGTTGTCCCTTTTTCTTCTCTTCAAAATGGCTGGCTTGTCAGACTGGAGGGTTTTCTTATTCCGGCCGTTTACTTATGTTTTCTCTCCCGGGGTCTTTTTTTTCAAAGGAGGGCCCTTTTTTTGAGGGGACTTCCCACCCAGCCCTTGAAGCTCTTTTAACCATCTTTTTCGCTTTTTTTTGTCCCCCCTGCAGTATCTCCGGGATAGCCCCTTTTTAGGTTGGACAGAATTATCTCCTTTTTTTTGACCTGCTGTTGTTCTGTTTTTTGTTCCCTGTGGAGCGCCCTTCCCTTCATTTTTCACGCCAGTCAAACTCTTTTTTCAACTCTCGGAGGCCCCTTTCCCTTCGGATGGTACCACTCTTTCCTCCCCGCGGAGGGTTCCCTTCTTTTGGTCCTGAACATTTTTTTTCTTCCCTGTCTCAAAAGGTGTCCTTCCACATTCCCCCTCCCTTTTCCCTCCGTAGTACTGGTGGTTATCTTTTTCTTTTTACCTTGGCCGGGATTCCATGCTCCTTGCCAACCCTCCTTTTTTAGGGGTCTCCTAAAAAGATCGCCACATTGCGGGCCGAACAACTTTACTCGTGTTTTTTTTTTTTTTCGTCTTTGTTCGGGGCGTTTACCCAATCCTTTGGGAGGGACCGTCCTTTTCTTTTGACAAAGGTTCCTCCCTTTTTTCCCGTCGCATAAAGCCTGTTTTTGTTCTGTTGTCTGCCTGTCACTGCACCTCCTTTTCCACGGAGATTACCCGGCTACACTCCTTTTCCTGCCTGGTTCGCAGGCCCTCCTTGAATTTCTTTTTTTTCGCAATATCTTTTTCCCCCCCTGACTTCAACGGAGAAACCCTCGACCTGTCTTTGCTGAAGAATGTGGAGTTCCTTTTCCTGGTTTCTTTTTTTTCGTGAGACTTCTGCGGTTTTTCTTTACCAACCAAGGGCGGGATATTTCCACTTTCAGATCTGAGTTTTGGTTTTGACTCTCGGCGGGGAGCCTCGATTTTTTGGCGAGTGTCTGGCTTTTTAGGCGTCCCGGACTTCTCTCTTTGAGTCCTATGGACCTCCTGGGCAACCCCGTTGTATCAGCTGGACCTTCGTCCCGGGTCCCCAGGACCGGCCCCCAAATCTTCCATCCTTCCGATCCTCATTTCCCCCTACCAGATCTTCCACCCTCTTGGATGTATCTTCTTACGACTTCTCTCAGAGGCCCTTTTCTCTTGCCCGTGGGAAGCTTCTTTTTCTCAAGGTTGTCACCCCCCCGCGCGAACTCGTTTTCCTCATCCCGTTCAGTCTTATTTTTGCCCGGCTTCTCCCCTTCAACACATTTCTTTTTTTTCAACTGGAGTTTCGGGCCTTTCTTTCTTTTCCTTCAGAATGCTTCCCATTCTTTTCCCTTCCCCACAGGGACGATGGGATTCCTTCTTTTGTGCTGGGATGTTCTTTTTTCTCTTTCCATTTTAGGTAGAGCATCCTTCGTGACATCGGCCCCCCCTTTCGCAGAGGGATATCTCGGGGATTTTCACGTGGGCCGATAGCCTTTTTCCTGTTCATGACCCTGTTTTCTATAGAGGTTCCCTGAACTTTTTCCTTCCTAAGATAGATTTGCCCTCTTTTTTCGCGGCGGTACTCCGCAACATGGTTGGTCCTTTCAGATTGCTTTCGAAGTCGTGCCGGGCATTGAAGCAGCCCCAGACTCGAGATGGTTCCTCCAGATGCCAGGGCTTGGATTCCTAGAGGATTGGAGGGAGGTTGCCTGCTTGTGTGGCGCCGATCTTCGGGTTCCCCGCCTCCGGATCTCCACCCCTGGTCCCTACTGAGGAGCTCTTGACCGGACACCCCCTTAAACATTTTTCCCCCCAATTGTGTCCCCACAGAGCCACGTATTACGGAACACGGGCCGTCTTTTTGGAAAACAAACGCCTCGAGCCTTCTCCTAGTGCAAAGTTTGCGACCCCTCCGAGTCACAAACTTTTTTCTGAAAGCTGTGAGGGTACTCACGTCCTAGTGATGCCACTTTTTATACCAGGAAACTTGCTTTTTCACTCTCCATTTTTTTGAACCCTTCCAAAATTTTTTTGAAAGTTCGCGGTTCCGAAGGCACCAATTGTCCCCCCACGACGTCTCCCCCTCATCGGTTTTTTCACCCACGCCACCCCCCTTGTTAGATCTTTTAATAGGACGGCCTCTTAGGCACGCACTCCCTCTCATTTTCAGGATTCTTCACTCGGCAACTCTTTCTTTTGACCGGCGTCCTTTTTTGGTTCAAACTGGCAGGTATGCCCGGCCGCCTCGCGAGGTCTCCCCGGGTCGAAGATTCATCACTCTCCTTGCAATCGGTTGCTTCGGGCTTCGATGTTTTTTTAAAGGGGCTTTCCTTATAGAGCTTGGAAGATGAAATTCCCCGTGAGTCCTCTTTTCAATAGGAATATATAAATTATCTCCTGATCTTCCCAAAAATACGTTCTCCAAAACCTCGCGAGCTTTCCTATCTTGGAATAGAAGAAATTAGAAAGAAACAGCTCAGAGCCGGAGGCAGCACCTTCTTAGAAACCTCTCGGTGACCCCTTCGTAGCGAAAGATTCAGGTCCCCAGAGGTCGGTTT
>Ga0179593_1624567_pt1 | contig 24283 bp, 40 predicted proteins | sample CZODoug2_1_08_16_FD_185931 | JGI IMG/M metagenome (GOLD analysis project Ga0179593, IMG submission 185931) | Vadose zone soil fungal communities from Angelo Coast Range Reserve, California, USA - CZODoug2_1_08_16fungal (PacBio error correction) | ecosystem: Environmental > Terrestrial > Soil >... | reverse complement strand
TCCCCACTTTTTGCCGCTCGTAAATCCCAGTCTGCCGACCCCTTTTCGAAAGCTCCCCCCTTTTTTCCACTGGCGTGAATCTTTTCCCAACAATTCATCCAGGTGTCTGTTTCCCCCTGTCGATGCCGTCCCTTTTTTTTTTTTTTTTTGACTGCATTTCTACTCAAGGAACCTCCATTCAAATTTTTTTTCGCCTTTCCCCCTTTGAGCGGGACACCGTGCTTCGCCCACCCTGATTTTCTCCTGCTCTTTTCTTTTGGGCGTGCCCTTGCGCCAAACTTATGCTGGGTTTCCTGTTGAAATTTCCCTCCCCCTTCCCCTTCACCCCGCTTCCCCCCCTTCTCTGCACGATTTCGTTTTTCTTTTTCCCCCTTCTAAAACCCACCCCGCTTCAAAACCTTCTTTTTTTTTCCCCCGAGTCCTTCCTCTTCGTTCGCATCGCTCCCTCCAAATTCCTCCCCCGGCGCTCTGGACCTTTCCCCCTGTACCTCTTTCCCTCTCATTCGTCCTTTTTTCTGGAATTCGATCTCGCCCTTGCCGCTCTTGCAAATTTACGCCCCCTTTACAAACCCCGTTTGTATTTGATGATTTTTCCGTTCCCTCCTCCAGAGATCGCGCGCGTCTTTTTAAACTTTCTTCCCCTCCGGGACTTCTCCTTCCGGAAATTCCCCGCTCCGTTTGAAAACGCCCTCCTGGCCCCCTTTTTTCCCCAGTATCTTCCAGCTCACTTGGAGTCCTTTTTTTTCCCCTGCGTGATCCTCCCGCTCACCAAATCTCCCCCCCACCCCCTTGAGCACAGGTACTTTGATTTTTTTTTCAACGCGCCGGCCCCCCGCGTTTTCCCCCCCCATTTCCCCCCCCAGTTGCGTTTCCCCCCTTCCGTAAAAAAACACCCTCGGAAGGGGCGGTCCCCCCCCCACGCAGTGCCCGTATCGTCTTGCCCCCCATTGCGTCCTTTTTCCCCTCCCCCATGACTTCTGGCTGAAGCTGCCTCCCCAACCCTCTCACTCCGCTTACTTTTTTCTCTGGAATGCCCAATTCGGGTTTTCCCTTCCTAAGCACGAAATTCCAGGCCCCGGTCAATCCCCCCTTCCCCCTCGACCGGCGGCCCTGGGCCATTCCGGCCTTTTCTTTTCTCTGGGGCTCCCCCCCCCCTGGACCGAATTCAAATCGGCTTTCCCACATTGACATCTTCCAAATAAGAATAGGACCCCTTCTGGGGGGTCTTTCCGCAAAAAGGCAGCTTCCTTTTTTCGGAGAGGTTTCCTTGGCTTTCCTTTCAGAATCACCCATTTACCCGCGCTTTTTTTCCGAATACCTCGCGATAAGTCGAGTCCTCATGAAGGTTTTCACCCTTTTCCCGACGCCGCCCCTTTCGATATCACAATTTCCCCCCCTTGTCGTCTGACTCTTCCCTTTGTCTTTCCCCTTTCCTTTGGGTCAAGTTTAATTTTTTGGACCCCCCCCCCCCCCGGGTTTTTTTTTTACAACCCAGTCACCCTTTCCCCCCCCCCCCCAGGTCACCCATTCCAACTACCTTTCCTTTTTCCACACCCCCTTCTTCTCTCAGGGCTCCTCCGTTTCTTTTTTTCCCTCATTTTTCTTCAAAGTTTTTTTTTTTCTTTTTCCAACCGCATGGGCACTTCTTTCCCCCGGGGCCCCTTTTTTTCCTCTGTGGACCTTCAAATTCCCCTAGGTTCTCACCCCCCTACGACCCACTTTCCACCGTACGGAATAATACAAAGTGGTGTAAAACCCCGCATAATTCCCCCCCCCCTTCCCTCCACGGCTCCCCTTTCCTTTTGCTTTTCATGACTGTCCCAAGACCCGTGTCCCTTCCCCTATAGTTATCTTCAGGAAGACCGTTACCCCTATCAACCCCTCCCTTGGAGTCATGACCATGTAATCCTCCTGTTCCCGAACCCCCTTGGAAGAACAACAATTACTTGACGTAGAATGTGTCTCTGCATGGACCCCTGACCCCCAGCTTTTACATCGAATTCTGAATTTCTCCCCTCCGAATCCTTTCCGCTTTCTTTCCTTTTCCCTTCAGATAGAAGGCAACCCTGTGCATTCTTTTATCGTCGGCTTCCTCACCTTTCCATTTTCCTCACAATCCCCTCTTCGCTATCCTTCCCGACTGTTCAACAGCACGCCCCCCTTCACCCCTCTCTCAAATCCTTTTTCTTTGTTGCTTTTTACTCCCTCTAGTATTGAAACCATTATTTTCGTGTGGAGTCTTTCGATGCTTTTTTTTTCCCGCTCCTTTTTTAGGGACTTTTTTTTTCTTCCCTGGCCCTTAGGACGGCCCCCCCTCCCCTTCCATCTCTTGTTCCCAGGATTTTCTAGGTGCCACTGTTTCCATTTTTCCTTCAGTTTTGTCGTCATTTCGTTTTCACTCTTCCCTCCCGGATGGTGTCCTTCTTCTAAGGACCGCCCTGTCTGATTTCTACGGCCCCCATGCATCGCTTGCACTCTCATCCCCCGACTCCTTTCCCTTTTCGATGCTCGCCCTTATGGCAAGTTTTTTCTTTCACCCTTTGAGGACGCACCTTTTTCAACCCCACACCTTTTTCCTCTTCGTTTTTACCCCCCCCCCCCCACGTACCTCCGGCGCATTTTTCGACCCCCTCGTCCAACTCTCCACTGACCCATAGGCCCTCCCTTTAAATTTCTTTCCCCCGTCTACGTCCCCACTTCCCCCCGATCCTTGCAAACTCGGAAGTGACATCTTTCTCGCCGCCCAAAGGGGGCCTTTAACATTTTTCTTCAACGATTTCACCCCCCTTTTCCACCTCCAGGTCGTTCCCCCTTTTGTAAAAACACGCCTCCACCGCGGCATCTTTTTTTACCCTTCTTTTCACATCGTTGACGACTCCCTTTTTTCGCAACCTTCTTCATGTGGCCCCCCCCTCTGACGATCCTTTAAGTACGAGACTCACCCCCCCCCGGCGAAGTACAAATCTGGACTGACCACCCTCCTTTCCTCAAACTCCCTCAAGAGTCAACCCCCCAACCCTCCAGTAAGCACGCGTCCCCACCTATGACAATAGACCTTTTTTTTCTTCCTCGTTCAGTCGAGTTGTTTTTGGCTATTTCCGCCTTTAGGGCGGGGAAGTTCTTTTTTTGACCTTTTTGGAGGGTATTTAGGACCTTTTCCACCTTAGTTTCCTTGGGAGTGCCGGTGAAACGCCTGTACTTAGTTTTGGTCCTAGGGGTATTCTTCGTTCTAATGTTGGGTCGTTTTTTTTTCGGAGACCCACCCGTTCTTTGGTTATTTATTTCCTGTCCGAAAGCTTTTGAGTCACCCTCCGATTTCCTTCCCCCCGGCCGGTAATATTCGTCCCTTTTCTTTCTCCTTCCTTTTTTTTTTTTTTGAGATCGGACCTTCCCCGGGCTGGCCGTGGTTGTTTTTTTTTCCTTTTTTTTTCTCCGAAGGGCGGGCCGTGCCCTCTACACACCCATCCCCGGTTGACCCCCAAAAAAAACAAAAACACCCTTTCCCCCGTCCAAGTCTTTACCCTTCACGGGTCTACCTTCACCCCCCCCGGGCGTTTAACCCGAACACCGGGGATAAATTTCCCCACTCATGTGGTTTGTCCCAAACCCCCCCTCCCCTGAAAAACCCGCAAGAAACCTTTTTGGACCCCCCCCACGTTCCCTACCTCCCTGCCCTTTACCCTTGATACTTCCCCTTGAACTCGCTGTTTTTCCTCTTTACGACACCCATTCTTTCCCCCCTTTCTGAGGATTTTTGGGTTTTTTCCTTGGTGGTTTTTGTTGGTTTTCATTTTCTCTTTTTTTTTTCTTTCCAGTTTGGCTTTCCTGTGTCGTCCCGGGCTTTGCGTGCTTACTTCTGAGTGGTTTCTTTCGGTGAGATTTCCCCTACTTTGGTCCTTTAAATTGAATGTGTTCTCCGCGTTTCCTTGGCGTTTCTGTTTATTTCGTTTCCCAAATCTTTTCAAAAAAAAGGCGTTTTCGGGGCCAAGTCAGGCTTCCTTCGTCTTTTTTTTTTTTTCCATTGTCGTTCGCCCGAAAAAGTTTGTGAGGGACTTTCCCCCTTTGTGTGAAATCTTGGTATATTCTCTCTGTTTCCTTTTTTGGGATGGACGCAGCTGAGTTTTTTGGATTCATTTTGCCCATTTGCCGCTTGCCTTTTTGAGCCCCCCCTCTGTGACTCTTTTTTAATCGTTAAATTTTTCCCGCCGACACGGGCGGTCAATTTTCCCCCGCGCGATCTTCTTGGTTTCTAGCAGAGTAGGTTTTTACTGTGAAAATGGTTCCCCTTTGTCTCCCGGAGCTTTTTCTTGAGCATTCTTTAGAGGTTTCTGTTCTGATGGTCTTCCTCTGGAGTTCTTTTCTCATGTATTGTTCTGAGGTATTTTGTTTTCCCAGCCCCTGTGAAACGAGGGTTTCCTATGCTCCCTTTGACTTTTGGGGGCGCCGCCTTTTTTGCCGACTGGAAAACTTCAAGTCCCTTCTTTGCCTCCTTTTTTGCAAGGGGCTTTGTCCTCGGTAACTTGTACCCCCTCCCTACCCGGACGCATTACGGCGTCCCTTTTTCCAGGTTTTGTTTTTTTTTTGCGCTTCTCGCATGCCCCCCTTTGTTTTTCACTCCTTTCCGTCTCACCCCCTGATAGCTTCTAGTCGTGTCTTTTTTGAGCAGCTCTTTTTCCCCCTGGTCGATCTTCTCCCCGAGGGCTCCCCCCCTCCCCGGTGAAGGCGCCTGCTCAGCGGGGCTTTTCTTTCGCCCCCCCTATGTTTGCCTTTTTTCTTTTACCGACCTTTCTTTGAGAAGGACGATTTTTTTTGAGGTCCAAGGGAAGGTTTTCCTGGGAGCGAGTAGGGAGGGAGGAGCATTACCTTGATTTTTCGGTTGCTTCTTCCTTTTGCGGGGGAGTAGGGCCGACTCTCTCTCCCTTTCTTCAGCTTCCCGGAACCCCTGGTCCTTTCATGGAGCTTCCGAAGCGATTTGGATTTGTTTTGGTCCCCTTGTTTCAGTCCGATCCCTAGAAACCTCTGGAACGAGGGGATTTTTTTCTTTGTATTTCGGGGGATGAAGTGCCTTCTTTCGCGGTGGATAACCCCCTTCGGATTTTTTTTCCACTTTGAGGAGGGCCTTTTTTCGAGTTTTTTTTTCTTTTTTTTTTGGGAAGGTCTCCCCCACGAGGGAATTTCTCTTTCTGCTCGAATTCCACTTTCGGGGAATTATTTTCCCCCCCCCCCCCGTTGGAATCAAGGGCTTCTGTGCAAACTTAAGTGACCTTTTTTCCCTGTTCCCCCTTGCGCCCCCCGGACGGTTTTGGTACCCCGTCCCCGTAAAGGGTTCTCTTTCTCTTTTCTCCGGAAAGGATCCATCCCTTCTGTAGTATCCCTGACCCTATGAGGAGAGTTTTCAAAGTTCACCCCACTCGTGTTTTTCCCCACACGTTTTTTTGAGGGATTTTTGGGTTCTTTGGTCAGTTTTCATGTTTTTTACCTGTTCCTTTCGGCCATTTCCCCAAAACCTGCCCCTTTTTGTTAAACGATTCCCCCCCCCCTTCCCCAACAACTGGTCTGTTTACCCCTGTCGCGACTTCCCCCCTTTTTCCTTTCTGTGATTAGCGGCCATGCGTTGGCATTTTTTTTCCATGGTTCCCCCTCTTTTTAAACTTTTTTTGACCCCAGTTCCTGATGGCGGCGGGTCTTTCTGAAACTTTTCTCGATGTTTTTTTTTTTGTCGAGGTGTTTTTTTCCCCCCGGCATTTCCCCGTTGGGCATCCGGGCAAAAGTTTTTTTTCTTTGCTTTTCTTCCTCTTCCTCCCATTCGTCTTTCGATTCTTGTCCCCCGAGGGACCACCGTTTAGCAGATGGTAGGTTCCTGCCTGCATGGTTTTTTAATTGTTTTCCGGCGCGGACTAGAATTTTTACCGAGACCCTTTTTGGAAACCCCTTTCTTTCCTGCCGTGTAAGGGTGCTTAGCTGATGCTTGCTTCTTTGCGGGGCGTTTGCTTTTTCTTACCACGCTTTCAGCCAGACCATTCTTCACACTCCCTTTATGGACGCGCATATTTTGGTCGCTTCTCTTTTTGATTTGTTTTTGAGTAAATTGTTTTGTTCCCTATTTTTTTTTTCTGATGGCGGGGCCCTCGCTTTCTTCCCTCCCGTTGGACCCCTCGATCCCGTGGACCTGTTTTTTGGCTTGAGCGTTGCTTCGTGACCAACCCCCCCGGCCTGCACCCCCAAAAATTGAGGGCTAGATGACTTTTTCCCCGGTTTTTGTTTTTTTTTTACAAACCTTTTTTCGCTTGCCCCCAAGCTTCTTTCGTTATCCCTTTATCCTGCGGTCCTTTATGCCGCGAGGGGGACTCACCCCCCCCTTTTCGGCTGTTTTTTTGCCTGGCGGATTTGTTTTTCCTTCAATAATTTTTTTATCTGAAAAGCTTTTCCGACTATTTCCATTTTTCCCTTTGTTCCCATTCTGCGGAAGTTTCCACCGTTTTGCCCAGGGCACTTCTTTTCCCTGTTAGTGCAATTTTTTTCTCCAAACTTCGCCTCGGTTGCGCTTTTTTTTGATTTCCTCCCCCTTTTTTTTAGTGGCCCATTACCCTCCTTCTTTCCCGATCGGTTCAAGGGGGCTGGTGGAAGTTTTTCTTGAACCCTTTCCGGAAAATTGTCCGTCCCGATCTTTGCGATCTTTTCAGGTTGGCTCGGTTTTTTTTTTTCCGAGAGGCACGCGTTTTTGAATCGCTGAGGAGACTTCCCGGTGTCTTTTCCCGCGGACAGTTCTTTCACATCCGGGCCCTCCCCTGCTACAGGGCTTTTTTCCCTCGCGGTGGACTTTATGACCTATTTTTTCTAAGCATGAGGCTTTTCTTTTTTCGAATTTCTTCTGTCTTCTCGGCCTTATTACGGTCTTCCCCCCATTTGCTCGATGATTCCTCATAATTCCCTTTTCCCCTTTTTGTTTTGAGAATGTGATTTCATACTTCTTGGTTTGCAATAAACATTTCCTGACCTTCCTCCTCTCACCCCCCCCCCCCCCCCCAAGGAGTCGCCTTTTCTTTTTCAATCCGTTCACCAATTCCCCGTTGGTTCCCCCCCCCCACGCGCTTGCCAGTATGGAGCATCGTTCTTGCGCCTCAAAGACCCCCCTTTTTGTGAAGCGTTTCCATGAGCCGGATTTTTCTTCCGCCAAATCTTTCTACTTCCATTTTTCCGACGGACGTGCCTTCTCTGCAGACGGACCCCCCCCCCTTTTCATATATTTAACGTTCCCCGGACCGGGCCCCTTTCCTTCACCCTTTCAACCCCGCTCCCTGATTGCACGCTTAAAGGGGGTTCACTATTTCGCCCCTCTTTCCACCTTCCGCTGCACCAGAGGTCCGTTTTTTTTTTTTAATAGAATCCTTTTCCCCCCCCCCCATAATACGTTCACAGGATTTTTTGCCCCTTTTCTTTGGAACGTGCCTCACACTCCCTCCGACCGCGGCTGGCTCCATGCTTTGCAAGCTCCTATTTCTCCGTTTTTTTTTCATCCTCCCCCCCTTTGGCCAAACCAGCCTTTTTTTTTGTTCCCCATTTTCAAGTAATCCCCTTTTTTTGACTGCTTGGCTAAGCCTGGATACGGTCTCCCTTCTGGCTCCTTGGAGATCCAACATCTCCCATTGCCACTCCACCAAAGAGTATATTTGCCTTTCCAATTTTTCTTCGCATTTTTTTTTTTCTCCCCGCCTGACAACCCTCCCCATCTTTTCCCCCCCAAGAGCCCTGGGGTCCACCTGATTTTCGTTTTTCCTCCCTTTTCGCCCCCTTCCCCCCCCCCTCTCCCAGGTTCCCCGCCTGAGCGTCTTTCTTCTTTTTTTTTTTTTTCCCGTCCCCAAATTTTAACCTCTTTAGGACGCCCTCTGCTTTTACTTAACCTTTTTTCCATACCTTTCTCCCTTAATAAGTCTTTTTTTGAAGCCGGTCTTAAAACCCCCCCCCCCAAAAAAAACGCCTCTCAACCCTCCTCCCGTTAGCTCCAATCATTGCCACTTACCGCGTTCCCCCACCCCTTTAAAGACGGTTCTTGGTTTCATTCCCTTCCGCCCCTTTAGACGGCACTGATAAGACCCGGGTTTCCCCGAGGTGCTACCATCCTCCCGTGGATTATTTCCCCTTTGGGATCGAAACCTTTCGGGGTCACTCTCCCGCACTTTTTCTTCCAACAGGCGTCTTCCCTTTGCTGAAATTGACTCGTTTCTTCCCCCCCTCAGGGAACACGTACAAATCCCCTCCTTCCCCCCCCGAAGCGCGTTCCCTCCCCCGAAGCCGCATTCCTTTCAGCCCGCCTTTTCATGAGTTTTTCCACGGGGCCCCTGCCTCAATTTTTCCCCCTTTTTTTCCTTGGGTCTATATTCCGTTTAACCTTTGCGACCCTGGCAAGTGGTTTTTGCCTTTTTGGATACCCACTTTTTTTTTTTTTTGGACTTACCAAACCCCTTGTGTTTTCCAAATTTCAAAAACTTTTTACAAGTCCCCCGTTTCCTGGACCCTTCGCCTCTACTTCCCGGGCTCCTTCGCTGCTCCCCCCTTTTTTTTTGTGTCAAATTTGCTTCCCCTTCATGCACCGGTTTTGTTCAAGTTCCCGGCGTGACCCCTGAGCCGGTTTCCTTTTCGGTTCTCCCTTTTTTCCTCCACTCGAACCCAGAGTCTTTTTCCTCCCTCCCCAGTTCCCCTCCCCCATCATTCCCACTTCCTCGTTTTTAATCCGCGAATTCCTTCCTCCTTCCAAAAATTCCTCAGAAAAACTCCCCTCTCGTAAGTTCCGGTTCCCTCGCTCGGCGTGCTCATAAACTCCCGTCCTTCCGTCATGGAAATTTTCCCTTTTTTTCTACCCCTGGTCCCCCCAGATTCTCACCATTATCGGCCTCCGCCACGCGCTTTCCCCCCCGACTTTTTTTTTCCCCCGATTACCATTTTTAATCCTTTTTCCCCCTTTCTTCTTCTCGTCCTTCGTCTCTTCCAGGATAACACTCCCTTGCAAAAATTTTTTCGTTCGAAGAGAGTCGTCCCCCCGCCATCCCTTTGTGCTCCCCGTTTTTCCCAAGCCCTTCGCTCCTCTTTCAGGCCCTCAATTTTTTCATTCCCCGCAAAGTGCACCTAAGCTACATTTGTGGATTTGTTTCTTCTCCATGAAAAAAACTTTTTAGCGGCCGCTTCTTGGCTTTGCTCCTTCTTAAGTTTCCTTATCAAGAGTGCACGTCCCCTGTGACGCAAGCCGGCCGCCGTCTTAGTGAGGCCTGTTTATCCCCTCCTTCGTTCTTTCGTAGTCATCTCTCCCTCTTCCCCCCCTTCAGGCTTTTTTGTCTTCTACGAGCTATAAATTATTTTCCCGCTACAGGGCCCTTCATCAGCGTTCCACCCCCAAAGTAGGAGAATTCTCTCCCGACGATACCCCCCTTTTCCCCCCCTCTTCTTTCACATTCGAGATTTCAATTTCTTTCCCCCCCCTATCAACCCCCCCCTCTTTTCCTTGCCCCCTTCCCCCTCCGGGTAGGAGTAATTCTTTTTTACCCCCTGCCACGGCCACTTTTTTCCCCCCCCCCTGTCAGAGAAAGGCTTTCCCCACCGACGAATGGGGCCCCTCCAACCCTCAAGGACCATTCTGTGTAGTTTGCGTCCCCCCTTCCTTTTTGTTTCAGCGCTTTTCCATCGGCCAAACAGGACCCCAACTTCACACGTCCTGACGGAACATGTTCCAACGCCCCCCCCCCACGACGCTAACAGCCGTCCCTTTTTTTTTGAGCGACCCCCCTTTTTTTTTTGACAGAAATCCCTTTCCTTTTGCTCTGGCTCTTTCGGTCCTTTTTCCCCCCCCCCATCTTTCACGATCCAAAGGAAGGTCCCCTCCTCCACCGCTTCCGTTTTTCCCAAAAGTAAAAATTCTTTGGCCCCACGGCGTCCCCCCACATACTCCCCCTCCAAAAAAACACCTTGCGACCCCGAACCACCCCCCTCCCCTTCTGAAAAATCATACATGGACACCTTTCTTCGTCCTCTCCTTTGGTCCCAGCTTTTCCTATCGCCGTGTAATTTTCAGTCCTTCTCCCTCTGGCGTTTTTGCGGTGTTTTTCCCCATGTCACATCCGTGTAGGGGCGGGTCTTACCCCTTTTTCCTTCTCGTGGTCCTTTTGCGTGTCCTTTCCCCGTTCCTTTTCCCTCATTTGCTTTTCGGGTATTTAGTCTGTTTGTTCGTTTCTTTTAGGGTGCCGTTCCTTTCGATCGATTTTCCTCCCACCCCTGCAACCTACACCTCCCCCCCTCCGGTAATCTTTTTTTTTCTACCTTTTTTTTGGTGAGCTCAATATTCCCCCGCCTTTTTTTTTGTTAGGTTGCATTTTTAATCGAGTCGACCTTTTTTGGGCGACTCTTTTCCCAATACCCCCCCCCTGAAAAAAAACTCCCCACGGTTAAAGCGCCCCCCATTTTGTGTTCCCCCCCTTTTTTCACGGGTCTAAACCCACCTACCCACGGTCTGTCCAAAAAAGACTAGCCCCTCCTTCAAATACACTTTTTGCCCCCAACCCAATTGGGTTTTTCCTTAACTCCATCCTAAGATGGCCCCAAAACCCAAACTCCCACCTTTTTTGACTAACCCGCCCCACTTCCCTCTAGCCCCCCCTTGGGAGCCTAGATTTTTAGGATGCCCCCCCCTCTTACCTGTACTTTTTGGAGACTTCTTCTCTGGGTGAGTTTTAGGGTTTCTTTTACCGGCCTGGTGCTTGGCTTTCTCCTTTTTCTGGAAAGGGCTTTGCCTTTTTCTGCTTACTTCGGCCGTACTGGTGCTCCCCTTCCCCCCCTTTCTTTCGTAATGGAATGGTCCCATGCCCTAGGTCGATTCCCCTTCCCCCTTTCCCCACGATGTTTACCATCGGGGCCCGGGGTTTGGCGCGGTTTTTTTTTTTCCCCCCTGACGACGAAAACCGGGTGTTTTGGGACTTGGATTTTTTTTTAATCGTTTTCTATTTCGATGTTGCCATCCTTTTTGGGCTTGCGCGAGTCCCCTTGGAGGTTTTCTTCTTTCTTGTGGGATGCGCGTCGCGTGGACTTGATTTTTGTCAACCCCCTTTGTCTCTTTGTATCTTTTTTTCCATCTTTTTTTTTTTAGCCGACCTGGCTGGTCCCTTTTGCGGTCCCAAGTGAACCTCAGATCTCTTTGGTGTTTGGGGAGCGTTGCCTTCGGATTGGTCCCCGTGTCCACTTTTTTTCGCGAGGCCTTGATGTTTCGGTAGCCTCCTCTTTTTTCCCTTCGCGATGCATGGTGAGGCAGGGCTTTCTCATGTTTATTTTTTTGTCTCGTCCCTTTCCCCCTCTTTCCGATGTACGCTCCTCTACGATCCCTCGCCGAGGCCCCCCCCCCAGGGTCCCCCCCCCCTCCACTAAGAAACATTTTGCACTTTCCATTTCTTTTCCTTTGCTTCTGCACTCGGGAAAAAAAGTGCCTTTCCCGACTTTCCCCTTGCGCGAAAGGTTAGCTGGCTCTCGTTTGCAAACCCCCCCCTTTCCTACCTCTCCTTTCCAATCCACGCGGTTCCCAGCTTTTTCTAGTCGTGCTGCTCTATTTTTTTCCCCTGGGGATAGCGCGCTTCCTTTTCTTGATGACGGTGTTCCCGGGAGAATATCTTCTGTTTCCCTTTTTTTCCACTGTTTGGCCGTGTTCCTCCTGGAAGGAATCCGTAAGTGACCCTTGACGGCGATGACGGAGTCGAACGTTTTTTTCGATCTCGATGGAAATTCGGGTTTTTTCGCCAGTCCGGTGGCGAATTCTCTTTGTTAGGTGATGGCGTCCCCTTCTTTCAATTTCTGTCTTCCCTGGTCCTTTTCTTTTCTCCCCGGGAGAAGCTTTGAACGGGCTCTGAGGAACTTTCTTTTTTCTTTCGGAGGGGTCCTTCTTCGGCTTTTTTTTGCGGGCCGAAGAAGTGCGGTTGACCCCGGTTCCTTTGCTGATGCCTTTTGAGGAGGGCTGTCTCTTGTCAGACTTATTTTTCTTTTCCTGAAACGAGGGTTCCCTATTTCCCAAACTTTCTGGTCGTCCCTATTTTTCCACGGCTTCATTTCTTTTCCGGGGACATCGTTGACCTCACCTGAAATGCCATGATTTCTCGAAAGTGATGGATCTCTTTTTTTTTTTCGGAATCTCTTCTTTTGGTTTTTTTTCTTGTTCGATCCTTTTTTTTGGTAGTTGGTCCCCTTTTTTGACATGGTTCCAGTTCGTTTTTTGTAAGTACCCACCCCCGATCTCCCGATCCACCCCCCCCAACTGGACCATGCCGCCTTAAATCTCTCGATTACCCTTTTGCTGAATTGTGTTCTGGGACATGCGTGTTCTTCTCTCCGTGGTCCCTTTGAAAAACGTCTCCCATTCGTTTTCTGACCCCTTTTTTTTGCTTTCCTTTTTCTGAAAACTGTATGCGCGGCCGCCTTCCCCCGGCTTCTTTTTTCCCCTTAAACGGGAGTTTTTTCCCGCCAACTTTTCGCCCTTCTTGCTACTCCCTATTCTGATTCGGGCGATTCCTGTTTTCCATTTCGTACTCTTCTTTTTTTTGTCTGGCCGCATTCCGGTAGTGCTTCTCCTGGACCCTTGTGCTGACCGAGAAATTTTTTTTTTTTGCAACCTCGTAAGTTTTCCCCCTTTTTCTTGCGGCTTGGCGGGACTGTTTCTTTTTTTTTTTGAATGTGTTTTTTTTTGCTGTTGTTTTCCCCATCCGCTTCAAGCCATTCATTATTTCAGGGAAACTTGACTTCTCTCAGGGCAAGCGATCCTTTTTTTTTGTGGGGCATTCCTTTTTGTTTCCTTTTTTTTTTTCCTCCCCCCCCCTTTTGAATCCCTGTTTTTTTGAACATTGGCCTGTTGTTCCATGTTTTTTTGGCTCCTTTTGCCCCCCAAAGCGAATCCCTGTGCTTTTCTTTCTGGTTTTTTTGATCCTCGCGTGGAGCTCCGTGACCCCGGATCTCCAAAAAAAAAACCCCTTTGAGGCGGTCTTTGTTGCTGCTTTTCCAAACGGAGGCTGTTTTTGAGTTCTCCAAATCTGGAACTTTTTTTTTTCTATCCTGCCGTTTCCCTGAGATTACTTGGGCTCGATTTATAAATTTCTCCCCCTTGATGGTTGAGGAGGATTTTGCGGCCCCCGACCGCCGACCTTTTTTTTTTTTTTTTTTCCCTTAGGGACTCCTCGAAAATTCCAGCGCTAATCGGTCGGTCTCTCGGAAACCTTCTCCTTATTGAGCTTTTTTTTCCTTTTTTTACGTTTTTTTTTTTGATTTTTCTACCTCCCGAGGGAATCGGTTTGGCATCGGCGGCTTTTTTTCTTAGCCAGCGTGTTTGCAAAATTTACGGTGCCCCAAAAGGGCTCCCTTGGAAGGAGGGGTGGTCTTTACGGGTGATTTTTTCCCCTTTTTTCCGGTAAATTTTCTTCTATTGCGAGACAAGCAGCCGTTCCTCTGTCTGCCCGTCCCTCGGCGGAATCGCTTTTTTAATTTTCTTGAGAAGGTTTGGTCGGCTTTCGGTTTTTTTTTTTTTCCCCAGTGACAGCCCTTTCCCCTTGAAGTTCTTGAGGCGCCCTGTGATCCAGGCATTGACTTTTTTTTGGGGAATTTTTTTCCCCTTTTTTTTTGGTGTGCCGATACGCATGTCGTTGGCTTGAAAATTTGTTCCCCTTGAAGACCTGGGCTTTTGCACCATTGCTCGATTCTCCCTTTTCTCCCTCCTCCCGTTGTTGTTTTTTCTCTCAGTCCCTTTTTGTTTTTTTGAGTTTCCCTTTTCCTTTTTCTCCCCCCCCTTCTTTTTCTCCCGCCGCCATGGTCTTGGCCCCCCAAATATTCATCCCCCCCCCATTCCCCTCCAGTCAAATGCATGGAGCATTTGTGCCCCAATCATCTTTTTCCCCCCCTGTCCTCTTTTTTTTTTTTTTTTTTTTTTTTTTTTTTTTTTTGTTTTTTTTTTTATTTATTCTTTTTTTTTTTTTTCTTTTTGGAGAGCTTTCCCCGTTCGCCTCCTTTTTTTTTTCCCCCACAAGACGATTCGCGCGTTTTTTTGCCTCGCCAGGCACGCCTTCCTGATTTTTTTTTTTTTCTCCCCCCTCGTTAAGTTACAATTTTTTTTCCCCCTTTAATCCTCCACCCCCTCCCCGATCTTTCCCCCCCGGCTTCGTTAAATTTAACCAGCCCCCCCCCAGATGAAATCCCCCTTTGACACCTCTTTCCACAGGTTCGGTTAATTCGCCTCCCCTAAGCCCGCGTGTGCGCTCCTTGACGAATGTCTTTCTTTTTTTTTTTTTTTTTTTTGCGGCTGTGTTCCGACTCTTTTTGCATCTCCCCTTTTTTCATTTACGGAAAATCTTGGTTTCAACCCCGCCGGGTCCTCTCGATACCCCTTTTTTCCCGATACCAGTATTCTACATGCGCCGATAAGCCTTTTTCTCCGCCGAAGTCGCCGTTTTTTTGAACTCCCCCCGCCTTTTCACACTTCCCAGTCCCCTTCCACCAAAGTTCCCGCAGCTCAATTCTTCAGTTTCCCACTGGGCATGCCCGCTAACACCCCAATCTTCCCCCAACCATCTCCCTAAAACCGACTTGGTCCTTGATTGATTCAACCCCCGGCAGCCATTCCAGCGCCCTGGTTTTTCTGCGGAATAACCAGTAATTTCTACGGGGCGTTTCTCCTCCCCTTTACGCCGGGCATCCCTTTTCTTGGTCTTTTCCCTTCCCTCTGCGGCGTCTTCTTTACCTTTTTTTTTGCCCTTGTTCCCAAAAAAATCCCCCACCCACACCCCCCCAACCCCCACCCCCCAAAAAAAAAAATTCCCTCTTCAAATAAAGTCTTCTTTTCGCAATCAGTCCCCCCCTTGTACGCCGCCCCAGTGCCTCCCGCTTTTTCTCGGTCCCCCCCACATGCACTTTTTCGCGGCAGCGCCTTTGGCAATTCCGGGCTTTTCCTTTCTTGTCCCCAGACGGGCCTCATCGCTACGGAATTCCATCTTTTCCCCCCCCCCAGAATCGTCCCACAGCCTTTATTTTTCGAAGCTTTTTCGCCGCCAGCGCCCCTTCCCCCCCCTTTTGGTCTTCCCCCAGTAATGGCCTTTTTTTTTTCCAACCTCGTCCTGGAAACCTTAATTCGCGGCACGACCGGTTCCATGGTTTAAACTTCCCGACGTTTTTCTTTTCGACGATCTTCATTGCAGTTTTTCCCCCCCTTTTTCCCCTCTTTTTCCGGGAAAAAATTTTCTCTTTCTCTTCCGCACCCTTCCCCTTGAAAGGCTTTTTTTTCCTTTCCTTTTTTTTTTTTTCCACTTTTCGTGACACAACGGGGGCCCTTTTTTGTTTGTACCTTAACACCCCTGAAACCCCTTCAAAATTTCAAACCCCCAACCCCCGCTTACTTTTCCCTCGTCACCTTCCAACCCGAGATTATCACGTCCATTTTCCCCTTTTCTCAATTTCGTTTTTCGGCCCCGGTTTTTTTCGCACAACGGAAGTTCCACTTTTTCCCCCCCCGAATCACTTTTTTTCCGAGGACGTCCTTTCTCATCCCTCCTTTTTTTTTTTTTTTTTTTTTACCCGTTTCAAATCCTTCCCCTGACAAAGAGGACCTTTCTCAATCAAAAATTTTTCTCATTCCCCTTCCCCTCTTTTTTGTTTATCCCTTTTCCACCTCACGGGCCATAATTTTTTTTTTTCCCTACGAAGACTCCCCCCCCTTCCCCATCAGGAGGCCTCTCTGGCCCCAGGAGTCCCCCTCCCCTTTTTTCTCCAGCAAAAAGGCCCCCGCCCCGGAACTTTTCATGACCCATTCTCCTCAGGCCCTTCCGGGCGGACGACCACCCCAACTTCCTTTCTGCCCCACCCCGCGTTTCACCCCCCAATTAAGTGCTCCCTCCGAACGCGCCCCTTTCCCTTTTTTTTCCGGACGCTTCTTCCAGTTTCCCCCCAAGTCAAGATATTGCAAAACCCCTTTTTTTTTTCCCCTCACCGAGATTCGCCCGCTTCCTTTTTTTCGCGCTTTTTTTTGTAATCGACCACCCCTTTCCTTCGCGCTTTGACCCTCCCCTTCGCTGGACTAAACGCCCCACAGACCCTGACTGTTCAAAAGTTTTTTTTTCGACTCCTTATTTTTTTTCTGCACTATTTTCTCCGCTTTTTTTTCCCCTTCTTGCTATATTTTTTCCCTTTTTTTTTTGGCTCTTTTTTTTTTTTCATCTTTCAGTCGAGGGGACGCCCCTTGCTTTTTTCCTTTAGGAGAAAAGTTCCTTTTTTGTCCGGCTTCTTCGTTTCTTGCTCGTCGTCATCGCGTACATCTCGGTGCTTTTTCCTGGACCAAAAGAGTTTCCCTTCTTACCGAACTTCTGCATTTCGCTTCCAAAGTAGGCGACCCCCTTTTCCCCCCCCCGTAACGCTCGACTAATCCCCGGGGGAAACATTTTCCCCCCTTTCCGCGAGCAAACGGTCCCCCCCCCCAATCGGATTTATTTCAACTTTCCCGCCCTTCCTCCCAGGTGTCCGGAGCCCAATTCCCTTGAACTTCCCCCCCCCCCTCCACCAAGCAGACTCTTTTCTCACCTCCTACGTCCCTTCAACCACAGACTCCCCTTTTCCAATAAAAAAACCTCTTTCTACATCTGTTTCCCAGACCTCTGTTCTTCGGCATCGCCATCTCCCCCCAAGTCGCCTCTTCCCCTTTCGACGGAACCCTCAACTGCCGCCCGGTGCCGCACTTTCCCGTCGAGAATTTAAATCGTTGGCGGATTCGCTCCTTCTGCATCGCGGAGGGCCATTGCCCCCTTCCTTTTAACGATCCAACTTTCCGGCTCATCCCTTCTTTGTTTAAAGGCATCCGTCCCCCCCGCCGTTCCCGCACCCCCCCCCCCCCTGATTAACTCCCTCTTTACAAACCACCAAAACACCCCCCTTGCCGGCCAAAACCCCCCGCCACCCAAGTTCTGAAAACCGTCGCCCCCTCCTTGAAATTCTTCTTTTCGTCCTTTTCCTTTCCCGAAGCAATGTTCCGACGGTGTGGTAACAGCTTTTGGCTTTTTTTCCGTTTCTTTTTTTTTGCGGGGGTCCCCTTTTTCTTCCCCCTTTTTTCATCTGTGCGTAGTGGGTCCCTTTTCTTACCCTGTGCTTTTTCCAATCCGGCTGTTTCTTTCTTTCCCCCTATGCGGGTCGTTTTTTTTTTTGCCTTTTTCCTCTTGTTTTTTTTTTGTTTCTTTCTCCCTTTACGTTGTGTAGGGTTTTTCCTTCCAGTTTTCCGGCCGCTTTTTTTCCGTGAAACCCCTCCCCCTCCCGTTCGCCGGGTAATATTAGTCGAATTTCCTTTCCCCCCTCCTCCGTTGGGCCCCTTCTCTTGTCTCGGACGGTGGTTTCTTCCTTTTTCTGAACCTCTTGCGGACTGCCCCCTTTTCCCCTTCCCTCCGGAAAAAACAACCCCCCCCCAAACCCGTCTCCAACCCTCCCCCCACGGAGGGCGTTCCAAAGGCACGGTTCCCCGGCCCCCCCTCCCGGAGGGTTTTTTCCCATTGCCCTTTGGCCTTGGGCGAAAGGGGACCATTGGGATGGTGACAGTCCAAAACCCACAACCGCCACCCAAAAGGAAAAAGCACTTTTTAATAAACGTCCCCCTAATCCCTATCGAAAGTGGGTTACTTTAAACGTCCCCTTCCACGGCGGATAGCCCCCCCCCTTTTTGCTGGGTACATCGTTTTTGATTGTGACTTTGAAAAAATTTCTCCTTTTGTTCAGGAGGATTTTTCCGGACTTGTTTGGTTCGGGTTTTGGCGGCCCCCTTTTAGGGAGTTTTGGGAAGTTTTGATGCTTTCCCAAGGGTTTGTTAGCGGGTTTTTTTTTTTTTTTTCAGCTCCCTTTGGATAGTAATGGACTTTCCCCATTCCGAAGCGTCTTTTCCCCGCGGTTTTTTTTTTTTTTCCGTACGGAGTAATTTTCCTTCGTTTTCTTCTTTTCGTTGGCCCGGAGTTGTCGTCGACCGCGCCGAACTTCTTTGAAACGCTTTTCCTTTGGCGCTTGGCTCTTTTTGTTCCAGTTGAGCTTGTCTTCCTCTTTTTTTCCTTTGCCATTCGTTCGTTTTTCTTGGGCTTCGGCGTTACCCCGAGACCTTTTCTTTTGCTCTTTGGCCTTTGGCCGCAAGCCGACCTGGCAAATTTTTTTTTTTTTTTTAACAGTTCCCGCTGAGAAAACTTTTTTTGTTTGGCGCACGTTCCGCGTTCCTTTTCCCCCCTTCTTTTGCCACTGAGAGCGATCTTTTTGCGATTCTGCGGAGTCGCCTTTTCTGAGATGCCGTCTTTTGCATGTGATCGTCATTTCGGATCATTTCTCGGGCTTTCTTTTGGGGACGTTTGCCATCCCTTTCTGTCCGTCATGTATCTACGACGTTTCGCCGTTCGGTTTTATGCCTCATCCCACATGGCCCTTTCCCTTTCCCACTAGCCCCCTCAGGCCTTTACGGCCGGCTTGTTTCTCCGGATGTGTTCCTTTTCCCCCAAACCCGCTTCCTACAAGACTCCTCTCGCGCTAAAGTTTCCCCTCGGCGCTTTTTTCCAAAAATAATAGTTTCTTACTAGTTTTTTTTTCGTCTCACAATTTCCGCCTTCTAGGTCTTTTTCTTTTTTCTTCTGCAGCTCGGGCTTTATCCTCGACGTCTCTAGCCTTGCTGGACTTCTTTTCTCGGTTTGAGCGCCTGGTAGTGCCCAGTGAGGGGGTAATTTGAACCCAGTTCTTTTTTGGTCGGCTTTCGACCTCCTGTTTGTGCATTCAGATTTCCTTCAAATTCCCCTCCTGGCCAAGGACGAGGAATCCTGATTTTTTTGGAGAGGTTTCTTTCGGATTCCGCGTTTTCCCTAGATTTAATTCTAAGTATTGGTTTCTGCGTGGACGGGCGATTCACTTTTTTTCTTCGCTGGCGGGCCGGTTTTCAATCATGGTTCCTCTTTGCGGATTTGGCTTTTGATTTTTTTGCTGTTTCCGGGTCCCGTCATATAACTTTTGGTGACGTCCTTGATTGTTCTGGTGGATTCCGCCCGTAGGTGGTGATTCATTTTTCAAGAAGTATTTTTCAGGGGATTTTTCTCAAACGGCTTCTGATGATGTTTCACTTGGTTTTTTCTTTTTTTTTTTTTTCTTTGTCCCCCTCGGTATTTGGACGTCGTCCAACCGAGGTTCGTGACGGCCCTCTGACCCCAGTAAGTCCGGGGCCCGGCTTCGTGCCACTTCGTGAAGCCACCCTTGTTTCCCCCTTTTTCATTTGAGGAAAAGAACAACCCTTTTTTTTTTAAAATATTCCTCTTTTTCTTTTTGCCCTGCCTTTTGGGCCAGTTTTCTCCCCGTTCGCGAGGGGAAGCGTTCTGTCCGTTTGAAATTTTTTTTCTTGGTTGTCCAATTCCCTTCTGCAGGTTGTGTCACGATCCCAAAACCCTACCCCATTTTGAGAAAAGGGCCCTTTTCCCCGCGATTTAAACTGTTTAAGAGACCTTTTTCCGTGGCCCTTTTTTCTTTTTTTGCATCTTTCTTTGACCCATTCGTTTTCCGGAAGAGTTTGCATATTTTCTTCCGAAATGTTTTTTTTTTTTTCTATGGACGGTTTTACCGGAGTACTTTCCATTTACGGTTTTTCCCCTGGACCCCCACCGAGTCTTCGGCCTATTCGGCGCTCCATTGATTTAGCCCCTTGGTCATAAGTCCCCTTGGAATCGTTAGCCCTTTTTTCGCCCCGTTTGCATTTCAGGGACCTTTGGCTCCCCCGAGGAACTTGCTGTTGAAATTCCGCAGCTGGGACTTCGTGACCCGCCGGTAATTGAGCCTTTTTCTGCTTTTCGGGAAGCGGGAGGTCTTTTTTCCCTTGGCTTTTTTACCGCTTTTTTCCCTTCCCCCAGGAATTATTAAGGGTCAACCGTCCATGGCTGGACTTTTCTTTCAAACTATTAAATTGCGGTCACCTTTTTTCGTATCCGTCCTCACAGGTGTATCGAGCTGGTCTTTTGGAACACTTGGAGCGTTCTTCTTCGGAGATTGAATCTCCAGAGATTCCCATACGGTGGGTCTTTTTTATGGTTGGTTTGGCTCTGTGGTTGTTTTTTTTTAGACGTTTTCCCCCGTTGGTTTTTTTTTAAGGGAAGGGGTTTTTTAAGGGGGTGTTAACGGCGCTTGCCCCCCCCTTGGAGGCGGTTGGATTCCGCTTTTGTTTCTTCCTTTTTTCCCCGGGGACTTTGGTTTGTTATCATCCGACTTCCGGGCGCCCCAAGGCTAATTCGTAAACTGGGAGCCGAGGTTACGAAAACGTTCTCTGAACCCTACCCTTTTCTTCGGAGGATTTGCCCCCCTTTCCGTGAGTGAAGTAGGGCGACCGGTTCAAATCAAGCCCCCTCCCCATTCGTTCGGACTTTTTTGATTTTTTTGTTTTCTCTCGGTTCTGCTTTATTGGATTCCCCCTTTCGAAACGAACAGGGTCCCTGAAGGGTTTTCTTTCTTTCGTGGTTTTAGTGGGAACCCCCCTCCGACCTTTTTTCCCTGCCGGGGAAGGGGCGGGTTGGTTTTGATCTCTTGGAAAAGGGTCTTTCTTGGACCGTTAAACCTGTCCGGACAAAGTTTCGCGGCTGCCCTTCTTTTCCTCCCCTTTTTTTTCAATCCTCTCTTGATTTGAAAAATATTTGTCGCTCTGGTTTTGAAAGGAGCTTTCCCCCCCCTTTTTTCCATTTTGAGGCGATCCACCTTCCTGCCCTGCCTTTTTTTCACCTGGGATGGAACTTTTTTCCGATTTACGAGCCCTCCCTATTTTGTTTTTTCTTTCTGTTGATCGGAAGACGGGGGATTCCTTTCCCCCTTTTTCTCGATGCTCCTCTCGTTTTGTTTTTTTTTGAGATCATCGAGCAAAGAAATTTTTTTCCCCTTCTTCCCGAATTCAGTCTTGCCAAACAAATAATTGTCCGTCCCCTCCTCCCCGCCCTTACGTCCCCCCCCCCCCCTCATCCAGGTGGAAACACAATTTCCACTTCTTTCCAGGCAATTGTTTCTGGTTTTGGTTCCCCAAGGGAAAATTTCCCCCTTGTTCAGCTACTGTTTTTTTCCCCCAAAATGAGCCGAGAGTTTTTGTCGCCCTCTTTCTCCCAGGCCGTTCTTCCGCGTGCCTCTGCGTTCCGACCTTTCTGATTTTTTTCCTTTTCCTCCCCTTTAAGGTTCCAATTCGTTTTTCCTCCCCTTCCAACCCGACACAGATTCGTAACTTTCACTAAACCCCTGTTCCCTTCTTTCGGCCCCTAAGATCACCATTCCCCGATTTCCCGTTTTTTCCCATTTTCTTCCAAAATTTATTCACCTCTGATGTTTTTTTCACGTTCGCTCCGAAATTATCGCTTGAATTTTTCCTTTTCTCCATTGCTTTGGCAATTCCCTAGGTATTAAGAATTTCCCCCCGGCAACTTCACGGTTTTTCCTGTCTTTTTTTAAAACTTTCGCTCCCAGTGTACCCTTTCCCCCTTTTTACGACGTCGGCGTTTATACGCCGGCAGTTTTCCCTCTTGGGAAGGAACTCCACAGTGCTCCGGTTGCCCCCTGGAACCCCTGCGGTTTTCTTTTCTTCATCAATTGATTGCTCCTTCCGCCCCGTTCCCTTCCGGCGGCCTGGCTCACGCTAACCCCCCCCAATTCCAAAACAACTTTCAACAGGTTTTTTCCCCTTATGGATTTTTATGTGCCACCCCCGCCTTTGCCGGCATCCCTCCCATGTTCCAAAGCCCCTCATCCCCCCCGTAATAGGTCCTTTCGGCACCCCCCACTTTATCCGTGCAATCCGCCTTCTTTCCTAAATGTTTCCACCTTACCCTGAATCCTTTTTTCTTGCAGGTCCAAACAAAACCCCCAACTCCCCGCTTCACCCCCTCCCGCTTCTTCCTCAGTCCTTCCTCCCCCCTTCTCGTTTACTCCCTCAAGGGTTCAGCACATTCAGTTCCTGCCTTCCTCTCCAGCTTCCCCCCCCCCCCCCCCCCTCCTCAGAATGGCAGGCCCCCGACTGTTTCTCCGAATTTCCCTAGGCTTATGACCCCCCCCAAACATCTATCCTCCCCAAATAGGGCCCCTTTTTTTTTATGATCCTCCGCTAAACAGGCGCCTCCCCCCCCCTTTTTTGGCGGCCCTACCTTTCGGGGAAACCTTTGTTTTTACTTTCCCCCTTTTTGCGGCAGTTTCAGCCCTCTTCCCGTCCCGCAGATCGACGATGGCGTCATGAACACGGACCCCCTCAAAAAACCTGCCCTTCTCTATCACAAGGTTTTCCCAAACATTTTATCGCTTTTCGGTTCCCTTTGTTTTTTTTTTGAAATTTGTTTTTCTTGTTTCACAAACGGGGCTCGGTTTTTCCCCCCAAAACCCTGAACCGTTCAAAATTCAACCCCTTTCCCCACCCCTTACTTGCCAAAATGGGTTTTTCACAGCGCTTCTCTTTCAGGCGATCCTTTCTTTCTCAATTTTCCCTTTTTCTTCAGTACTTTTGCTTCACTTCCCGGCAGTTGGACATCCCGAAAGTTCCCTTTCCTTTCGAGGACCTTTTTTCCCCTTTCCCCCCCTAGGGTCTCTTCTTTCCAAATACCTCCACCCCCTGCACAAAGAGACCTTCCCCCTTCCCCGATCCATTCATCCACTCCGCGTTTTTTTATCGCGACCCCTTTTTTTCATCACCTCCGCCGTACCGTCCGATCCCATCCTTTTTTTTCTCTCTCTTTAGGCCCGTCCCGCTCGCTGTTACACAGCGTTCTCTCGGCTCTGACCCTTTCCTTGACTCCGGGACCCCAAAAAAAAAACCAATCTCGACAACTTTCGCGATTCCCGCTTTCCTGCAGAGATTCCCTCTTTTTATCGATCTCCCTCCGCTTCTTCCATTCCCCCCCCAAAAGCAAGCCCGGACTGCAAAAACCCCGTTTCATTCCCCCCTCCTCTTTTCTATAACAGTCCTCCCAATTTAAAATCGCGCGCATTTCAGGCCCTCCCCCCTCTCTGCTCAACGCCCCGTCATGCTATCAACCACGCAAGTGGATTTGTGCGACTTTTTCTTTTTCTTAAAAAACCCTTAGCTTTTCCCCTCTTTTTTTTTTTCGCGCTATATTTTGCTCTTTAGGTGTTTTATTTTTTGATCCCCTCTTTCGTCGAAAAGGGACACCCTGCCCTTTTGCATCTTTCTGCTTTTCCTTTGAGGTCCATTGGATCGGGCATTTCCCTCCTTCTGGCGAGCTCGTCGCTCTTCCCGTACTCAAGTGATGGCACGCTTCCCCCCAAGAACTTTCTCCCCTCCTACCCCTTGCCTCACATTGAATTTTCCCCCTTCCCCCCCCATCTAAACGGACTGTTTATCCCGACTTCTCGTTCGATTCCCCCTCTTCCGTTTGAAAGGTTTATCCTCCTTTCTCCCTTTCGACAAACAAACTCGTCGCCCTTTCTTCGGGTCAACTTTTTTTTTTTTCCCTCCGCGCATTTGGTCGGTGGGGACACCTTTCCACCCGATTACCAACGGAGTCTCCCTTTCTCACGTATACCGTCGTGCTTTTCACCGCGTGACTCAAACTCAGGGCAACTTCCTTTTACGCGCAGCCAAATCTCTGGCCCCCCAGCGCCTTTTTCCTTCCAACGATTTCCCCCCGTTTTTTTTTATTTCTTTCCACCGTTCTTGTTTTTCACGCATGTCAAACCCCCCCCCCTCTGCCTACATCTTTTCCTGTAGTTGAGATTCTCCCCCCCCCTTTTTTTTTTGGCGGGCCATCGCCTTTTTCTTTTTGCGGCCATGGTTTTCCCCCCTCTCCAACACGGGTCTTTTTTTTTGCCTGGCGTCACGCCTTTTTTGAATTTCAAAGCCCCCAACGGCCTTCCCCAAAGATAAATCGCGAACAACCCACCCTGAACACCCCCCCCCCCCTTTTTTTGACGCTCCCCAATTCTGCTTTTTTGTCCTTCTCTTTTTTCCCGCCGATTCCCAGGATTTGGCTATCGCCGTGTTCTTTTTTTTTCCGTTAGTTCTGTTTCCGTCTTTTGGGTCTTGGAGACAACGTTTTTTTTTTTTTCCCCCCTCCGGTTTTCGACCGTGCCTTTTCCTCTTTTGCGGGTCTTTAGACCCTCCCTTTTTCCCCCTCCTTAGTGGCCTTTTTTTTTAAGTTTTTTGGGATTTGGTTCCCTCCCGGCCCTCAGCTTCTCCTTCCTTTTTTTTCCCCCCAAAGGGGAAACGCCCCCCCCCTCCAACCCCCTTTTTCCCCCCTGGTAATATTAGTCCAGATTT
>Ga0179593_1441589_pt1 | contig 24285 bp, 23 predicted proteins | sample CZODoug2_1_08_16_FD_185931 | JGI IMG/M metagenome (GOLD analysis project Ga0179593, IMG submission 185931) | Vadose zone soil fungal communities from Angelo Coast Range Reserve, California, USA - CZODoug2_1_08_16fungal (PacBio error correction) | ecosystem: Environmental > Terrestrial > Soil >... | reverse complement strand
CTCGCAACTGTTGGAATAAGATGTAGCGGTTCCCCCCCCCCTTTCTTCTACTTCCCTTTCCTTTGTGAGACCCCTTGCCACTTATAGGATGTCAAACACTCCTTTTCCAATCGGCCTGGACTGTCGCGCTTCCTTTTTTAAACTCTGCCCCCTTTTCTTTTTCCTCCCTGCTTTTGGCTTTTTTGGAACTTTATGCTACTCTTACCCCCAATCGAATAGGTCCTCAACTTTTGACTCTCTTTAGACCGGCGGGTTTTTGAACCCTCGTTTTTCTTTTGAGAGACAGGGCCTATTCTTACTATTGCGTTGAGTCCCTCGTTCTTTTGTTTCAAGCTTTTCGTGGATTTTGAGTGATGTCCCCTTTCTTTTTTAGTCCTTTTCGCGGACAATACACCCTTCAATTTTTTTTATCCTGTTTCTTTGATAGGGAATCTTGTTCGTATGCCTTTTTCTTGCCTTTCTTTTTGTCTTCAAGCCGATGGGACCAGATGATCTCTTGATACCCCTCCTTCAAACAAATTCATTCATTTAGGGGCTTCCCCAGTCTCCTTTTCAGTCTCCTCGTGACTGGGAGGACACTCTTCCTCGCCCCTTTACCCCATCTTTTGAAGTCCCCCCCAGTGGACGCTCCTAGCCCCCTCTTCTTGCTGATTTCTAGGTTCACTGACGTTATTTTTTTCCAGGTCCTATCCTCTCTCGTGATCGTTCTACCTTGCTTCGGCGACCCTTTTTCCTGAATTCGTCTCAGGTGTGATTTCTTGATTTTCCGAGCTCTTCCGTTCCCCTTTTGAGGACGACTTCAACGGTTCTTCTGGTGATCTCCACGGCGACGACGTGCACTCTGGCTTTGCTCTTTCTCTCGTAGTTTCCGCGCATTTCCCCCTACATCAATCTGTTTTTTTAATCTCTTCCGTCCGAGTCCCCACCTACCGCCTTTCCCTCTTCCCATAGGCCTTGTATCCTTTTCCACTTGCACCTGTTTTCGCTCCGGGCATTCCAGTTCGTTATTTTTTTAAAATTGAGAACCCCGCTTTGTGATTTCTTTTCTCCCCGTACCCTCTACTTAACTTCCGCACTATTCCCAAGAAGTTTTTGACTCCCTTTAACAGATGTTTTCCTTCTTCAGTTAGAGATATTCATTTTTTCATTAGAGCCCCCCTGTCTTCCCGTTTTCTCTCTTTCCCAGAAGGTTTTTTTCCTCCACTGCCTGCTCTTAGTTTTTGTTCCATCGATAAGAGTCAGTGCTTCTTCATAGTCCATTTAATGCGTTTCAATTAATACTCACCCTATTTTGGTTCCATATCTTTCTTGCGAATCTAAACACCTATTGCTGATTACTATTCTCGTTCTCTCAAGATAACCCACCCCAATAACAATGGTTTTGTTGTTCTGTGTCTTTTTTCCCAAACCTTTCTCTCTGGGACGATCCGCGCGATTTTCTTGCGTTCCCTTTTTTCTGAGGACAGTGGACTGTCACCTTGCCCCCACCCCCTTTTTTCGATCATTTTTTATACTCTAGGAACTTTCTTCTCCCTTGGGTGTGTTATTGTCTCAAGAGATCATTTTTCTTTCCCCCCTTTTTGAAAATTTCGTGCCACCCCCACTCTGTCTCAGGCCTAGAGTTGTTGTCTGGTATGGACAAAGGTTTTGTCCCTTTCCCCCCCCTGATTCTCCCCCCCAGCTTATTTTGTTTTGCGTCTTCTTTCTCTCATTATTCTTAAGACTTCAGCTTCGATCCCCCCCGCTTCAATTAGTCTTTCGTTTTCCATTCTTTTTACATTCTCCCTCATCCCCTTTTTTCGTTTTTTTTCAAGACCTTTCCGTCCCAGGAAGCCCTCAACGCACGGTGAAGCGGTCATCCAAGGATTTTTTGCTTAGATTTTTGTATTCCTCCGGAGAATCACCCAACCCCCTTTGGGTTTTCTGAGTCTTTTTTACTAAGTTTAGTGCTTTTACATTTGACCCAATCTTTTCCTGAAGGACGATGGCCTTATCTTGCAACGGGTTAATCCCAGGGACGCTCCCTCCCCTTTTCCCCTTCTTCGAACTTTACGCTCACCCCCTTTCTCCTGCTTTTTTTTCTGTCCCTTGATAGAGAGGACCCTTCTTGCTTTTTTTTACCTTAGCCGTTTTTTAGTCAAACGTTTGCTTTCATCTGTCCCTTGTCACCTCCACTATGCCTTCCACCCCCCACCCCAAAACTTGGGGAGTGTTTCTTTCTCTTCAAGAACCTGTACACGATCTAAGAATAATCTTTTGCCTTTTTCTCTATTTGTTCTCATGCCCGATGCCCTTTTTTCTTTCCCCCATAGGTATCGAGACCTTTTGCGGCCCATAGAAAGTCAGCCCTGCTAATTCTTCTTCCGATGACCCAACCCCCCCCCGATCCCAATTTAAGTTCATCCCCCTCTCTCCCCCCCTTCTCCCGCATAGCGAGACTTTCGCCCTTTTATTCGAATCGTCACCTCTCTGACTTTCCCACCCTTTTTCACCTTAACAGTGGTGATAGGTCTTCTACAGATCCGGAGGTTCTATGTTCGGCGCTTCCACCCTTCCCCAATTTTTTCTTGTTTCAACACCCTGTCCCACGACTGTTCTGGAGCTCTTTCATTTAGTTTCGGATCCCCCCCTCGAAGGGAGTTCGATGATTGATTTCGTTCTTCATTCCCCCGTCGAGCCTGCGCCCAACCGGAAAGTTCTTAGTTCTTCCGATCATCCAAATCAATTCCTTCTTCCCCTTTTTTCAGCAGTAGATACCATTGTCAGAGGCTGCTCCACCCGTAATACCCTTTCCGGCTAGGCAATCACCCTTTTCGCTTTAGAAGATTTTCTTTTTCCAACTTTCCGTGCAGACCTATCGCCGAACCTCTTAGATCCTCTTCTCCCATCAGCCTCCCCTAAGAGACTCTTTTTACGCTCCTTTTCTTATGTTCCCGTAAAGATGTCATCGCGGTTTCCCTCTTGACTCACAGAGTTAAACAATTTATGATGTTTCTCCTTTTTTGCGGGACGGAGTCCCTCCCTTCTCTGCTCTTTCCCCCCCATTATGTGTACACGCTCTGAATCTGGTACATCTTTTTCAGACTTTCGGGCACGACCACAGTCTTTCCCCCCCTTTTCCTTTCCACAATTCTAGTTTCGCATCATGACCACAAACGTTCTATCTTTTTCCTCCTTCAGCCCTTGACCTCAAATCCTTTCACCCCCTGCGTCCCCCCAAGAACCGCGAAGATCTCACAAAGCGTTCCCCCCGAAACCTTGACCCCTTTTCTCCCCCTCTTTATCTTCGATTTTTTTGACTCGCACCCTGGCGTGCTTTGTTATTTTGGTCCCTCAATCAGCTCTTCAAACCGTCCCGCCCCCCGCCTTCATCTTTACCCCGAATAAGATTACACGTCCCAAATTTTATCCCGCTTCTCTCTCGTCGAGCCGATTCTCTTCATGGATAACGGCAATTTCCCTGACATTAGTTAATCATAGCATTGTCCAATTCTCGTGTATTCTTTTGATCTCTTCTCATCCTCACCTTGTGAGAGGCTCAGGCATCCGATGAAGACACTTTTATGAGGAAGAAACTTTAGAATTACTTCTCCTACCTCCTACCCCCTATTTCGGTACTTTTTCGACCGTAGAGAGGTGCAAAACTGTCTCTTTTGTTATAAGGGTTAGCTAGAGAATTGCTTTTGGATTTTGGGTACCCCCCTATGACCTCCCCTCGGTTCCAACAAGCAACGCCAGAACAATCCGTGGTCCTTTCCTTTCGGAGTAAGCTTGGGAGGATTCCCTTCCTCCAGTTGAGCGCCCGGAATTTTTCCGTCTCTCTTTCTATATGCTCGGGCTGGGAAGAGTTTTGTCGTGAATTAGATTCTGTTTTTATTTCATCCTTTCGTTTTTTTTCTACTCCAACGTTTGTGTAATAGCGGTTCTTTTTTTTTTCTCAATTTTTTAGTAAAATTTAGTTCATCACTTACGTATTTATTTCCCCTCTATCTCGTTGATCCCCTAAATACTAAACACCCCTTTCCCTGCAATACATTCGGCTCCGATGTGATCTTAATCTTTGGGAACTCTTGGCTTCATAGTTTCTACGCCCCCCCATGCTCTATCACATTCCCCACAAGATTAGTGTATCACTCTTCCTCTCAGAGGTACCGTTCTCGGTGGTAATGCTTAGAACCTTCCTTATCTTTGTTTTCCTGGACGAGATTAGGCATCGTTTCCTCGCATTACTCTCCCAAAGCTCCGTGTGTGAGTGAAGTACCTTTTTTTATTCCCCCCGTTTTTTGATCTAACAACCCGGTTTAGGTTATTCAGCTACGATGCAGAGGAAGATTTGAATGTTTTCTTTTCTGATGTACGACCGTCTGTTTACCCTCCCTAACAATTTTTGAGATCGTTCCTTTTTTTCCCACCAATAAATGACTGAACAATATCAATGTCCCCTGCTTTTTTTTTCAGACCCTTTCAAGAACTTGTCCCCGCCTTTACCCCACCCGCTAGTAGTATCCTTTTTTAACCATGGTCTACATTCCGTTTTTTTCCCCTTCGCTCCTCTATCCATAAGCATTCCCCCGCAAAGCACCGGTAAGTATCAACCGCCCCTTTTTTCTTTTGTTCTGCGTCCGCCCAGACCGATTCTGTTCCTTTACTTTTTAGCCTCTGAGGTTACCCCTTCGTGTTTTGATGTTGACATCACACCCGCTGTGCTGCTTTGTTATGTCAGCGCTACGATTTAGAGGTTTGCCCCCCCTTCCCGCCTTTCATTAATACCTATCAGCTTTTCCCTTCCCCCCCGGTTTAAACCAGTGACGCCTTTCCCCCTCAGACTTCGCCCGCGATTTTCCTTGTTCCCCTGAGCTTTAGAAGAAACACTCCCATTTTTGTTTGGCTTTTTGCGGATGTGTTTCCTAGTAAATAGTTCTTTTTTGCCCTTTTTTTTCCTTCCAGCGCGCCGGAACGCTTCGCCTCGGAACGTGTGCACACTACCCTTTCTCTCCCCCCCAATTTTTAAAGCATCCCCGACTCTCTTGCTTCATTCTAGTCTGTCTTAGAGAGATTACGCGCTTCCCCCTAAGGCTTGTTTTTTCCCTTCGACCTACTCGCATGACCGGGTATTAGTATCTCGATGTTCTCTGAATTTCCGCCCTCCCCCTCTCCTCACTCCCTCCCGTTTTATCTGGTGTTTTCTCCCCGCCCAACTTCGCTCGCCCTTCCATAAGCTCCCGTCCCGTTTTTTTACTTTCCAGAAAGGTCTCGCTTCCCGTCTTATTTTCTCTCCTTTTTTTTTGATCGAGATGTTCCGGGACCTTTCGGGGTCCCCTCCCCACTTTTTTTTCCGTTCATCAATTCTTGACTGGCGTCCTTTTTCGCGTTTCCTTTTGAGAATGCGGGACGCCCCAAACCTTCCCCCTTTCTTTCCCTCGACGTTCTTTTGTCCCCACAAACATGGATACATAACATCTTTCTTCCGGTTCCTTCTATTTCTTTCCTTCACCGTTCATTATTTCGTATGTTTCCTCCCTTCCATCCCCACAGAGGACCCGTACTCCTTTCTGCAGGACTTTCAATTTGAGGCGGCTTCCGACCCTGGGTGTCCCCTCCCCATTCGTCTCTTCCCCTGTCTTCCACTTTCTTTGATTCCAAGTCGTTAAAATTTGTACTATGTCTTCCCCTAATACTCCCAAAACCCTTGGTAAGCTACCGTTGCCCACTGCTAAGAAAATCTCCCCCCTCCATTGGCCTGATGGGTGTTGTGCCCCTGCGCCCTTAACAAGTCTGTTTCTCTCCATGCCTTGGTTTTCCTTGAATTTTCGTTTCTCGATCCCCGTTCAATTCCTCCCTCCCCCTTAGCGTCCCCTACACACGATTTTTCTCCCACCTTTTTTATCAACAGCACCGTTCTCTTCCCTGTTCGCCTCCCATCGTCTCCACTCTGTTTCTCAGACTTGCCATCGCGAGAGAGGATCACCGTCTCCCCGGAGGGTGTATCCTATTTTTGTAACGATTTCTTCGGTCGAGTATTCAGCCCTCTTGGCAACAGTGGTTTTTTTCCTTTACCCCCTTGACAGACGAACGCTTTTCCGTGCGAAGTGCTTGTGCCAGTGCGTTCTCCTTTGGAGTTCCTCTGATTTCTGGCCTTGTACTCTATTTCCCGTCGAACTCAAATCCCCCGTTCTTGGTTGTCCTTTTTTTGTTAGACTCTCTTTCATGAACCTTTTTGTTTTTTTTTTTTTCAACCCTATCGCCCGGCACTGCGTTAATCCTCTGTCCCTCTGCCCCCCCCCCACGTACTTTCCACTGACCGATCGGCACTCCACTTCTCTTCTTCCTTTCTGGAGAAAAACTTCCTCTCAAGAATTTCTCGACTCTTAGATTATGAGTAATTACCTCGTTTTTGACCTTTGCTCGAAGTTTCTAAGCCCTGGTTCATTCCCCCGGTTTAAATCTCTTGTAGAGGAGTCCCTCTTTTTCCCCCTTTCAGCAGCTTCTTTTCCCGACACTTTTTTTTGGGGCGGCCCCTTTAGCCCTCCCGTTCTGTTGTGCACAAACTTCTTTATCACACTTTTTTTTTTTTTCTAAGAGGGTAACTAAGTTGATGACGCGCGGGCCCCGATTATTACTCATATCAGCCCCTCTTTCAAAACCGTTTCCTGACTCCGCATAGTTCCGACCCCTAAATTTGTACCGCAAACTCGGCCACTTTTACACCCGTCGCCTTTTTTTAAAGCGCGCTACCCTTTATCCCCCCCAGTTCCAGAGACTCCGAGCAGCGTCCATATATTACTTTTTCTTTTTTCTCTGTTTAACTGTAAGCCCCTTCACTCCTTACCAACCCCCTTTCCAAGCCCATTTTCTCTCGACCCCTGATCCCCATTTAAATAGTTACCCCCTTTTTAGCGCTATTTACGTACGAGACTTCCCCAAGATTGATTTAACATGAAATTCGATCACATACTGTGTTTACCCCCATTTAAAGACGAACATGCCATCCTAATTGAGTGAGTCTATTTTTTTCCTAGTTGTGGTTGTGATTAGTGATTTCTCCCCCTTCCTCCGTTTTTATGGTCCATCCCAGACATGTCCTCCTCTTCTAATGGATTACTTCACGATGTCACCCCACCATCTGTACACTCCCTCTTCGAGGAAACGTTTCAGATGCTTTGTTTTTACGTTTCGGAGATATGGGCGGTGCTTTCATTCCTTCTGCTACTAATCTTCCAATCCCCGAAAGAGGGTATGCTTCGTCTGGCTTCCTGCCGCGTGGGCGAACCTCTTGACTTGGTGTGCCCTCGAAAAGGGAATTCCAGCCCTTTTCGAGTCGAGGGTTCTGGTGTCTTCCCTGTGATGTAGAGCTACTATTGATTCGGGTTCCCGATTCCCCTTTTGTTTTCTCTGAGACTTTTTGCTCTTTTTCTTTGGCTTTTCTTTGCATGTTGTGAAGTCTCTTTCTCTGCTAAGCTGAAACGACTTAGTCCCCCCTAATAATCAGTTGGCAAACCCTATACTGGGCTTCCGTGGCTGTTACAGCTTCCCTTAACAGATGGGGCGGGCCCCATTTGCCTGCCTCGATTCAACTCCCTCCGGCACACCCATGGCTTCGTCGTATCGCTTTAAGCGCGTTTTCACCAGTTAGGAGGTTGGTTCCCTCTGCTCAGTGATCCCTTGACTCTTTTTTCGGCCTTTTTTTTCTTGCAATTTTTTTCGCGCCTGCCAACTGAAGGCTTTTTTTTCGCCTGGTCAACATCGTTTTTATCTCCTCCCAAACGGTTTCCTTCGCTACCCTCTTCGGACCTTAATTGACTGATCGTTTCTCCCCCGCTCCCCGACACACTCCCAGTATTTGATATCTTCTTCCTCCTGGTTGCACCTTGCATACAATCTCTCCCTCCTTCTTGAGTATCCGCTGAGCACGTGAGTTCCCTTTTTGCCCTCCGCTCGTTCTCGTTTTTTTTGTGTCTTTTGTTGTGTTCCAATTGTTGGATTTTGTTACATGTTTGTTTTTTTGTGTTTCCCCTTTTCCCCAACGAAAACCCGGCCTTTGTGCTTCTTAAAATAGACCTCCGTCCTCTAGCCGCAAGCCCTGTAAATCACCCCTGCCGGTTCCTGCAGTTTTTCCTGTTGCGTCGCTCTTTTTCCTTCTTTATTACTATGATTCGGCCTATTTCGCCTTTTCGGATACCCTGCAGAGCGTGCTGTTCCCTTTTACACAGTTTGTTTGGATTTTTTTTTCCTATCGCCAAGTGCGTCCCCCCCTTTTTCCATCTTTCGTCAAACCTTCACCGCACCCAGATTGTTCCATTCACCTTTTTTCAAGGCCCTTTTTCATCTCAACCCATTCCCGTTCCCTCCCCCTTCGTGGCCCGTTTTTTGAGAGCAGGAGCACAAAACCCCTTTTTGTTGTTGGATCTCTCGTTGATCCAGACCCCGTAAGCCGTTACGCCCGGCCGATTTCCTGCCTTTTCGCTCGAAGAGTTGTCCTCAAGTTGTCCCCTTTTTTGTCCTGTCGGCGCTTCCCTTGCTTCCCGATAAGGCATCTCTTTGATCTTTTCTTGTTTTAGTGACCAGAGATTAAGGGCGCCGCCCTGGCTTTTTAGGACCCGAACAATCACATCTGCCTTCCGTTCGTCCTCGTTTGTTATTTATGCACAGGTTTACAGCAAGTCTTCGGAAATCTCCTCCCTTTTTGGTCGTTGGTTGCGTTAGTCCATTTTTTTCCCTCCCCTTTTCAATTTTAAGCCTTTTATGAAACGCTTCTCGTTCCGTTTTTTCATGAAAGGTTCGCTCTCCCTAATTTATATTGTACCTCCTCCCTTAGTTTTTTTTGTTTTGCGGCGTTTTGAGTCCTTTCCCGTTAACAAGTTCAGCCCGTACATGCTAAAGTTTTCAGGGCGTAGACGATGAGTGGAGATCCTACGAAAACCACAATACCTTTCTTTGCTTTCCTGAATTCGTCCCCCCAACCCGAATAAAAAAACATTTTCCTTAAGTTAAGAAGGGAAGGCGAGGAGTGTTGGTTTTGGGGTTTGTGGGTGGGGTGTTCTCCGTTTTTTTCTTTTTGTTTTTTTCTTGTTTCTTTCTGGGGTGGTGGGTTTTGTTTTAAGGATTTTCTGGGGTGGGGTGGTTTTGGCTTTCTTCCGAGTTTTGTGGGTATTTTTCGGTGTCTTGGGTGGGGTTTTCCTTTTTTTTTTTTTTTGGGGGTCGTGGTGGTTTTTTGGGTTGGTTTGGGGTGTTGGGTGTTTCGGGTCGGACTGTACTAACAGCGGAGGGCCTCGCCTTACTCTCTCCCCCCCTCACCGCGACCGCGACCCTTGACACTGGACTCCATTCTGAGCGCTTAGGACTTTTTGTCCCACGTGTCCTCCACTCTGAATCGTCGTAGCGCAACATGTTCTAGCGGGCGTTCCCCCCTCAACTTATGTTTCTCCCACTCCGCACTATACACCCCCACCCCATTTTGGGATGTTTTTGCTCTCAGATCGGCAACGCGATAATTAATATCCTTCTCCGTATCTTGATGAATAGCACGGTGGCAACCTGAGAGTTCTTTTCTCTTGGGTTACTTACCCGACCCTTTCAGGGACTGATGTCCTGACCCCTTGATCGTCGGCGATTTACTCCTACCTTCGGCGTATTAACCAGAACCTCCTTTCGCGGAGCCTCCCTTTAAACATCGGCGCTTCCGAATTTCCTCGGCCCCCTCCCCTTAGGCAACGTAACGAATCCAGTGGCGTTGTGATTAGTCCCCCTCCCGCGCCTTCCCGATGGTCGAGATCGGACTCGGTTTTTGTTCCACCACCTTGGTTTACCCTTTCCTCAGAAGCAGTTTTTTTGCCTTTTGCTTTACAGTGCGGTCCACCCCCTCGATAGCTTGATTTATTCTGACTTTTTTCACTTTTTTTCGATCACACCTTCGCGGGTTCTAATCAGAAACATCATACTAGTCGGCTAGTCTTCTCTTTTCTTCGTCCGCTAAACCGAACTTATTCGGAACATAACAACTCTTAGCCTCCGAACACCCCTTTCAGCCATGAAATCTCTCCTTAGCTCGCTTTGCATTACCCTCGGTTACCTATCTCGTAATTCTAAGCCAGCTGGGTTTACCTAATCAGAATCTGTAGCGGAGGCCCACTGGCCGCCCACACAGAATCTACTAAGCTGGGCTGGTTTTGGTTTCCCCGAAAAGATATGCAGTTCCTTTGTGCCAAACTATTTCTTTTCCCACCAGATAATCGTTTTCATCTTTTTGATCGACTCGCGTTTTAAGACCATTCAAACACCCCCCCCCCCCCCCCCCCCCCCACCTCTATCAGAATAACGATATTTCCAACTTTGGATTTTAGAGTGTCACGACTCCGAATTACTTTCCTCGTGTTTTTTAACTCGTTGCCCCCCCTAGTGCCACCAGACCCCTCGCCCGTCCGGATACGTCAATTAAATAGTACCACACCAGGTGACTCTCAGCCCAGACTCTTTCTGGCGTGCGGTCATTTATTCCCTTTTTTGTGTTTCTAGTATTTCCACCCCGTATCTGCAGCCAAAGGCAAGGCTACTCTTAAAACCCTGATACAGCAACCCCTGAAACCCGACGCCTGCGCTATCTGAGCTTCTTTTTTTTTTAAATAGGATAAAGGAATTCCTATCTTCCGAACTCGTTATCCATCTGCCACCTTGGACATCTAATCGTCTTTCCTCGAGTGAACTCCCCCCCCTCCTTCTTTTTGAGCTCGAGAGAGACCTACCAGGCTATCCGGAGCATTGGCCCCCCTGCCGATGCGGAAAGCACTTTTCCTTTTCCTTATCGAGGTCAAAAACTCTTTGATACTTTTCCGGAGGTCCTCGTGCCTTTTTCACGATGTTGTTTCTCCCCTTTCCTTTAGCCTTTGGGGTATGAATCTTAACGTGATTGATGTCATCCCTACAAAACGCACGAAACGAACCGGAATCCCCTTCTCGCGCCCCTTGAGTCCCGCCTGGCCCCTTTCATATGGGGAGAGAAAGAATGTTTCTCTCTCTTGGGTCTCGGCGCGTGTCTTTTTTCCCTCTCTTTGCCCCTCTGATGTCGAGCCTGATATTAGATAGCCGTGTTTTTCCTAGCGTTGCTGTCTATATTTTGGATATGGGAGCTTCGGTACCTGCCGATCTCCGAGCAAAGTTTTGACCCCCAGTCGCGTGATCAGCCCCTTTGCCCCCTACTCCATCGGGGACGTGCCCGTGTGGCCGCCCCTTCTCTTTCGAGATTCGCACCCTGTTGCGGCCAGGGCCTCCCAAGGATAATCCTTCCCCCTTTCACCAGCTGGCGATTCCCCTAGTCAGATTAGAGGACGATCGTACGCTCAGTTCTCTGCGACCCCTTCTCCTCTCTTTTGAGCTCTCTTTCTCCAATCGTTTTCTTCCTGTGAAAATCTTGGTCTGGACTTGACGAGACTCCGGTCAGGCGGTTAGCGAGCTTTACGGAAGTCTACGGCTTCGGACTTTTCTTATGAATTGAACGGATCTCCTTCTACGCCTCCCCATCGGTATTTGTGGTTTCGCCTTCGGACTTCGTGTCCCCCTCCCAAATAAATTCCCTGCCCTTATCTTTGGGTCCAGCCCTCTTCGCTAATGCTAACATCTCGTCCTTCTCCCCCTTTTTTTTTTCCTACATGGTTTTTGACCAGAACCCCCTATTGTAAGCTTTTCCAAAACAGAACCTGGACTACGGACCTCAAATTCCCTTTTTTAAGAATTTCCGAATTTTTGATGATTACTTGATGAAGATAGTTCCAGTCTTCGAATCTTCCTCCGCCTTCCTTAGTTGGTTCCTCCCTCAGCGGGCGCTACAGCGAGGAGCTTTTTTCTCTCCCGGAATTGATGTTGTGTGGTCGTCCCCCTCAGACTAAGAAGTGTGTCGGGCCCCATCTCATTTGGCATTCATAGTTTCAAGATTAAGAATTGTTTTCCTTTTCTTTTTCACCCACCCATTAAGCAGCCCGAGAAGTATTCATTTCGTTTGACCACGTTTTATGAGATTTTAGACAACCCCCCCCATTCTTTGCGGATGGCTTTATCTTCTTCCGTGTTTTAAGCCGCCTACGAATGATCGACTGTACAAGGTTAAGTCAACCATGAGGAGTCAAACGTTGTCCCAACTCCCCCAGGTCCCTGAGGCTCCATTGCTTCCAGGAATCTTCGTGCTTTCTCTGCCTTTCCCCTCAGTCGATAAGGTGCTTTCCTTTTGGGTGACAATTTTGCCGCACTTCAATTCCCTTTCCCTAGAGAGGTCCCAGGTTTAACTACGACGTCTCAACTCCTCCCCCAAGGGTACTTGATGGTTGCCGTTTTTTCGAGTAAATCTCCACGCTCCTTGAAGCCCTCCCTTCTTTTTTCTTGTTTCGGTCTTATGAGTAAAATGTGAAAATGTTCTTATATTCCCCCCAATAAGTTTTGTGTGTTTTGTTTTTTCTTGGGGGGTTGGGTGTGGTTCTGGGGGGGGGGGGGATCTGGTCCGTCTCGTACCTTCTTTTTTAGCGCGCCTAAGCATTTCTTCCCGGGCTGAAGTTTTCTATAGTTTGAAGGCTCGGAAAACAACGTTCGGGGATTTTCTTTTTGCCGTTTCAAACCTGTTGCCTCCCCCCCTTTAACTGAAGTTACGACGGGGCAGTGCTGAGGATCTTCCCTGTCTCAAGCCTGCCGCGGCTTTTCATATATGTGACTCTTCCCCCCCCCTTCGATCGCGAAATAAGTTCCGAGCTTACCGGGACTGTTATTCCCTTTCCCCTCCGCTTCTTGTGGGTTACCCGTTGACGCCCACTTCTTTCGTCTTCGGGCATTCCGCGGCGTAACATTTTTGGTTCAAAAAGAACCTTCCCCACATGAACACCAAACCCCCGGGAATTCTACATATGGTACTAATCGCTGTTGGCTCATTCTTTGTGATGACTCGGCTTGCCCAACTTTGACTGTGACATTGTTTTTATCCTCTAATTTCTCCCTATTAAGGACGAACTCACTGCCTCATAGGAGTGATGACCTACACCCCCCCATGACCATCCGTGATCACAAGACACTCTTCCTTTAGACCCGCACTTAGGTCGATTTAGAATCTTGCACTGGGGCAACACCCCCCGTCCCCTTTTTTCACCTTTCTTCTCCCAGTCTTGATTCCCCCCGATGCAGGATGTTTGAGTTGGCGCTATTTCCCACCCAGCGGGTTTCGCCCCCCTTTTTTTTAAGGCTGACGACCGTTTGGCTCCTGATTTGCATGTTTGATACAAGCTCCTTCCGGGCCGAGATTCTAGGAAGTGTGGTGTCGCAGTCGACTTTTACCAGTACCCATAGGCGCTGGTCTACTTAAGACAATTCCCCCCTATCGCAGTCGTACGCTTAGCTTATACTTTCTCTCCTTCCCCCCCGTTCTCGGCTCGGCCATCCCCCACCTCCGCGATGAGACGGAAAAACGATGCCCTAACTATACTTATCAACGCTTCCTTAGGTCTCCTGCATTTTCCTTTGACCGCGACTTTTCTAATTCCCCCCAGTCGTGACGTAACGATGATATTATGTTGCTGAGTCCCTTTTTTTGGCATAACCCATCCAGATGGGTGGCAAACGGAGTGGGCACCGCCATGAATTCCCTGTTTGTGCACTATTGTGTCTTTCCCCACGCGATCTTCGTTCTACTTCTCCGTTGCTCGACGTTTAAAGACCCCTTTTCCTCCCTTCCCTTCAGCGATGTCCCCCAAAATCTTTGCGTGCCGATCCGAACGTCTTTTCCAATCGCGCCACCGGCGCCCCACAAGGGGCAAGTTAGGTCACTCTATAGCTCACAATGTCTCGACCGGCTCAAGACGTCGCATGACTTCCGAGCGCCTAATCGTCTTCCCCTTTTTTGTTTGTGTTACCGTCTGTTACCACGATTACCCCGCCTGCCCAAGCCAGGGCTAAGTTGGCGGAAAACGTTATAACCCCCCCTCCCCCCCGCGACCCTGACAGTCCTAAGATCGAATGTACAGGTTTTAAATCGGATACTTCAAGTCCCTTATATCTTCTTCTCCCCATTTATTTTCCCCAGTTACGACGTGATCGATTGAGTGCCTATCTCTTTTTCCTTTCCCCTTGTTGTTTTTTTTTATCTAAGAACGGCGTCTCTCAATGTCCCACGGCGGCGTACTGGCCAACAGAAATGGCAGCCCTGGACCTTGAGACCGTTACACTTGTTTTCAAAAAATATTTTTCGCGGATTCCAAGGTTTATAGATAGGCGACTTTTTAACTTCCCTACCTGCTGTCTTTCTTCCTGCGCTAGCTCTGTACGTGCGGTGGATTTCCAACGTGACCAGCGAATCCGAACCACCTCACGACCCCCAACTTCCCCCTACGCTCTTGATTGAGCGGTGGCCCCTCCCCAGTCGTCAGCCTGTGCGGACTTTTTGACGCTATAGTCTGGTGGCGAGTATGTGGTGGGCCCGATTTGCCCTTTCCGCGAGTGTCGTCGGGCCTGCTTTTCGGTGCCGCGCGACAATACAACTTTTTTGGTCACCGTGCGCTGTCGGTGGGCTTCGTGCCCGCCTGAGCAACGTCAGTCCTCTCGCTTTTCTGAGAAACTAATCAGTGGACCCAACACATTAAAGCATTAGGGCGCCCTTGCAGCCCCATCTTCTTTTTGACCGTTTGTGGCGGCAACCTGACATCCTTCATACATGCATTCCCATTCGTTTCCCCTTTACCGAGGGCCGACTTAGAACCCCCCATTCTCCCCCCCTCTTTCGATTCTGTTACAGTTCGGCGTAATTCCTTTCCGTCTTGAATCGGTGATCGGTTGCGTCCCCCTCTGGCTTTCCCGGTTATCGTCCAAAGCGCCTGTTGTTTTGATTGCCGAGGCTTTGTTCAGTTACCGGTTTTTATGAGCTCCCCCCTCGAACACGTAGTCAGTCCCCGCTTCTCTTATTGATGATTTTCTGATCGACCCGCTCCTACACTCACTGGTCTTGGAGATCGCCTTCGCTCGACGCTTCACCCTCCAGTCGAAATATTTTCCTTATTTTTTTACCAGCACTGCACCCCACGAGAGCCCTCCCAGAACGCTCGTGTTAAACTTTTCGTAAACGTGTGTGCCGCGAGACTACATCTTCCGCAGCGCGTTTTCGAAAGCACGGGCAGGCCCCCCCTTCCCCCCCCTGTGGTGGACGATGTTTGAGCAGATCTTTCTCGATTTTTTTCCTATTTAGCGAGATAGTTAGACTAGCGGGCTACCAGTTTTTTTAATTTAATCCCCGTTCCTTGTTCTGTCGTAAGAGCTCCCGCCTTCTCTTCTATCGCCGAATCATCTCTCCAGATGCCAGGAATATCCCCGTGTGTCAGCACGTGCATCAACCCACCATCAGTCTGGTTGAGTATCTTATCGCGTGGCCACCCGGAGCCTTCGAACAAAACACTCCCCCGGTCTTGTGATAGTGGATGGGAGAAGCTCTTTTTAATCATCCTTTTTACTGCCTTTTACGCAAGCGCTATAGTCCTTTTGCGCGACAGGCCTCCCCCCCCCTCTTAGTTGAGGTAAACTCCCCCCAAGTCCAGACTTGGAGCTCATTGCTCCCCCTTCCGTAAGGCAAGTGATAGTACAGTCGCTTTTGTTAGCTCGCGGCTCCGACTTTTCTCCCCCTGTGCCTCCGCATTGACTTTCTTGGAATTAGATGATCTCCAGGTTTTACTCCCGTCCCCCGTCACCCTCCCCGAAACTTTTAGTTTGGTTTGTGACTTCTCCCAACCCAGGCAGTGCTACTCCTTCAAGAATTTTTCTGACCTCCTCCTTTCTCTTCGGGTCCGTCCACCTGACGGTTCCTCGCTCTTCCAGATTTCTTTCCCCCTTTCTTTTTTGTTGTTATTGTAGAATGCGTTCCCCTTTCTTGACACCACACTCCGCGGTCATACATTTCTCCCTTTTCTTACGCGTGAGATGAAGGCCGCCCCAAACCCCCCCCTTCCTTTTATTCTTCGCGTGCTTTAAACTTTTTCCCCACAATCTCCGTCTTCCGGATGACGAGGCCTCGAGGCGGCTGGTAGGACGACCGTGTCCTGTACCGTCGCCGTAATCTGCCTTTCCGAACACCGCGCCTTGCTCCCACTAGAGATGGCCTGCAATTGACATCTGGTTGTGCACTTCCGCAACTTCCATCGGTCGTTGCTACAAAGGGAATTCCCGGAGTAACCGGCGTCCCCCAGCACCGCACCATCCGAACTTTCAACCTTGGGAAGTGTTTTCTTCCCCTTCCCTAGGACAAGCAGATCCTCAACAAGATGGCGGCACGGATTGATGTTTTCTTCTTGTCCCTTGCTTACACGGCTGTCTTTACCTCTTGGGATTCTATTTCTCGTCTGACCCTCTGAAGGCGCATGCGAAAGTCCAGACTGGCTCAAGTGTTGATTCCAACGTCTCCTTCGTTTGCCGCCACGAACGAGGTCGCGACTCTTTCATAACGTGGAACAACGATCGGCGTCACCCTCGTACCAGGTTAGTCTTCCGTTCTTGCGTCCCGTCTGGCCCGTGTCGGTAGGTAGCCGCTCCCCTTGAAAGCGGTTCTTTAAACCGTTTTTACTTGCTCCCCCTCCCTGAAGTTTTTTTTGTCTAGTGCTTGCATGCGGACCGTATAAAAGGGATATTTATCTTTTTAATGTTGGCCTTTTAGCGCGTTTGCCTTTCCCCAAGTTAGTTTTTGTTTTTTTTTTGGCGTCCTGACGATGCATACATCAATTCAATACTTTCATCTCCCTTCCTTACTTAGCTCCCTACGTTTCGCGCTCACACCGAGTGTTAATCGGCCCTAAACCGCTGCTTTTTCTTTCGCGACAAAATATTGACGAGGACTTCTCGGCCCACCGATTCTCGTTTTGGGACTGCCATTCCCTCGCCTTTACCTTGCAATCTCATCTCAGTTTCCGTTCCCGGATTGAAATCTGAATGTGCGGCTATTGTGGGCCGCCCCTTCCCCTCCGCCAAGCTCAACCGGAGGGACGCCCCTATTGGCAGTTTCAAAACGTATAGTGTATCAAAACACGCGATTCTTTCCATCTAGTGATTGCCATTTTGACGCGGGCACGAAAACGTCCCCCCTGCCACTCTCCGATCACAGATAATGTCCTCCTGATAGTTCTGCCTGAATCCGATAGCTTGATCGACATCCCAGGTTCCCAACGCGGCCACCGACCCGCGACTGACCGTTCAGCGCCGTCCTTTCCCCCCCTTTCGCCACAAGGTGACTGATCGCCACGTATCGCGCGAGTACTATTAGTGAGTGAGTTTTTTACCTTTAAACACTCCGAGAGATTCCAACCTCCGCCCCCCCCAAGCCGCTACTACGGGCGAAAAACACTAGCCAAATCTTCAATGTTCGTCTGCGACTACGACAGCAGACCCCTTGTGTTTTGTCCTCGGTCCGTGGCACATAATCTCCACCGTCGACATTTTTCCTCCTCGCCCTTGTCTTCCTTCGGCTGTCTCTTTTTACTACTAGTTGTGGTGGGTGATAGAGTTCTCCCCGCCTATTCATCACTCCCTCTTTCGAAAAATTGGCCAACTCTGATAAGTCATTCCCCCTTCCATTTCAGTATCATGGTCTCGATCCTCGTCCCTCTTCTTCACGATGTTGCTTTGGGTATCGTTTTCGCTTTGCCCTTTTTTTTCGGTTTGGGATCCGAGTGTCCTACTAGGACACAAAGCCTCCACGAAATCGGAATACTTTAGCTCCCTTCCTTCTTGCCGTCACCCATTTCAGACTGGGGCGCGGACCTTTCCTCCTCTAGCGCAGGTATGCGGATCGGGTATTGGCTGTGACCTCTCTTTTGAGAGGACTTTATATTTACTCTTCTCCCCCTGATCAAAATCAAGTTGGTGTTGTGGTTCTTGGATAGGGGGCTCTGGGAGCGTTTTTCCCTCCTCTCAGCTGAATCAACTCCAGATGGACGATTCTTTCTTTTTCCTTGACACGCACCAACCAACTGCCTCAGTTGGTCCTCCTTCCCCTCAGGAACTTCATAGATTTCTTGGGACCTCTGGGCGCCAAAAGTGGCCCCGATACATTGCTCCTCAATCCGGGGCATTGGTGCCAAACTAGCAGACATTTTTCCCCCCCTCCCGGTAACAGTTGAGGCGGTCTCAAGTCGAGAGCCGATCTCGGTGACGCTTCTTATCAATTTTTTTTACGCTCCGTCGAAAGTTTTTGTGTGTGATTGCCTTGCCTCAATTACCCGGTTCCCGTTTGAGCCTTTCTCACGAGCTTACGCCGCGGATTTTGTCCTTGCTTTTTTATATATTCTGCGACCTTAACGCCAACGGTTGTGAGATAGCTGGGACTATCCCCTCCAAGAAACAAAGTATAGCACAACGGATTTTCACTTCCGTCCTTTCGGATCCGCACTAGCAAGGCACAGTCACCTGGCGAACGCCTTCCTAGGCCGGTTCTCCGTCCTGTAATTTAAATTTTCCAAAGCTGTGTGCCTCTAGTCTCCCTTCCTCTCCTCCATTCGTACGCCCTGACTCTGGACCTGAATATCCACCCTCCCCGCTCTTTCAATTGTTGCCGCCTTCGTTTCCCCTCATTTCGCGCCGATAGTTCGTCATGGCCCAAGAGACTCTTTCTTTGCTTTGAATCAAACTTTTCTTGTTTTGTGTACTTTGTGTAGGTCGTCAGCGCTCCGTCGCCCCCCTCGCCTTTGCAGCTGAAGTCCCATCCAACCATGAAATCTTTTTCCAGCCACTTGAGCATCCCCCCCCATGTATCCGTGCCGACCGCTATTATTTCTTTTCGAGCACCTTCTGAGATCCTGAAACTTTCCATTGTTGTTGTGATTTTGAAGTGACCCCGGACGTGGTCCGACCCTTTTTTTTGCCTTTACGCCTGGCTAAGGGCCCTTTGAGCTGGTTGCCGACTGAACAGCGGACACGTGCACACCCGAAAGGTCGCGGCTTCAATTCTTCCAGCCCGCATCTCGTTGACAGTGGACTCCGTAAAGCGACTGTATTTTCCTTTCCCGCTCTTTAGGGACCAATCAGGGGATTTATTGGCCCGTCCTCCTCCCCCACATCCACCTTACCGTCGTCATTCGACTTCTTACTTAACGTTTTTTTTGACCAATGCGTCGAAACGATCCCTTCCTTTTTTTTGGGTGCGGTCTCCCTCGAAACCTACCCCCTCTGTCGGCTTACGATTAAGACCTGATGACCGCTTCGTGCGACTGTCCTTGCCTCCTATCTCTTCCAGTTCTCCTGATTTTATCCTCCTTCCGTTTTTTTTTTTTTTGTTTTGAGATCTGTCTCTAGCGAGGATTCCTGTTTCACCCCCGTTCACGTCACGGAAGCTCCAGCTAGGCGGTAGCCGATCGCGTGTAGATTAAACCTTCCCCCCGTTAGTGCTGAGCGTTAGAAGTGCATACCTCCCTTCCGCGCTCGGATGTCCTGCAGTTCGATTGAGTGGCCTGTCAGTTTGTCCCAAGCCCGGAGCCGCGTCGTACATCTCCCGTAACACGCGACTTACTTTTCATCTTTTAGATTGCACGTCACTTTGAAAGCCCCATTTCTCGCTTACCTTTTCTGTGTGGCCCCACGTTCACCAACGTCTGTTCTCAACCGTACTTATCGCAGGTTAACCCCCGACTACAACTTTCTGCCCCCATATTACCCCCCCCCCCCCCCTGGGAAGGGTCTGACTTTTCCTCGTGGTGGCCAGCTCCAAGTGAATACTTCGCGGGCGGTACGGTTTTTTCGGGCAGCAAAGTTGGGCCCCTGGATAGCTGGAATGTGTTCCTCCTTAGCGCGATAGGACGGACGGCACTCGGCAGCGGAGAGCGAGACCCACACCATATCAAGTCCAGATTTTGATTCAACAACCCCCCCCACAAAAAACCCCCCCCCCCCCACCACCCCCCCCCCCCCCCCCCCCCCCCCCCCACCCCCAATGCCGCGGTGAGCCGCATCGTCCCTGCCTCGTGCATTCAGTCTTAAGTCCCCCGAGGAACGCCTGGTCCCCCCCCTCGTCGCATACACCGGGCTGGATAGATTACTTTTCTTGCGGGGACCGATGTATCGAGTCTACGCCTAGCTGCCCACAGCTGGAGTTCAACCACCCGGGGGATATACGACGCAGTTCTGTAGCGCCTGACCCCCTTTTTGCACGATCCACAAAAGCTAATAGTTTATTTTTTTTATTTCTGGGAAGTTCACTAGTCATCATCGCTATCACAAGACATTCGTGTAACGGTCGGTCAGACGAGAAACTTCCCCCAAAGCATCCGCAGTCGGCGTAGAACCGTTGTTTCCCCTCCTCCCACCCCCCCTAGTTTTATGACCTCGGCTTTTTTTTCGTCATGCGAGACACCTTTGCCCTCACTCCAGACCGAATCTCCCTGCCGATGAACGCTCTACTGAGTCATAAATCCGTTTTACCGAGTTTATACGCAGATGGGGTGCGTACGATTGAACGCATGTACGGTGTCCCTCTTTAGCCCGCGTAAGAAGATATGAAGACTACGCGTGAGGCCCCTTTTCTCCTTGTTCAGTAGGTTTGTGACATTCTTTTTCTTTATCCCGATCCATAGTCCCATTTTTTAGTTGGTCTAAGCTTGTCCCTCCCACCCCCCCCCCAAGAGCACCCTATCCCCGATATGACACACAAAACTGATTGTATCGGTCCTCCGACTCCGATAGGCTCGACACCGGTCACGGAAAAGGCGCCCAAAAGACACGCGACGTAACTATAGTGCATTAAAGTATACGCCACAGGCTTTTTTTACCCTCTTCGCCGTCGTTCTCTAGGCGAATAGTACCCTCTTTTTTTAGTGAGGCTTTGTTATTAGGACATTTTTTCTTCGATACAAGAAGACACATCCCTTACGACCGTCTTACACCTGCGCAAACCTAGTGAAAGTGTCGCTGGCCCGGCATACCTCAAGAGAGTTTGACTCAGGACCCCAATGCAGTACTATCAGTCACAAGTAGTTCATCATCTCCGTCCTGCTCAATCTGTATTTCGTGCCTGTGATCCTTTTCCTCCTTCAGTTTGTTTAGATCCTCCCGGCGATCCCGCACCGTCAAGGCTCTTCTTGCCAGAAAAATTTGCGGCATCTGTCCCTTACTTAGTTTATCGATGTCAACTCTGGATCATTTTATCCGGTCCCCGCCGTCGCGCGGAACCACCGATGTTGCTTTTCCTTTCTGTCCGGACTTAGCGTAGCCCTGGTGGTACTTTCTCGGATGATGTCTACAGTACACAAACCGCCACTACCCTCCGTTCGTGGAGGCGCCTCGGGCCCGTCAGCATTTTTGGACAGGGATGACCTCCGATTTTTTCCTTCCGTCTATCGGGCTGGCTGGTTGTGGCCGAGTTTTGTTCGGATGTCGAGCCTTGCCTTCGTTGGTCGCGCACCGCTACAACTCACGTTGTGGTCATAGCCCTTTCTTCTTATATTGGCTTTGGCCTGAGTGCCCGCGTCTTTCTTTTTTCCACTAGATGGACCATCCTCTGACTGTTTGTTTGACGAATAAGTTTTTCCCAAAAATTATACCCCCTAAGTGGCTAAAAAGAGTAGTCTAGCTCACCTTAGGGCCCCGTCTCCGCTTACATCTGTCAATAGTTTACGGCACCCCCGCTCACCCTTTCGAGCGGATTTAGCTGTAGTGCGGCTCCTTGATCTTCCCTGCGAGATGTCGTCGGCGTCGATTTTCTAAATCTTTTTTCGCGCCTTTCGTAGGTCAAAAGCGCGGTGTTTTGATTTCAAGACCGGTCCGCAGTCGTCCGGTTTTGTTAGGACACCGGTATGGTCGTCGTCTTTGCGCACGGCGACTTTTGTGTAATTATTTTCTGATTTTCGCCCGCTCCTGCAGCAAACCTGGTTCATTTGATGGCCTCTCTGGAACGAGTGCCACTCCTCAATCTTCCCTCCTTAATTTGGTATTCGCAAACGCACGATCATACGGCTCCAGTTAAGCTTCTATGGTTTTGTGTAAAAACTTTTCCTCAACCCGCGTGCCGCCTGATTTTTATCATACGACACCCTCCGCATTAGCCAGCAAAGAACGGAAAAGACTGTGAGCCCGACGATGTTGCTCCCGTCGGTGGATTCGTAATCTGAAATCGGCGTCACGGTTTTTGATACCCGCGAAGGACGTGTTCACCCCTTATTGTGGTGTGTAGTCCTGCGCCGATTCCCCTTTGAGTCTCCTTATCCGTCATATGCGCCATCTCCTCAGTACCAAGTTTCCATCAATCTAAGTTTACAGCATGAGAACACATCAGATCGGCCGCCCGCGGATTATTTTTCGTGGCTTTATTTGAGCAGAGAGTGAACCCCCCCCTCCTTTGTTTATAGTGGAGTCCTTTTTCCGAACTGGAATTTGACGTCCTCAGGCCTTCGCCGGTCCCGATTCGAACTTTCTGACCCTTTTTCAAAAAAGAAAGGCTTTTCCGTCCCTTCTCGGGAATTTCTGTTCCACGCGGGTGGTGTTTTTCTGGGACCTGGCTTGAGGACCGTGACCGCATCTCATCGGGCTTCCTCTCTGGAAATCGAGAGGTTATGTAAATGGTTTTGACCGACGTCGAAAATGACTCCAGAAAGTCTTTTTGCGGCCCCTCTTCCCACGCAGACGGCTAAGGCCTTCCGCTGACCGCTTCCCTTCTTTCCTCCGACGATCAAGACATGTACCTTCCATTTTTCCCTTTTCCTATCCCTTTGTTGTGTTTGAGATCTTTGGACGGGTCGCTCTTTACCTTCGTCAACCCCTAACGCACGGAGCAACACATTTGGAGATTCGCATTCTGACTGCCCCCCACACCCCGTTCTGGTGAGTCCCTTTTGGATCGTTCTTTTTCCCCCTGTGCATACGAACCTCATTCAGGGAAGCTCAGGAAGTCGACTGAGTGCTGCTGTCTCAAGCCCGAGGCCTTCCGTACCCCCACTTTTCACCACCCCCTACTACGCGATCCTCGACCCCAGTCTTTGGAAGGAATGCAGAAGAGGAATTCGTTTTTGTTTTGACACGTTACTCACTTCGAATAGGTATCGTCCAACTGGTTATCCTCACTTGCTCAACAAGAACTATGTTTCTTTCTTTCCCTCCTCCAACAAACCCTTGGGGAAGTTTCTTTTCTACCGTTTACCACGCTGATAAATTACTATCGCGTCGTGATTTTCTGACTGCGCACGTGCTGGCCTTAGTTCTGTACATCGGGGGGGGTTTGATGTAACCTCGTTTGTGATGCAATTCTGCACTTCGGGTTACCGACCACACACAACTGGTTTCCCAGCACTCTACCCTGGTAGCTTTCATCTATGAAAACATCGTGCGGAATTCAGCATTTCTCGCTGAACTCCCCTGTTTGCAACTAGTCACAGCATACAGTTTTGATCCTTTTCTCGCCGATCTGGATCGAGTAGGACTCTCGTCGGTTCAGTTCAGTTCACCAGTTTTACACCAGCTCCATCCGCGTTCGGAAGGCGGATGATAGGGCTTTTGTGCTTGATCCAAAGCGGCAGGGTATTCTGATTTCCTGTTTTGCACTAGTCGAGCGAAGGCGACCACCTTGTAAGTCCTCTTTCTCCGATCAGACCTTATTCAAATGCACTACGTCGGTTGCAGCGTATGATCCCGTTTCCCAACCGAAACGTGCTGGCACTACACGGCTGTTAGCCTATTTCGCAGTCCAAAAGATTGCCGAGAAATCTTCCTCCCCGATTCTCTTGAGAAATACACGCCTACAGGTCCGTTGCGGGAATATTCGCGAGTTTTCCTCCAGCTGGGTGACGTAAGTTGACTTTCTTCGCGGATGAATTGGGCTCCAAAGTTTTCCCAAGAAGCTATGCCCCTTTACTGTCTGCCAGGAGGCCCCCATATGCAGTTAATGTTTGTCAACTTCGCGTGTTAATAATCGTCTCTTCTTACTTGTACACGTCTCCCAGTCTAGCACCGTTCCATGACCAAACGATCTTTCGGTCTCTCCTTGGATTTTCGACTTGTGCAGGTGACCTCCCTCTAGCCCCCCCCCCTGAAGCGCCGAGACCTCAATCTCTTCTTTTCCTCTCCACCTTTTTGACGACCGCCCCGCTGCGCGAGCGCTGACTCGTATCCTTCCTTGTCGTTTTTCTCCCGAGTGGACATCTCAGCCGCCCAAAAGAAACGGCTACGCCGCCGAAAACGGATAAACCCTCGTGAACAATCCCCCGGCGCATTCCCTCGACTGATCCAAAGATCATCTGCTCCACCAAGTCATCTACAGAGTCGCACTTCTTCAATAATCGCATACCATTTAGCCATTGCGATTTT
>Ga0179593_1411999_pt1:0-22500 | contig 24287 bp, 15 predicted proteins | sample CZODoug2_1_08_16_FD_185931 | JGI IMG/M metagenome (GOLD analysis project Ga0179593, IMG submission 185931) | Vadose zone soil fungal communities from Angelo Coast Range Reserve, California, USA - CZODoug2_1_08_16fungal (PacBio error correction) | ecosystem: Environmental > Terrestrial >... | reverse complement strand
GCATCGAGTAGTCCAGCTTTTGCGGAATTCCTCATAGAAGATGGTTTTTCTCTTTTTACTTTCTTGCCCCTTCTCCGTCCCTTTTGAGGGTTTCCTTCGATTAAGGACTCTGTGTTGAGCATCGACTCCGTTGCCGGCCCGAAAGCGCTCTCCGATTTTTGCATAAGGTAGTTCCCCCAACCTGTCGTATTTGTTTTTTTTTTTCCTTTCCTTCTTCCCCCCGAGACTTTTTTTCACCCTCGGAACATTGAGATCGGTCTTTTTTGCTAGTCCACATCCAGACCTTTCATCTTCTGTGGTTATTGCCCTGACGTCAGGAAGCAACGGTTTCTTGGCCACTTTTTCCTCCGCCTTTGACTCGGGGCGTCCCGAGTTCTTTTGCTGTCTTTCCCTTGCCGTTTTCTGACCCTCTTCAAGCAGGCAGCAACCCGGTCAACTTTATTCCTGCACCCTGTAGGTTCTTTTTTTCTCCGGACGCAGCCTCTGTGTCTTTCAGACCCCGAGGAAGTCTGAACCCCCCCTTTTTCTTTCTCCTCTCGAAAGGCTTACAGTCTCCTATTTGTTCGCTCTTGCTGACGTTTTTCCCAGACCGACCCCGGATCACTTCGTACGGACTTTCTTTTCTCGCTCTCTTTCTCTCGGTAAGAGACGCGCGTCTTTTTTTCTTATTTGCGTGCGTCTGACCGAAGCACCTGAGGTATGTGCCTCTTCCCTTGAGGTCGGTAGGTTTTCCAAGCGGGACTGATCTTTCTCGCGCGTCTTTTTTTTCCGCCGGGGCGTCCCTTTTTCTCTTCTTTCCTCCCTGTTTTGTTCGTTTTTCTTGTGACGCTCGAATTTCCCGGTGACCACCTGTCGAAGGTCCCCAGTCCTGTCTTCCCCTGACGAATTCCTCACTTACAGACTTTTTATGGCCCCCCAGCTTCTTAACCGCGCTCCGTTCCCTCCTTCGACCTCCTAGACGCGACGAGCCCTTTCCTACCTCCCCATTTCTCTCACGAGATTGTCCTTTCGTTTATCAGTGCGAAGACCGTAGAAGTTAGTTGTTTTCATCTTCTTCTAGAACCTTATACTCGTTCGAGACTCTCCTTTAGTCTTCTGTTCCCGCCTTGGGTTCTCTGTAGTTACATTTTTTTTCCCCCTTTTTCGTCCGTCAGAGCTCTTCAAGGACCTAGGTCCTTTGCATCTGGGACTTGTATTTTCGGCACTTGACTCTTACGTGTTCGACTCTAGTTTCTAATCTGGCTGCGCCCACTGACTTTGATCCCTGCGACGTGCCCAATGGAGGTCTGATAGACTTCAATACGCTGTCCTTTTGATTTTTCTTCCGAATAGTCGGACTCACTCAACCACCCTTCCTGTCGACTCCCTCTTATCTGTTGCGGTTTTAGGTTGCTTCGCTTGACTCTGTGTTTTCGATATGTTTTCCGAGATTTTTGAGTTCCTATCCCCAGAACAGCCGGTGCCGTACCCTCGACTTAAGAAGGGATGTTTTTTTACCTTTCGCCAGTTTTGCCTGATCCTCCTTTCCCGTAACCGACCTGTGTCTTGGTCTTAGGGCATCCGATTATGTAAGAGTAATAAGCCCACCTCGCCCCCCGGGCCCGGCGCTTTCTGGGCACGACGTCGTTTTCCCTCTTCTCTTCTGATCCAATCACAGCTTTTTCGCGCCAGGCCCCGTTTGCCATCTCGCCGACACGATCCCTTCTTCATCTCAGGAAGAGGGCGAGGTTCTCGCCCCTTAGAACCGCCTGCTACGCAGTCTCTTTTTTCGCCACGGCCTGCTTACGTCACCCGTGTGCTCGGGGAGTGACTCCCTTTTATCAACGTTGCGAAGTTGATTTCTCCCCCGACCGCTCTCGTTCATCCGTATTCCTTTACATTGCTTTCTTTTTTTTTTCTCCTATGTCTGCTAAATGATTGGACTCTTTCTATTCTCAGTAAATGTTCCCCCTTGATAGTTGCAGGAGTTTACACTCTTACTGTCCCAAGATGATGCCCTTGGGCCTTTCCCTTTTTTCCTGAGCGATATGCTACTTTTTTTCTCCTGGTTCTTCCTTTTTGAGCCCAGAGAGACGATCTGGTCAGCTTCTGTCCGCTTCGATTGTTCTTTGTTTTTCTATCGTTTTATGGTGCATCCGCCCACTCTTTCTTGATGACATTTCCGCGATTCCGGGGGTTTTGAGATAGGCGATAGAATAGCGGTTTTCACTAACATTTCGTTATATGTTTCCTGTTTTTTGTGCGCTGGAATGTAGGCCCCGATTGTCGGTTTTGTCCCTCACTTTTCAGTTTTTGTGTTGACCCCCTACTGCAGACGTCGGTTTTTTCCGACAAGGCGGTAGTTTGAAAGGTCTTTTCGTCCTTTTCGATTCTCTTTTCCTCCGCGTTCTGGGTCGTACCTCCCGGGTTCCTTCGACACCTTTTTAGACGGACGAGTTACGCGTTTTTTCTCGATTCTTTTTTTTTTCTAACGGGAGGTTCGCTTTGCTGTTTCACCCGGTCGTATTACACCTGTCCACGCCGATCCCTTGCCGCTTCGTTGAGGCCCTTATATTCGACCGTACTGGGCAGCCCCTGGCATCTGCTTGCTTCCCGCAGGACGTTATCTAGGTGTCTGTAAGGGTTTAGTCTCCCTGGTTTTACCTCCACGTCGGTTTCCCGGACTTGGTGACTGCGTTTCTCTCCCTCTTTTCCTCTCATAGTGTTAGAGTTCCCATCTCCGGTTTTCATCCGGGATCTCCTGGTAGTAAAACTCCCCCCTTTGTTTGCGAGCTAAGAACGAAATTCCTATCTGGTTTGCCCCATTTTCCGAGCGGTCCCCCTCATGGTCCTTTCCTCATGACAACTCCTTCTAGAGGCGGGGATAGTCTCTCTCGCTCTGACCTTTTCGCCTCCCATCGAATATACCGTGTTTCATAGATACCATTCCGCTTTCCCGGTCCTCGTGAAGTGCACTGTTATTACCCGTTTTTGAGCCTGAGATGCCCCCCCCTCCCTTCTTGCTTTCTAGCACACTCTCTTAGCCCGAGACCTTCCGCCCCCCTGTTCAGTTCTTATCACCGCGTCTCCCATTCCCCTTCCCGGTGGAGCCGGGCACCGTATCTACCACCTGTCGGAGAATCATGGTTCTTGGATAAGAGGAGCCTCCCCCCCGAATGTCTTCATGATTTTTCCCCCTTTCTGTTGGCCATCTCTTCCCTCGAGGATTCCGAACTAACCTCATTATAGATCCCCGGTCCTTACGGGTTCCCCTTCACGCTTTTAGGGATAGCTTGTCGCACCGTCAAGCCCAGCGCGGCGGTACTCCTCGCGGATCGTTTGTCCCCCTGCCCGATTCTTCTTTGTCTGCAAAAGGGTAGTGTCCCTTCGCCGTCGTTTGCGTCGTTATGAAGTTGACGCGTTCCCTCCCTTTTTCCTTTGCTCGTTCTCTTCTCAGGGTCCACTAGCATCGCTTTTTCCTGGAAATTTTTCCTCTCTCTAGCGCGTTTCTTGTAGCCGTGATGTCTCACTCCCGTTCGAGTTTGTTTTGCCTCGTCTGAGAGGCGAGACTTTGAAAGCGTCCTTTCTCGACGGTTTTTTTGAAGACCGTTCTCCTGCGTTTCCGTTTGCTGAACTCAAGAGTGCCTGGGTTTCCTCCGCCGTTTTTTCACGATGAGTCTTCGACCCCAATTCTCTTAGATTGTCACCCGTGGTCTTTCTTTTACGCCCTTAACTCCTCTTTGGACTGACATTTTCGGTCCTTCCCTTTACGCCACTTTTTTGTACTCCCTCTACTTTTTTCGGTTCCCAGGGTGGTTGCTTTCTAGCTTTTCCTTGAGGTATCACTCTTCTTTTTCTTTCTTCTAGCTGCCTCCGGTACTCCCTTTTGTTCGACCGGCGATATGATGAAATATGTCGAAGTGTCATACCTGTAGTCCGGTCGTTTTTGACCCCCGTATTGTCGTCCAGGTGATTTCCCCCTCTTTCCCCCCCCCCCTCTATCGACCCTGTTCTTCTTGTCTGCCAACGCCCCGCACGTCCTTTGTGACCTGAGTTTGTTGAGTTCCTACAAACGATTCTTTTCTCTATGGCCCCGTTTATCTTTTTTCCGTAGTTTGACGCCAGATCTCCGTTCTTTCGAGTTTACCGAGAGCGTCCCGTTGATGCCTCGGACACCCGATATTTCTCCCCTTTTTGCCTTTTTATCCACGGAAGCACTCCAGCTTTTTTCGCGATATGACTCTCCTCGCTTCACAAACGCGGGATCGACATCGACTGTAGGCACGCTTCTTCAGTCCCCCCGTATGTCTTCTTCTTTTACGCTCTTGGGCACCATCTTCCTTTCTTCTTACGAAGTTTGCTTCCCCCTGATTGATGAGGGTTTTTTCCTCTGAGCCGTCGCATCCTTGTCTAGCACTGAGAGGTGGCGAGGACATTTTTTCTGGAAGCTTTCTTCCCGGACTGCGCCCTTTTTTTCCCCACCCCTCAAGGGGTCGCCCCCCCTCTTACTACGTTGTGTTTTTATGAGCCCGAAGTGGAGTCCTTTCCTCCGTTCGTCGTTCTCATTGACTCCTTCGATTTTGATGACCCCTTTCCATCTCTGGTTCTCTACTCATTTCTCGACGAACCTGCTTTTTTTTATCATCTCGCCGAGATCTTCGAGCGTCACGTCCCAAGTATCTTCTTTTGTTCGGCCTATACGAGCAATAGTCTGCTCGATTTTTTCGAGGAGTTCGAGCCTTTGTTTTCCTACTGCGTTCTCCTTCTACATTCTGCGTCCGGTCGCCAATCTCCACGTTTGCCGAGCCTCCTTCGTGTTCACGGTTCGTGGTCCCCCTCTTTGATTCCACGGTCCGTTACAGAGAGGCCCGTCCTCCGACCGCGCTCCCCTCTCTCGGGACCCCTCTCTTTGCAACTGGCGGTCATGGTAGAACTCCATTTCTATGCTGTGGGAGTCACCCACCCGTCCTTTTACGTGTTTTTGTGTCGGTTGTCCGCTAGAAGCGACGACTTGGAGCTATGGTTTTTTCCTCTTTTCGAGCCCGCCCCCCTTTCCCCGACGCGCGACTCCGACGTCACACTTAATGTCCGGGATGACGACTCATCCCTTTTTTTCACCGGGCCAGAACTCGGTCCTCCCTTTCTTACGTCGGTTGCTTTTTCGCTCGACCTCCGATTCCTAAGTAACCAGTGCTAGCCACTTGTTTTTTCGGGGCAATTCTTTTCGAGTCCCCCAGCCTGAATGTCGGTCGAGTTTTCGATTTCCTCCTTCTAATATGAAATTATTCTTCACCTTTTTCGACCTTTTTCTTTAGCCTGACCTGACAAGGTGTCAGAATTGACGCTGGGGCCTACGAGTACCTTTGCTCAAAGATTTTGCGTGACCCTTTTTGCCTTTTTCTTTTTCTTTCACGTGCCAAGATTCTTCTGCCCACATGCAAATGACACAGTTTTGCCAACCAAGATTTTCACCTTTTTCCCTTTTTCTCTCGGCCAGCTTCGTCCCCTTTGTCTCCCAGAAGTCCCTTAGACATTTTCCTCAAATCGCTCTTGGCTCGTCCGAGAAGTCTCCGACGTTTTTAGTTTTCTTGTCGGGCGACCGAAGACTCTCCTCTTTGAACTTTCGTTCTTTCGAGCTCCGCGTTCTTCTCCCTCACGTCACTGTGGCTTTCATGCTTCTTTTTTTTGCATCTTTCCTGCTTTTTGTTCCCAGTCTGAATGTCTCCCCTTTTCCTCAGAGTAAGGGCTTCCGCTTGCAGGCCCGACACGTGCCTGACTGTCCGATTTAACGGGGGACTTTCTTGCGAGGTTTCCTCATCCGCGCCGCACCTTCGAATCCTTTTTTGCTCCTGTGTTTGGTCGCTCGATCGGCGGCCTTTTTGAGGAATACCCAGGTTTTCTCTCTTTGGATGACGTAACCCCCGACTTTTTTTTGTGTTTCCTTGTGGTCTTTCCTCGTCGTGAGGTCACCTTTTTTCTTCCCTCGTGTCTTCCTTGTGTAGTGTAAGGGCTATTGATTTGCACTTTCCGAGACCGGGACGATCTTCTCCTTCGCTTTCACGTGTCCGTTCTTGGGCTTTTTCGCTTTCGTTCTGCACCCACCCTCGATCGTCGATGCTTTCGTTTTCTCCCGCTTTCCGTCGGCTCTTTGCGTTGCCCGCTTGAAAGTAGGGGCCCCCTAGCTCGCGCCACTTTTTATTCCGATTCAGCCCCTGACTCTTTACGCGGGGATCCGATCTTTACTCTACGTGGTTTTGATCTCCTCCCCCCGCCCTCCCATCGTCTTAGCTCAGCCTTTTGACAACCCCTTTTCGAGCCCCCCTGCCTTTATCCCTCCCTCCTTGTCAGAATCTCGGCCGGCCCCTTCCCGTGCGCGGATCACTAGGACACCCCTCGTCTTCTTCGTCGGACGTTTTTCGTCCTTCTCCTGACGCCGTGTCCCCTTTTCCCAGTCCTCCGCTACCTTTCTCTATAGTAGTTTTCCGGCGCGGTTTTTCCTTCTCTCCTGAGCGGGCCCGCTCTCCACATCCTGCTTCTGCAAGAGCGCGCCCGCCGAGGCCCCCACCTTCCTCCGCGGCCCCTTCCCGCCCCGTAGTCCCACGCTACGTCTCTGGCGGGTTTTTGCGGCACCCTTCCCTCCTCACCTCCCCCCACTTTTTTCTTTCCTCCTTGACCCTTTCTCGACCCCCCACAACCGCCCCCCATACGCCCCAGCGACCCCCGTTCGCCAATCTTGTCCGAGCGAAGTCCCGTCTCCCAGCGCTCTCGGATTCCCAAGGTCTTCCCTTTTTGAATCACCTTCTTTTTGCGCTGTTCTCAGGCGTTTAGAAGCGTTGGCCCCAGCTCTTCTTCTATTGCGAAGAGTGCCCACTATGACGATCTTTCTTTCGCTCTCTATGGCCCCATTCTCTTACTCCGCTTGAGAGCACTTTCTTGAATGTGTACAAGCCGGTCCACAGTCTTGCGTTTTTCATAGTTTAGGTTTCCCCCTAGCAACCTTAGAGAGTTCCGCCCCCGGTTACGCGCTCTGATAGTCGTGCGGATTCCCTCCTCCCTTTTCGCGAACAGCTTTCGTAGCGACGGCTTTTACCCTTCCTCAAACTGACCTGCCCAGAAGCCCCTTCTCTGTTTTTTTCCTTGAATCCGTATGTCCCCTCCCGTGTAACAACGCGGTTTACCTGGTGCGCGCGTTCCTTGTTTTTCCTTTCTCTTTTACCCGTTCTTTTCTGCCCCTTTTCTGCGGCGCCTTCACCGATTGTTGAGCCGAGACCGGTTTCCCATCGATTCCGATCTTGGCCTCGACTCTGTAGAGAAATTTTGGAATAAGAGCTTTCTCGTTTTTTTTTCCTGGGACTTTTTGTCGATGTTTTGCTGAAGGACTCGGCATTTTTCTCCTCTCCTGCCGTCTTCTACAGGTGTACTACGCAGGCTTAATCAGGGCCTCTTAACTGTTAACTTCCCGTTTTTTCTTCGTCCTCTTTAAAGGAGTTTCCTTCTTTGCTCTCCTCCCTGATAGGAACACAACCCTCTTCTTCCCGTTTGCAGTACTCCCCCTCACATCAACGTCGGTTTTGTGGGGTCTTTCCTTTTCTGTCGGCGCACGGCAGCTCTCTTTCCCCCGGTAGGACTGACTCCCCCTTCTGGGGTGTCCGTCTCGTGTGCTGTAGAGTGACTCTCTGTTTTCCCTTGTCCGGTAGTTTCACTCCCCCTAGATTCCTTACCCTCCCCCCCTTTTACGAGGGCAGCAGCTTACCGATCTTTTCTGCTGCGATCGCACCACATTAGAACCTCGTCCTCTGACGATCGGTCCAGCCTCCCCTCTCCTATGGCAAACTCTTGGTGTTACAGGATCCCCTTCTTTTCCGTGATTTTCTCTGGCTCTGTCACTAGACTTCGCCTGGTATTGGATGCGTCGGAAGAGTTTTGCGAGGACCCTGAAGTCATATTCATCCGGGGCCCGAGGATCGGTGAGTCTTAGATTGGAAGACTGACTGGCCTGCTGAGAGTATTCCCCTCCGCCTTTTCTAAATATATATCCCTTCTTGTTGTTGTTGCTTTTGATGTCTCTTCCTTCGTTGTTGACCATTCCCAGTCGGCTGTGTCCGGGCCTCAAGTGTATTTCCTCCGATCATAATTGCCCCCCCGCGGTTTTGACCTTCCTCCTCAAGAACGTTCAGACGCCGCCCTCGCCTTTCGATTCCCCCTCAGAGATTTCTGAGATTTCCTCTTTCCCTCCCAGGCGCGCCCTGTGATTCTTGTCTGTCTTGTAAAAAAAGACTCTCATGGCTCTCGTTTTCCGCTTTTTTTTGGATTTTTTTCTTGCTTTTTTTCTACGTTAGCTTTTTCCTCTTTTCGACGGACATCTTTATGAGCCCGTTTCTTCCCGCCGACTTGGGTGCCTGAGATCTCCCATTCTTTGGTGTCTCCGAGGGTCTGTCTGCCTGTTCCCTGATCCTCCCCACGATTTTCGTGCTTCCCCATGAGAGTGTCACTTCTCCCTTTCTTTTTAGTGGCTTCGCCAGATTTTATTTTTTTGCGTCCGTTTAAAGCACCCTCCTCCATGCTTGGTGCGGGTTCTCCCCCGAGGTGCTTAGAGTCCTCTCTTTGTTTCTGGAGGAGTCCGCACCCCTTTCCGACGACTTTGAAGGAACGTTACCCTCCCAAACCGTCCCGCATTCGATTTCTTACACTATGCATTTTTTTCCCAGCATATTCTCCTCTTCCTTCTTTCATCGATTCTGATCCCCGAATCCCAGATTCCTTTGAAATTCCAAATTCTAACCCCGGTCCTGGAGTAGACTTTCTTCTCCTAGTTCCAACCCCCCTCTTTTCTTTTCCTCTCCTTCTAGAGGCGTTTCCCTTGACTCCGGTTTCTTTGACAGGGGCGCCTGCCTGCTCGACAGGTGCCCAATTAATCGGGGTCCCCGCAGTAGCCTCTGCGTTTTTTTTTCCCCCCCCGTTTTCTCTTTTTCTAAAAGTGACCAGCCTTCTCCTTTCCCCAGATTCCGACCGGTGCTGGCTTGAGCGTTCCACGTTTGCCCTGCCGGGACTCTCTCGGACGGTTTTGTATCATTTTGGAGAAGCTCTTTGTGAGCCTTATGTCCCCCTTCCCTGGTCTCTTGGCCTCTTTCTTTTTCTCCCCGGATTTTGCCCCTAGCGCTGACGGTATACTCCTACGAGCGTCTCCTCGACGTGCTATCCGTCGTTCTAGTAACTATTTTTTTCTCCCCCGGCGCGTCCTCTCCTCTTTAGGCGTTTCTGCCACTTGCGCGAATCACGATTCCCTTTCACTTGCGTCCGCTCTCCCCCTGCTTTCTTCCTTTTCCGCTAAAAGGAACCCTCGTTCTCTTTCTCCTCCTCTAGTCTCTTCACAGAACATGTATCCCATGTGTCGGTTTGTTATGGCGGTTTGTGTGTCCGAGAAGGAAACGTTTTCTTTTTGCTAGGGTGGTTCTGCTTCTTTTCCTGACATTTTCGCCGTTTCTGCGTGTCGACGGTTCTTTCCGTCTGCGGAACGGGTGTAGAAGTCGGGCGCGCCTTTTTTTTTACTTGCTGTGTCCTTTCGCGCCCTCCGTTCTTCCCATTACTTCCGCTAGTAGAGGAGACAGATCTTCCGGGCGTCTCCGATTGGCTTTTTTCTTTTCTTTCCTAACCCCGATAAGAAGATAGAAGACCCCGCCCCTTCTTCCCCGATTCCCTCGCCCGAGGCCCGTTCCGGCCTCTGCGTGCCTTTATTACATCATGGTCAGCTAGGAGACACTTTTTCCCTTTTCCCCCACGTTCTGTTTGCTTCTTCTCCTCTTTTTTCGTGTGTGGTTATTCCCACGCAGGTCCCCCTGGTGACTGATCCGACGTCCGAGCCCCACCGAGTTACACCATTGGACTTTTTTACAGCGGTTGTCCGCACATAGGACCCCTCTCCCCTTGAGAGTCAATCTCTAACCTGACGCCGGACTCGTCGTGGGGATCGGTGTTATCAGTGCACCCTGCACATCAGCGCCCCCGTTGTCTTGTGGGGCTTTTTTTCGCTCCTTGCAACAGATGTCTCCCCCCTCTCCCCAGTGCCGCCACCACAGCCCTCGGCGTTCGAACGCGAGCCTGAGAAGGAGTCCAACCTTTTCCGTCTTCGAAGACGGATTCCGTTTTTCTTTGGATTCCGTCTTGCATCCAGCACGCGGACAACGGTCTTCTGAGCGCTCTTCCCCTTCATCCTTCCTCCGAGGAGTTTCCCACAACACTTTACGCACCTTGCGGACACGCCCCCCTGTTCGGTGACGAGATCTCGGAGTATTCGTCCACCCCGACCTGACTCGATTTTTTTTCGGAACGGGGTTGCCCCCTCTCTTTTGCCTCTTTCCTCCAGTTCGAATGATTACACCCCCTCTCCCCCTTTGACTAATTTTCTTGTTTTCCCGCGATCGCTCGACGGTTTGCTAATACGATGAAGGACTAGTCCCGTGAGTTCACTCGTTCTAGCCTCTTTCCGTCCCCTTTCTTTTATTATTGCATCTTTCTGTCTTGGTACTATCCCCACCTGATCCGTTTTTTTGGAACCTTTTCCTTCTTTCTTCTTTTTCTTTTCGTATTTTCGAAGAATTTCCGCTCCAGACGAGTCCTTTTTTGCATGACACTGATGACCGGCGCACGTGAAAATTTTTTCTCTCCTTTTCGTGTGCTTTTTTTGCATAAGCAGCTCGTTGATCACTTGAGCTCACACTTAGGCTCGGGGCGCCCTGCCTTCCCGAGTTTCACTATTCCGTCGATTTGCGTCGATGGTTGATTTTCTCTCCGTATGAGCCCATTACACAGTTTTTTCGCGACCTTTTCATCGTGTTGTCGAGAGACCAGTTCGACCGACCTTTTTTTCTTTTTAATAACTAGACTCTTCCCCCTTTTTTGCCCCTTCCTCTTCCCCCTTGGGGGCCGGTGCTTGGGTGATCGCTGAAGTCAATGAGGTCTTTTAACTCCGTCTGCCGCTTGCCGCCCAGGTCGTCCGAACGAGTCTTCTTTCCCAGGATAGTACTTTCGTCCTGTTTCCTTCATCACTTCGTACGGTCGTCGTGGTACGTTCCTCTTCCCAGTTGCATATGTTATTTGTCAAGACTAGGTTCCCCCTATCTCCCATTTGGATGCTCCTCGTCCAAAACCGACACCTCTCGCTGGAATTTTGCCCCTTTTCTTGCCGAAGGTCTTCCCCCCCGGTTAGCAGTGGTCTGACTTTAGCACAGTTGTTTCTCTTTTTTTTTTTTTGCCCTGTCTTTGTGCTCTGATCGGTCAACGAGCAGGTTTCTTTTGACTGGCACTTTCGACGTTCTTTCATTGCAAAGATTACACTCTCTTTTTGGCTCTTTTGAATTTTTGACTTGTCGTCGCGACTATAACGCGCTAGAGAAAAGGTTTGACTCATAGACGGTTCTCGCGATCCTGCGCTCGGTCTCCTCTGGTCATTACTTCCGATACCTCGCCGGCGCCGTCTTGTCCAGACGACTAGTGCTAGGTTCTTGGAGTTATCAAGTCTTTCTTTTTTTTTGTCCTGAGGTCCCGTGTGCTTTATTTATTTGCAGGAGGGAAAGCCCGCCCCCGTAGTGCTTTTTTAGTAGGGTAATTGAATGGCCACACTCTATATAACAGTTGTTTGTTAGAGATTTTCTAATGCAGTTCACATCTTTGAGACATTCCGGTCGTAAAGAAGAACTCCCGCCCCGTCTATTTCCTCGGCCCAGGATGCATCGATTCCCCTCCTCAAGGAAGAAGGACTCCCTGTTGGTTCGTTTGACCGCCTCGCGCACTTCCATAGCAAAACGTCAGTGATTTGTTCGGTATGTAAAAAGTTTCTGTCCAGCCGAGATAGGACCTGGCTTGTAGCCCTTCTTTTCGAAGGTAGATCCCCTGAGGTTGGTTCTCTCCGTGATTTACTATTCGAGACCTGTCTGCGTCCGCATACCGGTGTCGCCTTCTGCAATTTTCTTTGTGTCTCTATCCGTGCCCGGAGTCGTTACATAAGAACCCTACTCTCCCCCCCCGATGCCCTTGTCGGAAGCTCCCTTTTGCAACTGGCGTGTTGTCTCCAGGGGCCATCCGAGATTCCTTTTGACGACTCCTTCAAGCCCCCTTCCATCGGAAGTGCGGTGCCCTTTTTTCCTAGGTGAAGAGTTTGTTTCTCGGGGTGTGATTTTTTTGAGGAGACGACCCGATTTTTTTCCGTCGTGTTCGAAGAGCCCCCCGCTTTCCGGCAGTGATGTTAGAATTCTTCCCCCTTGCATGCCTTCTTTTGCTTTTGACTTCTGGGGCGTAGTATGTGACCTTCTTTCCCATTTTTTTCCTCCGGTACCCGTTTGGCGGGGAAACCGACTTCGCTTTCTTATATGATGATCCTCCCCCTCTTTTCCCCCCCGCCGGCGTATTCTCTTTCCCTCCCGTCGGTTTTTTGAGAGTTTACTCTCTGACCCCATTGCAGACCCGATCGATTCTCCCCCTTCTCTCCACGCGGCCTTTCTCGTCCCCAAAGTTTTTAGCGTTTTAGGACGCTCGCAAGCTCAACCCTGGCTACGGCTGACGTGGTGGGGTTGTTTTTGAATTCCTTCCCTGCTTGCCTCGTTTTCCTGAGTCGTCTCGCGCCCGCTTTCTGCTTAGTGCAGCTTCTTCGTCGGTCTCCCTCCCCTCGCTTGCGCGCAGCGACTCACGCAGATGCCTGGGGGAGAGCGTTCTCCGATGATGCCCTGGCTCCTTTTTTTCCGCCGAGCGATCTAGTCCCGGTCTTGTTATACGTCCTTCCCCTTCATTGTTGTCGCCCCGCTCGCGCCGGATTGAGTACAGATGATGTCGTCCACTACCTTGTTTTTTTCATTTTCCCTGGCTGGTTGCACCGTCCCCCTCTCAAACGTTCTGTACCGGTTTAATCGATCTATGTCTCTATTCCCTGCGTTCTCTTTTCCTTCAGTTTTTAGAAAGGTTCGCTTCTTGGCGTTTTTTTTTTTTTCCATTTCCGTTTTCTTTTCTTTTATGAGCCGCCCATGGTTTTTCGCGTGCTGGATTCAGAAACAATCCCTTTGAGGTCGAGGCGTCTCCTCTTTTTTTGAGTCTTTTGGGCGCGTCCTACGCCTTTTTGTGTAGATCCAGGGTCTCGTCCCCCTTTTCACTTTTCTTACCCAACCTTTCGCGAGCGCCCGGAGCCTATTATCCGAGTTTAATTATGTGGTCACCCCCTGTGCCCCACCTGCCGATTCGTTCGTCCACATCGTTCAGTCTCACTTCAGAGATCTTCTTCTTTTGAGATGTTGCGGCCCGTTCGGGATTATCACGAAGTCGAGATGTATGCGCCCTGTTTCTTTACGACTCTTTCTTTCTCCCCTCCAGGACGAGGGACCTCCTTTTTTTTCCCCCCTTGTTGTTTTTTTCTCGCTCACCTCAGTAAACTCCTAGAGACCGCAGTTCTTCACCTCCCCTGCTTCTCCGAACCCCTCCCTTTCTTTTTCCATCCCGAGGTGACCTTTTCGCCTCTTCCCTACTTCCGGGCGTTTTCGAAGATCGAAGCACGAAGTGATAGCGCCTCTTCCTGCTTCGTGTTCGGCATTCTACCGCGGGCCCAACCCTCAAATCGCGCCGAAGTCCTCCCCTCTGTCTCTGGTCCTAGCGTTCCTTGTTGGGCACCCTGATCGACGCGCCCGGGTTCTTGCTTTACGACTACGCTTTCTCGTAACGTTCGCGCCCCGACGGCGCCCCCCGGTTCCGTCCTTAGAAGAAGACTTCTAAAACTCACGTTTCACTGTCGGTGGTGGATCCTCGGCATCCAGCGATCAACATGAGGCCCCTATCCGGCACGAGTCAACCAACCCACGAGCCCCACCCGAAAAAGGTTCCAGTCGCAGTCCCCGCGCTTGATTCTTGCGACCTCGTCGATTCGATAACCAGTTTTCTTTTCCGTTTGCCTGTTCGAGTCTTGCAGCGTTTCCCTTCTACTGGTCTTCCCCCCCAGATTTCGGTACTCTTCCTTGGGCAAAAAACTGTCCCCTATTCTTTCGCGCTGGATGGCCATTTTCTCATTTTAACCTCTTCTCAGATCTGATAGTGCGGTACGTTCAAAAGTCGCAGGCCTCATTTCCTCAGGCCGGCACGACTCACCTCCCTCGAGTCCCCCTCCCTTGAAGTAGTTCGTCAACTATCATTTTCTGGTCTTTTCTTTCAGACTCGCGAGAACACTCACGTCCTGAGTCCCTCCTTGTCTCGCTTTTCTTTTTTGATCGTTGGCAGCAGATCCAGCTTTGATAAAGTTCGCGTATCACGGTTTTCCCGGTGTGGGCGCGTTCGTCTCGCGTTTCTCCATATGGACCCCCATCGCGTGTGTTCTCCCCGTGTTTTCTAGACTCAGAAGATCTACCGTTCTCTTGTAGGAAGATCTCCCCCTCCCTCACCCGTCTCTAACGTAATTGTGGGTTCTTTTTCGGGTTCGCGGGTGAGAGCCGTCTGCCCACCGTACTTGGGGTTTTCTTCTTTCTTAAGGACGTGTCAGGTCGAGCCTTTCTCGCTTTTCCTCTTTCTCACAGTTCGAGACCCCGTCAGATTTGCACTTTCTTCCTTTCCCGTCTCCTGTTTTCGTTCGTCTTGGACAGTTCTTATTAGTACCTGTCTTTTCTTGGAGAATCCGCTCGGGAAAACCCCAGTTTTTGATTAGCCCAGTGTTCGCCTTCCCCTCGGAACCGTCCCCCCTCTCCTCGTTCTGGTGGGGATTCTTTTAGACCGCCCTCCCCCCTCTCTTCTCCCCTTTTTGACCCATTCCCCGTTTTTGACACTGCTTCGGGGGCCCAGCTCGCCGCGTTATTGCTGGACCGAGATGGCCCCGTTGACCTCTTAACGTTCGTCTACGTTTCGCACCACGACCATTCCCTGCTTCTCCGTAACCTTCCCTGTGCTCTTTGCCCGCTCCCGTTTACCGACAGTGTTATCTCTCGAGTCGAGCACGCGTTTTTTTCTAATAGCGATCGCAGCCTCCCTCCGATGCGTTTTTGAGGATGACGCTTTTTTGTCACGACCGACGATTCCCTTCGTAGCAGTGATTTTCCAGCGCCTTTGTGCGCGGCGTATTCCCTTGCCAGGTGTCTCAGATGCGTGCGAGGATTCGATCGTTTCCTTACATATTTTTTCCTTTATGCCTGCGTTTGTCCTCCCGGTTTGCGCCCGTTAGTTGCCGCTTGGTCATTGGACTACATCTATCTCTTCCTACCTCCTTTTTTGGACTATTTCACTGCATGACTTATACGTCGAAGATCATTGAGACTCTTTTCTCATTCCCCTTCCCCGACGATGGCTCGGCCCGGTTACCTTCTCGCTTCGTTCTCCGCCCGTCATCTGGCTCCTTTTACCCGCATTACTTTGTCTCGTCGTTAGCTTAAGTGACTCACAGTTGGCCCCCCGTTGTAGAGTCTTATGCTCTCTCTCTTTCCGCGGTTCTGCCCTATCCGCCTTTCTCATTTTCATTCGGATTTTCCGCTTTGGGTGCTTCTCGCGCTCCCCTCGGTTGTCCGGTGAGACATGAACCTGAGGTGCTGATCCTCTCGAGTCCAAGGTCGTTGTGCTGGCAGGACTTCAGGGTAGAGGCTCCCTTCACTGATTGTTGAGGCCCTCGCCTTTACTAGTAATGGTAGGACAGGAGCATCTTCCCGTCGCCCCTTTCTGTTTTTTGGGACTCCCATAGTCGGCAAACCCTTCAACAATAGGTTTTCCGTGCGAGGTGGGTGCCTCGTCCTTCTGACTTTTTTACTATTTTTCCTCTTTTCCTCCGAAACCGTACCTCCGCTTTTTTACGACGACCGTCCCCCCCGAGCTATGGGCCCGATTTTTATGACACAGGGAACCCCTTTCTTCTTTCTACGGAGGCGGGCATAGAGTCTTCGACTGACAGTACCCTGCCTTCCGAGTAAACCCAGCTTTTGACCCCCCTGTTTTTTCTTGGGTTGACCATTCATTCTGATACAAAGAACGTTCAGCCGTTTATGTCGTCTTAACTCTCTTAATGGTCTGAGAGCCTGACGACTTGCCGAACTCCCTCGATGGGGGTAGACCCTTCCATTTTAGAACCGCGGTTGTGAGACCTCTTTGCTTTTTTTTATCCCACGCGTTCGCCGAAACTCACACCTCCACAGGACTGCTGAGCTTTCCTTTGAGAAGTTAATAGAGGCCTTCTCCCTCCCGTCCTTTCATATCCCTCCCGTCTTTTTTCTGACCCCGCCACTAGAGGTGCGAGCGCAGCGATCCCCCCTCGTTCCCGCGATCGTGCGCTTCCCCTAGTCGGATCACGCTGATTTCTAGCGATCGACGGCCCCGCCCCCATAACCCTATCCTCTTCTCCCTTTTTCTGCTTCTCCGACGTCATCTACTTTTTCGTATCCAGCGCGAGCTAATCTCCTGTTTCCACTCTTGGCTCGTGTTTTCGACGGGTCCCGTTGAACCCTCCCCGTCCTTCTTTGACACCCGGTCGATGACCGGTGGTTTGTTTCATGGATACCTGATTTCTAGGCCGTCATTTTGGGCTCTCTTCCGGTGTGTTTTTTTTGGCCCCTTTCCGGCGGCCCTATGATCCTTCCCGTGGTGTCGCGGTGGATCCGACGCATCCACGATTTCTAGCCGAGTGGTCCGACGGCGTTTCGCCGATTCGGCCGTGTGGTTCCTTCTTCGTATTCGTGCTCCTTCCTACGATTGGCTGTCGTCTCTCCTGGCTCGTGCCATCCCGTGCACTTCTCAGAACGAGGTCTAGGTCTTCGAACGGATTTTGTTTTTGTTGCGGTCCCACGCGTGTATTCTGCCTAACCCTCTCCTCATATACCGCGCCTAGTTCGTGTCTGTCTCTTCTTTACGTCGGGCCGTCCTATAGATGGCCCCGTTTTTGCTGCGTTTTTTTTTCTAGCTTCGCCACTTTTTCTTGTTTCCTAATAGGCTCAGTCTGTTTCCCCCCGACTTGCTTGGTGATCCGTGACCTTATTTCCCCCGTTGTTGTGACTCAGTCAGTCGGTGTCTTATTCGTTCGTACAACTTTCCCCAACGAGTCGACCCCTTCCTAGTGTATACATCCCTTCAATCCCCGCGTCCTAGATTTCGATGATGCCGACCGTCCTTCCTATATTCGATCGGTGTCGTCTGCAGCACTTTTACCGGTGCAACTCAATGCAGCCTCCCGCATTCTCTTGTTCTCGCTCCCCCGTGTTCGCGGACGTGCAACTGTGTCCGTCCCCTCTTTTCGTTAGAAAGCCCTTTTTGTCGGAGCATAGCGCCCTCCTCACGGAAAGTTCGACGTACGTCTCCCCTCCCGTTCGCATTTGGGGGGTTTTGCTTCGGCAACCCTGACCTCCAAGGATGAGGAGTCTTTCAGACATGGGAGAGTCTCTCCACACACGTCCTACGCATTTTGCTTGCTTTGGGTCCCCCCTTTTTTTTTTTTCCGTCGAATCTTACAGTCTTCGATCCCGCGACTATCTTCTCCCATTTACCTTATCACCGTTTTTGTTTTTCTCGGTCCGAACTTTAAGAGATGATGCCACCAGTGCCGCGTACTCTTGCCAGCGTAACGCTTCCCCGTTGATCCGTTTAGCGATGGGACCCCATTTAGATTTCTGCTTCGAGTGGTGGTCACCCTGGTAGTCGTCATATAGTAGTACCGCGTACGTTCCCCGTCGGACCTTGCCTCATTTTTCGTTTTCCGACGGCCCCCTTAGCCCCTCTTGTTTTGACCCCAGCTGTCCTTCCTCTGCGCGCCAGGCGAGTGGTTCGTCGCCTTCCTCTCACTTCGGACTCATCCCTTTGCGACGGGCGCGTGGCCCGCACGTTCCACGCGTCTAGCACTCTTGTTGTTTGTGCTCTAGTGGCAGCGTCCTTAGGACTATTTCACTCCCACTTTTAGGTGGTTCTCCTCCGCCGTTGTTTGCGCCCCCCTCCGACACCATGGATTATTTGTGCACGTGTTCGAGCAGCGCTCCCTCTCTTCTACTTTAAGAATTCCTTCTTTTTCCGCGCTGGCGCTTCTTCCGTTCTTTCCCTGACCCCTTTCTGGTGTGGAGACAGTAGTTTTGACTTTCTTGAAAAGAAACGCCGGTTGGGTCTGTCTTTTGACTGGACCCCTTTCCTGTCTCTGCCTACTTCGGTACCTTCCCTCCCCTTGCTTGACGAGACCTTTGAGCATCCAAGTACCTGTTGTCAAGGTCCCTCCCTGTGTCGTGGGGGCGTCGTCGTCTTTTCACCTGGCCCTTCGAAGCCAGTTTTTTCTTGCCTCCTCAGTCGGGACCCCCCGCTTAGACCCTTTCCCTGGTCTCCAGGACGTTCCCGCCCCACCTATAGGAACGATTTGGTTTGGGGAGGTCTGCGACGTTGTCGGCCGTCAGGCAGTTCGCGATGACCCCGGCAGGGACCGACATTTCTGTTCCGGGGAATCGCTTGTATCCTCTTCTGCCGAGCTGTTCCCCCTTCCAGAGGACTTGAGCACCACGCCCGAACGTATGCTCTGCACCTTTTCGTTCGTTCGACATTGGACAGTCCCGCTTCTTTACTTAGTTTTAGTCACCCCACTTCTTGCTTTCTCACTCTAGAAGAGCTATCGCATCCCTCCTATTTCCGAGTCGCCGCGGCTGACGCGTTCCAGACCCTTTTGTTTATTGCTCTCTTCTCCCCGATTTTCCTCTCCGTTAGGTGTATAGCGTCGAAGACTGTTTCGTCTGATGTACCTCCTTCCAAGTGGACCTTCCATCGCCGGTTCCGGCGGGAGGATTCGTCGGAACGACAGGACTGCGCTTCCGATTCTGTTTCATTTCCTTCAGGAGGCATCCTTTTCTCAGTTTGTTGTTCTTTTCGTCGATCCGATACGACGGGCGCTCCTTCCCCTCCGCTTCTCCATGAACCGGTCGATTTCCTTTCCCCCTTTTCTCTTCGGTTCGCACGCACGTTCCGACGCGCTCCGTTCTACCCCCCCCCCAACCTGGGCACGGCCTTTCTTCCCCTGCGCAAATAATCCTCCGAACCCTTGATCCTGAGGCGGTCTTACACCCTCCTTTTTTCAGAGAGAGTTCTTCTTTCTTTTTTCGTTTCTTTTGAGACGACTGGGTGTCGAACTTTTCTCTCTTCCCTTCGTTTTTGTTCTTTCCCTCGTTCCCTAAAGAGAGCGCAATCTCGGGACATTCGTTGGTTCTCGTCGACTTACTCTGTCTTCCGGTCTGCACAGCTTGCATGAGTGGCTACATAGTCTAGGGCACCCCGCTTGGAGGTCCGTTCCTCTTTCCTTTCCGTGTTGACGTCGGAAACCCCCCCCCCCCCCTTTTACGTTGCCTTTTGCTTGTTGGCCGCGTAGACGGGACGGGTATAGTTTTTTGTCCGAGAGGGAGCCACCTACGCCTCCTTTTGACTGATTCGATTCCCCCCTCCTCTGGAAGGCCTACTTCCTCCTTCTGAAGACTTATGCAGCCTTTCTGGCACTCCATGTCGAGTTGGTATCTTTCGCGATCTCAGGAACTTCCTCTAATTCCCTTTTCCACACGGTCCGGCGTTTCTTGTTCCCGATTTTTTTCTTTCTCTTGAGTTCCCACCCGCTGTTCGCTCTTGTCCCTTGAGGCCTTTAAACGTTTTCACTTTCCTCGAGGTCTACACTCGTCCTACTTCCCTGCAGACTACGCGATGGGTGATTCATCTTTCCTCCCTTCGGCGGTTGCAGTCCCAGGGTCGGCCCTTTTAGCCCTCGCACCCTTGATCCCCCACGGGCGACGAGTCACGAGTCCAGTTGACCGTTCCTAGACATTCCTTGGTCCTCTCTTGTCTGTCGTCTGCGATTTAGTAGATTCCGCCACTCTTTGCTCTCAGCGATACCGCGTTCACTCTCGTGTTTTTAACTTTGGCCGCCGAAGCTGTCCCGTCGCGTTTTTCCCGTACTTGCACGAGCGATCTACCTACGTGCCTCCGACGGTCGACGCAATCTACCTGTTTGCCCCTCCCAGCTCGATTTCTTTTCAGTTTTCCCGCGCGCGCACGGCAGAGCTTTATACTGTCGAAATACAGATTTGCACTCCCCCTCCCCCCTCTGCCCCTTCTATGAACTTGGGTTTCTCGAGAGCGGGCGGTCCTTTATCCTTAAGCTTTCCCCGCTGCACGGTGTCGCGGTGCGTGTTTTGTATGCCATACTGCTCCTTAAGGCGGTTTTTTTGGCAGGGGGCATCTCTGTTTGTAGAGTCTGGATGCCCGACTTCCTCCCAACGACATTGCTGACTTCGAGTGGTCGACGGGTATTTTCGCCGAGGTCGTACGGTTTTTGGCCGTCGTGGGCTTCTCTTTACGTGATTTTTTCTCGTCTTTTCTTTCCGCCCCCTTGGGTCAACAGCTCCCCCTTTTGATATTTGTAGACGATCCCATACTGATCAGGCCAGGCGGGGCTTTGAAACGTTCGTTAAGAAAAGCTTTTTTTCGCCCCCTCTGCTCTTCTTTGACATTCTATTCGCCGTACTTTCCTTCGGCCTTTGCGTGTTTTTTACTTGGTCGTAGACTTTTAAGGGTGTAGATATCTAATGGCTTTTACTTCGTTTCGTCTTTCAATTCCCCTATGGTGACTGTGTTGACTCTTTTCTCATCCTACGTTTTTTTTGTTCTCAGATCCAAGAGTCAAAAGTCTTTTGGTAGGACGTAGACAACCCCCAGTTTCTCTTCCCCCCCTTACCGTGAAAATTCTTTGGAACCGGTGTCGACCTCTCTGCAAGAGCCCTTTCTCGGTCCCCCAGATCCATGCCTTTCGCATTCCGTCCGATCGGAGGTCGTTCGGCTACGCGGTGCACCGCCCCCTATATAAGGGATCCCTTTCTACCTCTGTTCCTTTCCGTTTAGCGGATTTTTTTCAAATTTGATGTGTTTTGAAGGAGGAGAACCAGCCTCGGCGTGTCCTCTAGAGGTTTCCTGCCGTGTCCCAAACAACGTTTTTTTTCCCTACGACGGTTTCTGGTATTAGACAACTGCCCCCTGTTCAGCGGGGGGGTTAGGAGTTCCTGTCCCCTTTCCCCGAGACAAAATTTCTTCTGAATATCCTCCCTCCCTTTTTCTTGCCCCGTCCGTTTTTTTAGGTCGACCACCAACCAAGAAATAATCACCTCTTTTAGCAAACGTTTCGTTGGGTCCTTTCCCAATCGTAACGCGTCGCATTATTGTTCTTTTTTAAAAGTTACCCCAAGAACTCTCCTTTTCCCTGGAAAGGGCCCCCTTTGTCGTGCAGAGGCCGCATTCGATCTGAGGACCCTGCTCTTCCTGCTACTAGATCCGCTTTGTTAACAAGCATGAACTATGCGAATCTTTTTTGATAAAGGTATTTTTTCTTAGATTCTTTTCGAACGATCTGCTTTACGATCCTTGCCTTATGCGTCTCGTGCCTCCGATCTTCTTCTACTCGTTACACTCTTCACCCGTTTCTTCGTGACGCATTTGTTAGTCCTCTGGCGAGAACACTGCGTGTGATTTTCCTATCTCGATCTGACAGGCCGTCGTCTGAACTCTCCTTGCTGCCACGTGAGCGTTTCTCTTTTTTTGGCTTGTGCTTTGGTTTGTACCACACTTTCGCTCCCCTTCCCCTTCGATTGACCGGTGGTTTCTCGCCACTTCTCGTGGAGAAATTTAGCCTGCGTCTCCCCACCGATTTCCGATGGTTGCCCGTGTGATTTTTTTCTTTCCTTCCCATTTTGGAGACAGATCCTTTCTTTAGTCTCTTTCCCTCAGTTCCTCTAACTAGAGTTGATGTCCTCCCTCCCTGCGTTTTTCTTTGTTGGATTGCCGAACGCCGGGACTGGGGATGTCCTGCTGGTTCTCGAGTTGACCTTTCTACGTTAAGGCGTTTTGGCATCGACTCGATTGAGCCGGCCGAAAAGTGGATAGATCTTATGTCCTGTTTTTCCTGTCCCGGTGTCCCTTTGTCGGTCTCTGGGAACTTTTCGTCAGTATCTTAGTCCACTTTTGCGCCTATTTTTTCACCACAAGACTAAAACGTCGCCGTTTTCTTTTCAACTTCCCCCTCCTTAATAGTTTTTCACCCGGGTGGGGTTGACCTCCGTAGTCGTCCATGCAAAGGGTTCCGCCCTTGTCGTTTTTCCGTAGTTATTTTGTGCGGTTCCCGAGCAGTTCCTGAAGTCCCCCTCATCGCCTTTTTCCCCCCTTTAATGAGCGTTTCGTCGCCGAGCACAGAATTTCCCGAGATTCCGGAAAAATCGCCCCCTCGATTTGAGAGTTGACGCATCCGATGTTTATAGGATATTCCATGTCCTTCTTATCACCACCTCGGGCTCGACCTAAGAACGCGGCTCCGTAAGCTTTTAGTGCGCTTTTCTCGCGTGTACAGAAGACAGGACGCTCCTTTCTTTGCTCTCCCGATCTCGTGCTCGCTGGGCCCTTTTTTCCCTTTTTCCCGGTCTTGTCAAGTTTCGTGTCTGGAGGAACCGACGTACGGTCCCGGTGCCTCGGCCATTATCTTTTGGAAGGTTCTTTCTTTTAACCTAGGGCTAGCCTAGAGAGTCTTCCCCC
>Ga0179593_1818470_pt1 | contig 24288 bp, 23 predicted proteins | sample CZODoug2_1_08_16_FD_185931 | JGI IMG/M metagenome (GOLD analysis project Ga0179593, IMG submission 185931) | Vadose zone soil fungal communities from Angelo Coast Range Reserve, California, USA - CZODoug2_1_08_16fungal (PacBio error correction) | ecosystem: Environmental > Terrestrial > Soil >... | reverse complement strand
CTGCTTGTGCCTATAGGATGAGTTCCCGTGTATGATCAATCCAGAAAGAGACCCTTCCAAGTGCCGAAATAGACCCCTTTCCCTGCGTTTTCTCCCCCTCTTTATGACGCGTATTCTTAAAATAGTACCGCACTCGTAGGATATGTTGATAACCCTCCCCCCCCCCTCTTTTTTCCTGAAGCACCTCTTGAACAAGGTTGCGACTTTCGCCTTTCCTTATTCGTCAACCGGGCCTTCCGAAAGTCCAAAATTTCTCCCATCTAGTAAGGACACAATATTTTATAGTTATCCCCCCTCTGAGATTTCCATTCCCCCCCCCAAAGAGTTCCATCGCCTTAAAAACCCTTCTTAATCCTAACTTCGAAAACCCATGCTTGAGGCACCCCCGAATCGCAGCATCCCCCCCTCTCCCTTCTCTTCCCAGCTCTTGTTTTCCCCTCGGAAATAAAGGTCCCCCCCCACTCACTCCCCCTTCTTGGAGAGTTTATTTTACTTCTAAGTCAGATTGACTCTCTTGACAATTTTCCCACTCCTAAGAGTGCCCACCCCTTTGATTCTTGAGGCGATTTCTTTTTTTCTCCCAAGATTTAGTAGGCTCCCTGCACCGAAGAATTCGGAGATCTTTTCCGTATTTACCTTCACCGTGCGATGACAAAGTGATACATCTCATCATTTCGTAAAGTTTCCCCTCCCCCCAATCCCAGATCCGCTTTGTATTGAGCGTCGGGATACACATAGGAGTTTGATAAGCATGCCCTTTTCTCCTTGCAATTTTTTCAAGCTCGCCCCTCCTCTTGGGAGCGTTGTAGGCCTGTCTTTGGTGAGACCAATAAAACGGATTTTTTCCAGATTGGACTTAATGCCAATTTTCGTGCCAAAGTAAGACCACCCCAAGATACTTTTTTCTTCGACCCCCCCACTCCTTCAACGTTTGTCTCTTCGCCCCGCGCGCATTCCCCCCTCGCGTTCGACCTCATGAATGTTCCCGCACCGTCCTTTAAACACAGAGCTTTTTTCCCGATACTCCCTCTTCCTTCTTCCCCCCCTTCTTTACGTGCCTTCTGGGTTTCCTTCTGAAACGGAAGTCAGGTTTCCTCCTTGGCGCGAGTCTTTCCGTTTGTCAAAAGTATCTCTTTTTTGACCTCTGTTGTAACTTCTCTCCTTTGTCAAACATAAACCTAGACTCGTGAATATCCCCCCCTTAGGAACTGACCCTGCCCCCCCCAACCCATATTCCCTAAGGAAGAGGATCTTCTAGTAAGACGTTCATTCCACCTAGGATTTAGAAAGACCCCACCGGTACAGTAGTTTCCAGGTATTCCTCCCCACAATTCTTTGACCTCAAGTTTGGAGAGCTCTTTCCCGGTTTGTACAAATGAACTGATTTTCTTTAAGTCCCTCCATCTCTGCTCCCTCCCTCCAGAGCTCCCCATGTGAACTGATGGATATAATCACTCCCCAGGACTAAGCCTTCATACTTGGAATCCTTTTCCCCCGCCCAGTAGGATCTAGGAAAACGTTCAACGCCTTCAGAAGCCCCTAGCTTCTATGCCTCTCTTTAGTGAGAGGCTCTTAGTACCTCCGGGTAGTCGTTGCATCGACCCAAAGTAAGGTCTGATGTAGCCCCCTTGCCCCCCTTTTTTGGCGACCACCCCCCCCACAAAATAGAACAGAAAGCCGTTTGATGAATATCTGGGATTCCTTATGAAGTGGGAAATCCTTGTCACCGTGTCTGATAACTTTCTCAAGTTCCCCTTCTTAATCGCGCTTCTTCCCCAAATCGCCCGACCATGCGCGGCATTCCTCTTTTTTCATCTGAAGACATGCTCATTCCCTTGATTGAAGTTTTTTTGCTCTTCCCTGCCCTGTCCCTTGTTTTGCAACACGTGACTTCTTCCAATGAAGATGTGTCTTTTTTTCCTCCCTTCACCCAAGAACGCAGGAAATAATCGTGGAGTGCGAAGCAGATTCCCCCGCCTTGTCCTCCTTCGGACTTCCCCTTGTTCTCCCCCCTCCGATGAAGGTTAGACCTGTCTTCGAGAACCGTCTGACGCTGCGGCCTTTCTTTTCTCTGCCCCACCCCAGTATCCTCTTTCCTACTCCTACTATTTCTCCTTTTTTTTCGTATCTTCTTCGCCCGCAGCGTCGCCCTTCTGAGAGGTATCTCGCTGATTTGGCTTCCCCTTTCAAGTCGAAAGAACCTTTTTCTTTTTTTTCTAAGCCCCCTCGTTAGCACCCTCCCTAGTTCGGAGGGCTTTGTTACGATTTTTTCCCCCATTTCATGGAAAGCGCCTTTGGCGAGGACAGACGGCCCCTCCCTCGGACTTCTCATTAAATCCCCTTCCTCCCCGGCAATGACTCGAAGGTTTCGGCACTATCCCGCATGGACAGGGTTCCCTGAGTTTATAGTTTTTCCCCCTCTTTCCTTTTTACCCTTCCCAGAGTATCCAGCAAATTTCCCTGGCAAAGGTCCCCCAATTATAGCATGAACTGTATTCCACAAAGATACCACCCCCCTTCCCTTTCATGTGCCCCTCTTTTTTTTCCAAAAACCGGGTTCTGGCAAGGGGACGTCCCCCCCTACATCAGCCTTTTCTTCCTACCCATAAAAGGATTACTGAAAGGTACCTCTCCCATCCGAGGGTTTCCCCTTCAAGACCCTGCGAATTGTTATCTCTTTTGTCAAAGCTATCTTCCTTGGCGAGGAAGTAACTCCCCTCTGATTCTCCCCTCCCCTTCGCATGTGAGCCCCCTTCTTCTTGATCGCAATTTCCTTTTGCCCCCAAAAGGAGATCCCTTGGCGAAGTTCATCCGCATCTTTGAGTAAGTCCCCCCTTCCCTGGCATTTGGCCCAAAACGATGGACGCCTCCCTCCCCCAAACTATGATTTTTCCGAAAATTCTAACTCTAAGAGTAGGACGAGAACCTTTTTTTTCACAGAATCTTTTCTGGAAAGCGACAGATGTGAAGAGGTCTTTTTCCCCACTACTGGATTCCCGCTATGGAGTCCTTAGGTCGAAGATCTGAAAGGATTCATCGCCCACATTCCCCACCTCATCCTCTCCCACCCTTCCTCACTTTCTCCTCCCGTCCCCCCCTCCCCTCGCCCCTATCACACCTATCCTACCCCTTCGTCATCCCCTCCCCCATCCTTCCCTAACCTTCCCACCACCCTCCTTCCCCCCCTTCCTTCCTTTCCTCCCTTCACTCTCCCATCCTCCCCCCTACTTTCCCATATACCTCATTCTCCCTTTTCTTTCCTACCCTCGTACTCACTTACCCCCTTCCCCCTCACCTCCCCCCCACCCCCGCAACACCCTTTGCATAAGGTTTGATGTGGGAGGAAAATCCCCGTTTTCCCCCCCCTTCTACCTCATCTCCGGTTACCCCCACGAATAATGAAGGCCTATCTCCCTGTGAATCAACCTCTTTAAGGACGACCCCCCGCTGCTGAAATGAGGCAGCTTTGCCTTCGGGCGAAAATTTTTTTTTTTCCTTCGGTTATGCCAATCCTTAATATGTGGAGTAGAACTCGGTTTCTCGGTTCGCTTCCCCTTGCATCCCTTCCCGTTAGAAGCTGCGCGTCTTCTTCTTCCTGTGTCGTAGAAACCTTCCTACTCCCCCCTTCTTCTAAAGACTCCCCTCTCCATATTCCTTTCCTTCCCCCCCTTTTCTCCCCTCTTTTGACCAATGAAAGACGCCCCCTCGAAACTGGCCTTGATCATCTTCCCTCCTCCTTTTCCAAATCTCACGGGACCCTCTTGCACTCTTATCTTTTCCGTGCGGGCAGGCTCCTTCTTCACTGTTCCCCTCCCTTATGAGCCACGTTGGCCTTTGTATGAGAAGTTCTCATGGGTGCATCGGCTTTTTTCTACAGAAAATCTTTTTTCCAGTTTCCCCCCCTAAGACCTACGCTAAAGTCCTTTAAGCTTTCTCCTTTTGGAAATTTTCCATGGCCTTTTTTAGAGGCCCGGCTTCCGCTAAAGACCGCCGCAAGGAGATCGCCCCCTTTCGTGTTTTCCTCTTCTCAGGTTCCCCTTTCCCCAAAGTCCTCGCCGAGATAGCAAAGGCCTTCGGCCTTGTTGCATTAGAAGGATCTGTGTGTTCTTTGTAGCAGAACGCCCTTTTCGATGACGTTAATGTGACATCATCCTTTTCCCCAGGGATATACCTTTTTCATAACTAATAACCTCTGGCAGGTAGCTTAATGTTTTTGACGTTTAAAATGAACTTCTTTCCTCTCAGACTCTTCCACCCTCTTCTCCCCCAAGATCGTGAAGAGGCTTGCTTCCCAAAAGGCGTGTGGTTTCCCCCGTTGATAAACCCATCTCATCGCTTGGGACGATTTTTCCCCTCCTGTCAGTCAAAATCTCTTTCCTTTTTTTTGATATGTTTCCTTCCCTTCCCCTTCAATGTTTCCCTCCTCTTTTCTTTCCTGAATTGAGGTAGAGTTAGGCTGTATTCATACACGTCTTAAGAAGCCTTTTTCTTTTTCGTTAGTTGACTGGACGTAGAGCTAGGATTACCTCTTGCCGTCCCCTATAATTTGCGGAGGGCACCCCTCCCACCTTCGGAGGCCTTGTATGCACGAGTCGACCCCTAGGACAGGATGGGTGAGGATTTTTTCTTCCCCCCCCTCCTAGATGCCATGAATAAGATTCCCCTTCCAAGGTACCAACCCAAAGCGTAAGTCGATAAGTAGGTAGCCTTTTCTTTTTAACCCCCCCCCCCCTTTTTGACAGTGCCAGGACTCTTCCCCCTGAGCAAGGAGCCTGTAAATAAGGAGCCGCGCCCCTCCTTTCCCTGGACCGCCTGCGCGTGAGAGACTATACCGCTCGGTACCCTCCCAGTCGTGGTCACTCAAGAAGAAAAACTCCTTTTCTGTCCGAGGATGCGTGTCCCGCAGTTCATCTGCGCGTCTTGCCATACGAAGGAGAGGCTTCTGGAAATCCCGCTCCTTCCCTCTTTAAAAATCTCGCCGGCAACCTTCCCCCTTGGGAAATTAAAGTCCCCCAAGACCTCCCATCGAGTCCTTTGCCCTGCCCCCCGTCATCCCAAAGAGCCTTCGATGTTTTTTCTCCCCTTTCTTCCCCCGAAGTTAGACACTCTCAAATAAGCTTACCAATGAGTTCCTCTCTCCCTGAAGAAGTTTTTCTCAGTCCCTCCCAAAAGAAAACAGTCACTTCCATACAGGTGAAAAATAAGGCCCCAGTTCCTCCCAAACTCGGGAATGACGCCCACTAATAAGGTCTCTCGCCAAAGAAACTACCCCCCTCAGTTGTTCTCTTTTTCTCATTCCTTCCTCTCTCTTCATGAGGAAAAGGAATAAGTGTCTTTATCTTAATGTGAGGCTTTTAGGTAATGGGTATCTCTGTTATGAAACGCTTTTTTCATCAAGTGAACACTTTTCTCATCGATGGGCGGGATGGGTTTCGTGTACCTATGTCCTAAAATCATTCTTCGTGACGGGATTTCTTCCGGCACTTCCCGCATCGGGACGCTTTTTTTCTGGACCCTGGTCCCTTCCCTAAGGAGATGATTTTTTTTATCTGCATGTGTCTTTCCATCATTCCATGGAGACTTCTGTATTGATTTCATTTCTCAGATGCAAATGCCCTATTCCCTTACAAAGAAATTCTTCTGATTTTATAGAGAGTTCCACCCCCCTTCTCCCTTTCTTTTTCCCCTCTCTCTCAGCTGTCGCCCAGAGAAGGAGGTCCCTCTCTGCCGCAGCTTGAGATTCTAATGATTTTAAGGAGAATTTTTGCAGCGTTTTCGATTATTAATGGAATTCCCCTTTTTGGTACCCCTCCTTCGAGGCTTCCCGTCTAGACTACGCGAGGTGTGGTGTAATTTCTCTCTTCATTAGGCGTCGCAGATCCGAGCCCACCCTCCCTCCCAAACCAAGCAACCTTTCCTTACTCTTCCTCCCGGTTCGGTGAAACCTGCCGCTTTTAAGGGGTCGCCCAAAGCTCAAGCGCTTCCCCCCCCCTTCCCGCCTTTTTTCTCTCCTCTACTTCCCCCCTCCCCCCCCAATCGAGAAAGACGCTTCGTCTGTTTCTAGGATTCGTAAGACGTGTATCCCCCTTATGGAACCCCCTTTCCCCCTATGTCCCCCTTCCCTCTTTCGTTTTAGTAAGACCGTTCCCTTCTTTGTGCTGACGCGTATTTTTCCCCAGGCGTTTCCCATCGTCACCCAACCCTCTTCTTTATGTGATCCGCACCTCCTCATTTCTTCAAGTCTTTCGAAGATCTGTCGCTAGAGTTGAGATGAGGAAAGGTGATTTAAGTGACCCTCCCCTAACTTCTCTCATCCCCTTAGTTATTTTTAGCCAGAATTACCCCTTCCCGTAAAAACCCCCGATTAATCGCCCTTTAAAATTTCAGAACTCCCCTGATACCTTCTCATTCCCCTCGAGAATGAAGATGCTACGTCGCTTAGTGTCCCCCCGATTTCGGATCCCCCAATTCTTCCCCCAAGAACAAGCCTCCTCTTCTTCTCCTCCATCGCGCAGCCTGAAGTCGTGCTCACGCTCAATAAGCTTCAACCCTTTTTGATTCTGAGAGTATTCTTTCTAAAGATTCTTCCGACTTCGAACCCTCCTCCTTAAACAAGATGCCCCCCAGGGCACAAGATGAACAGTGTCTCCCAATCATTGCGCTCACCCCCCCTTTATACCCCCCCTTCCCCCGCCTGGTATATCATTCCTCTTTTCTCCCCTGTAGTTTGAATAAGAATGCGTTCCCCTCGAGAGATGATCACGGAAGTTCTTTGCTTCTTGCATGGGAAAGCTCCGCCACCGTTTTCCCGGTAGAGTTCGCTTTCCCTTGGTGAGCCCCCTATGGATCGTTGCTCCTATTTTGTCCTTTCCAAGTTTGTTCTATCCCCTCCTACATTCCCCTGATCAGTTTCCTGTTTTCAGCTTCTCACCAAATTTCTGGTGCAAAGTGGTTTGCAGGAGGCGACTCCCGACGCTTCCGACCCCTTCTATGCCTGTTATTTCCCTTTATAATCTAAAAGAGCTCAGTTAGCCCTTCCTATAGACGCTCCCCCCCCCCCTCTCGCTTGGCCCCCTCCGGTTTAATGCCTCTAAAAGGGCGCTTCTCAGCCCCCCATTCAATGATTTTTCGTTGTCCCAAATAGAGCAGTGTATAGTTTTGTTAAAAGCTCGCTCCTTTGGTCCTCCCCCCCCCCCCAAAAGTAGGAAGCAGGCTTCAAAAATGATCGTAGGAACTCTTCTCTGACACAAATTGGTACTTGACTTCGTAATAGGAGTCTTTTTTTCCTCCTCCAAATTTCCTTCCTCTAGATACGTTTTCCTTTCGGCCATGATGAAGTAGTTTGAGGATTCCCCATCTGAGTTTTCCTCCGAATATTCTTTTTCCTAAAGAGATCTGTTCCTTCTCATAGGAGCTATCCTTCTTTCCGAATGGAGCCCCAGGAGACTTCTTCCAGGGACAGCCTGGGCGAGAAAAGTATATTTCTCCCTGCACAGAACTGTTCTCTGAAGGTGTCGAGAGCTTACAATATTATTTCCCCTTTTCCCTTCGGGAGGCACTCCCCCTCAGGATGATGTCGTTACTTCCTTTACTCAAAGGTTTTGTCCCCCCCTTCACAGACAAGCCGTTGATGAAGTCTATTGGATCCGTTCCTTTTTTATAATGTCCATTCGTGTTCTACTTTCGGATAAAGTGAAAGTCCTTTCATCGACGATCCCCCCTCGCCCGAGGAAATGGGTCCTCCTTCCTAATATGGAGTACCTCCTCCCCTTTCCCCTCATTTCTCAGTGCCCTTTAAAGCACGGCACCGGTCTCCCCCCCCCTTGTTCCTGCTCTTCCCTCCGAGGGCTCCCAGCCGCTCCTTCCTTTTTGACTTTTCCTCGTTTCTTTTCTCCCCTGCAGCTCCCCTTCCCCCTTTTCCTTCGGTCGACGGTGCCCTGTTCCCCTCCGATTCCTGGTAGACTGCTCCCCTCCCCTTTCCCGCTGCGCGAAAAATCCCGACGGCCCCACAAACGTTATTTTCCCCTTTGTGTGGTTGTCTCTCTCCTTCGGCTCCTTTTGTCTTTTTTCGCCGCAGAGTCCGCCCCTCGAGCAGGTCTTACCTCTTTTTTCCCGGTCACAGGGTAAAGTCGACCTCCCTTGAACAAGGAGGGAGACTCTCCACACTCCTCTTCTCCTGTCTTTTTTCCGTCTTAGAAAACATCGTCATTCCTCTCAGTCACGTGTTGGAGCTTTCCTCTCCGATGAAATAGGGCCCCATCTTGGCTCCTTTCCCTTATTACGTGAACTTTTTTTTTCTTTTTTGCCGCTCCTTTTCCCTCGCAGCGGTTGAGATCGCAGATTTCTCCTTTTTTACTGATCGATCGCAGAGTATCCCACGGCCTTTCCCCTATGACCAATATCCTCCTGATCTTTTCCCCCTTTCTTTCTGTGCGATGTGGTGGTGGTGGTCCCCAAAAAGGTGTTTTGAGTCAGGTCCCAGGGCGTAAACGACATCCCTGCCCCTCCTTCTTTACTAAAGGCCTGATAAAGAAGATTCTCTCCTCGAAAGATCCCAGCTGTTCGTAGACCTTTCTTTTCTTATGCAGATCTACCTTCCTTCTAAGATTTCCCCTCTTCTTTGCCGCAGCTAGATGGGTTCTATGATCGCCATTCATGAACAGCTCACGTAGACATAGTTGGATACCTTCCCCCTCATATGGAAGGGCATTCTTGAGATCCTGAGGAACTCCCTTTCCCCCCCTGCAGACCGATATCATTTTCCTTGGCTCCTTTTCTCAAAGCCAGTTGGTTTCCTTCCCTTGCCGGAGACAAGCTCTTTGTGCCGAGACATTATGTGACAACCCGTTTCTCCCGATCAGTCGGCGGTTTTTGATTACCCGTCCCTCCTCAATAGGTGACAACTATTCCAAAGCATAACGGTTTTCTTTACCATCATGAAGGAACCTTCGAGCGCTTTCTAACCGACATTACGTTACCCCTTTCCTCTTTTCTTCGAGATGCCCTTCCCTCTTCTCCGGCGACTTGGAAGCTTTGTTTATGCCGAAACTCCCTTTTTTCCCTGCCACGTAGATGGAGTTACGATGGGAGCCTCGGCCACACTTTGTCCATTTTTTCGAAGCTTTTCCCTCTTATGCATGATCGGGGGAATTTCTTTCCCCTTTAACAAAACTTGGGCAGAGCCCAATCTTATCCCAGATCCTCCCATATGTAGGAAGGCCCCCCCTCCCCTTCTCCATGCTGCAGGATCCTTCCTCCCTCCCATATCTTTTTTCTTTTTCCCTCCGTGATTTTCCTCTCGCGCTTTTTTCAGCTTATTAAAATATCCTTTCTGTGATATCCAGGTGGTTTCTCTTGGGTGGACCTGTCCCCATTTTCTGATGATGTTGAGCAAGATATGCCTCCTTATGGCCTCTTCTTTTAGCATCGTTTATCAGGCAGTTTTTTTTAGCTATTTTCTTGCCTCGATCAAGGCCCCCCCCCCACCTCTTTCCCCTCCAAAGATGGGACTTCAGACTGTGCAATTGTCTTTTTCGCGGAATAGGACGCTTTCCTCCCTGAACGCCAGATCTTTTTTGGTGTGCCCTTCCCTAACTCTTCCACGTGCCCAGATGCAGAGGAAGGCTGCTCTCGGTTGACTTCTCCTTCCTTCTGGAGGGATTCGCCGAACGTTTATTCTAGTCTTCTCTCACTACATCTCCAATAATGCTTCTAGACCGGGATAACGTAATACCCCCGTTTCTCTGAACCCCCCCCCTTTTCTGAGACCCCGTTTTTCAATTTTTTAAACTCTCCGCCTTCCCTGCAGGAAAAGACTTCGGCGCACCAAACTTTTCCTGCGGATGAAAACAGGTGTGTTTCTTCAAGGTCATTAAACTAGTTACTACTTTCCAAGAAAGGCGCCTTTTCCCCCGCCGTAAGAAAAATCTTTCCCCTGGCTGAAGAAATTTTTTCATGGAAGTCAGATATTTTGTAGTTCTTCTTAGAGTTCTTCCCTCCCCCCCACGTTTACGCGAGGAAAAAGAAAGTAGTTTTTTTCTCTATTGACGGGACCGTAGAGCTACTTGGTCCCCTGCCGCTAAGAGAATGTACCCGCTTGGCGCGGGTTTCACAAATGCCGAAGCGGAAGGATCTCCCTGTCTGCACCTCTTCCTCCCCCCCAGGTCTTTTGTCTTTTTGGCGGAGGTGGCTTCGGATGCTTCTCAATATGTGACATACCATTTTCTTCCCCCACCCCCCTTCTTCGGAGATAATCCGTGCTGTCATGAGGGTGATCCCCGCGGCCGGAAGGACTCTCCTTGACCCTCTCGCACAGGATCCCCTTCTCCGAGAACCTTCTTCCCTCCGGGAAAGAATCGAGTTCCGGGGGGTTTTTTTGTTGTGTTGTGCTTGTTTTTTTTTTTTTTTTTTTTGTTCTTCCTGCTTCTTCCCTCTCGTTAGGATCCCGATCTTTGGCCCTTCTCCACGAGAAAAATATGTCTTTTCCTAGGATGAGGAACTCATCTTCTCCCCTTGGGAACTCTGGCAGAGTATCTGTCGCGATCTGCGGTTCCTTCCTTCCCACATGACTATGAAACCCCCTCTTGCCCTTCCCTGCCCCCCCCAGGCGACAATAGCGTCCCGACTGCCGAATGTGCCGAGAAAACCCACGACGAATCTGTCTGTAACTGGCATATGTACCGCCGGTTCTCCCGGCGCCCCCCCCTTGAGCGGAAAAATTTACACTGAGGCCTTTGTTGCCGCACCTCCCCACAGTAATTTCCACACCAATAAAGTTGCATCGAGGCCACAACCATTGAGAATCTTTCTTAATCTGCATAAGGAAAGTACCTAAGCCCTTCCACCAGAAAAGCCTTCCCTCCTTTCGTCTATCTTTTTTGGAAGGAATAGAACTTACTTCCTTTCTTTTAAATTCCTGTCTTTAAATTGTTTTCTTTTTTTTCTTTCTTGTTCTCGTATGAAACTCCCCCCCCCCAGTGGGAATTGAATTTCCCCTTCCAACAGAGGTCCCTGGTCTTTGGCTGGTCACTATGAAGACTACCCTCATAGGCGCTCTCTCTAGTGTAAGGTCCATTCCCCCTCCCCAATCTGACGATCTCTGTGGCTCCCTTGGAAATGGGGAAGGAGATATTTTTTTTTTCTCTGATTTTCCCTGAGAAGGATCACTGCCTCTCCGGTTTAATGTCTGGACGAATCTTTTTTTTATTCGTCCCTTCCTTTTTTCTCTTTTCCTCCCCGTACTTTGAATGAATTACGATCGGGATACAGCTCCTTTGCAGGCGGGAAAGGGAGCTGACCTGCCCCTTTTGCTCTCATGAGCAGGAGTTTGTCCCCTCTTCCCTTCGACTTAGGGTTTCTCATTGAAAGAGGATGATGATCGCCTACTCTTTTTTTGTGTACATGGCCCTTTTATAGCCCTTCTTATGGAGCTCATCTCTTCCCACATTTCACTGTTTCTTTTCCGAATAGGGAAGAAGAAGATTTCACAACGATACTGCCGATCTTCATGGCTCGTCCCCTCGGTCTTCTTCTTGCAATCGTTTCTTTAAGGAATACATTCTCGAGGAACTCCCGACAGGCTCTCCCGCAGACCTGGTGTTCCAGAGAGGTTTTATTTCCGTCCTCCCTGAAGCATCACCATGGACTCCATAGTCCTGTGCCAGAGTTTTTTTACAGCCCCCCTCTTCCACACAGGATTTTTTTTTCCCTTAGTTTGCCCATTTTTAAAAGAAATCTATATGTTGCATCAACTGTACGTGTTGTTTGAAGGCCGCCTCCACGACGTTGTCCTCTGAAGCGGTTATGATGCGCGCGTCTCCTCAAGGTTCGGTCTTTCAGTTAAGTACAAAATGGCTTCTACATGATCTTTTTCTTACGTACCCCCCTTCCTCCCCCTGCATTATCCTCCTGTGATTCCCCCAACTCGTCATAGAATTTTAACCCAGCGTTAGGAGACGTACAACAGATTAATGAGCAGGCACTCATCGCCCCCCTGCCTGAACCCTCTCCCCCTTGCGTTTTCCGTTATTCCTTTCCTAAAAAGAAACGAGCGCATTCTTTGTCTCGCTTTTCTTTCGATGACAGCTAAAGGCTCATGACAATTGACCCCCCTTCTGTGACCATCTTTTTCTGAGTATTTTTCTTATTGATCAAGATTTAGACAGCCAGACTTGTTTCCCCCCTATGAGAATCCCGACTCCTCCCGCGCATGACCCTTCCCTCATCCTGCGTTCCCCTATATAACAAATAAGATGCCCCGCCTTTCTATCAGAGAGATCCTTTTTTTTTCCCCAGAGTTTACTGAATTTGAGTCCATCGCGAATCTCCACGGCCATTTCGGGAAGCCTATCCCCCCGCTAAGCCTCCCTGTTGGATCGTTGTTCGCCCTTAAATAGGGTGAGACTCCCCCCTGGATGTTTGCTTCGTTGATATTTTCCCTCTCATGTTTGTATCCCTCCAATCCCCCCCCTCTTCCCTTCTCAGCGGCAGCTTCCGAAGAATTGGATGAAACGGAGGAGCCTTTTCGATAAGCAATTTTCCTTCCCTCCCCCCCCCCGAATGAATAAACCTCCCTCTTAACCTGTTTATAAGAAGATGAAGAATGTAAGCGCTTCACTCGTCTTGGGTGCGTGAGGCCCCTTTGGCTGAAAAGTTTGGTAGCGAGATCTTTTTTCCTTTTGTTGTCCCCCAAGTGATTTGGTGGAATAGAAACGAAGGAGCGACTTTTGTAATTCCCAACCCGTTCTGTGAATACTGGACCACTGATTCGGAGACTTTTTTTCCTGCACATCCCCCCATTTCCCCGAAGGATTTCCCTTCCCTGGAGTTTCAGCGTTCCGCAACCGTCGGCTTTCTAATCGCACCTGTACGTCATACTCGAATCGTGCGTTCGGCCTGAGGTGCCGCATAGTTGTCTTAATCGGTTCCTGACGACGATCCCCCCCTCTTTATGGAGAAAGTCGCCCGGCGGCCTCGCCCCATCTTCCCGATCATCAACAGACATTTCCTTCCCCTTACTCCCACTTGAAGAAGGATCCTTCCGCGAACCTTAGGCCCCCGTCTTCCTTGAAAAGATCGCATTTTTTGAGAGTGTCTTTATTTATTAGTTGTCTTGTCTTCCCCCCTTACTTTTATGAGGCCATTTCCAAAGAAGTGAGGTAGTTCTTTCTGAATCCCCCGGTTTCTTGAAAAACCCCCCGAGAAAATCCTCCCGATATTGGATCCTTCATTACTGGTAATCCTTTTCAGGGAAAGTGTGATGTTTCTCGGATCCCAGTGCAAGGTCGTCCCATAGACCGATCTGAACCCCCCTACGATTCCTCAGTTCTTCATTCAATGCTCGAGAAGTGATCCTGAGGAGTACGCTCCCCCTTCTTTCCGAGTTTAAAGACCTTCGGTAGAGCCAGTCCTTCTTACCATGACGATTGTCTTCCTTTTTCTATCGGAAACCAGCCGTAATACCCCCCCCCCTTGGGTTGCGAAGATTCTAAAGTTCTCCTGGCGGTAGACTTGCCCCCCAAGAATAAACGATGCTTTTAGACCTGGACATCGAAGAAACGTCTCTTTTTCTCAAAAATCATGACTCAGTCCCCCCCCTGTATATATTTTCCCCCCCTTTGTTTTTTTGGCCATTATGGCTTTCTCTCTTTGCAGGAGTAAGCAGGTTCTTCGGAGCAGTGTATAAAAGCTTTCCCAGTGGAAAGTACGCAAGATTGCCCCCTTGGGAGGAAGATGGCCCCCCGACTCTTCCCTGGGTGCCGGATCGTTTTAAAAAATAGTCATTTCCAGAGCCGGACAAGAATGTTGGTTTGCCGGGGCTTTTTATGAACCGAACCGTGGAGACCCTGCAGAGTATTCCGCCGACGAGTGGATCGGGAGAGTTATTTCACTGAGAAGGTCGGACAGAACCTTTTTTATTATACGAACAAGTGGCCCCCCCCGGTTCCCCTTTACTCTTCCCAGAATAAAAAAGGATTTAGTGAGAGGTTTTTGTACCCCCAACACCGGTTTTGTAATCCAGTGGGTACCCCGAATGATGTTGTTCTCGACCTAAATTACCCCCTTGCTTAACTCCTGAACCCGCAGAAATACGTATCCTCTCTCAAGAATATGAGATGTTATTGAAGAGTTAGGTGAATGATCTAATCTAATTTCAGGCTTAAATCTGATGCTTTAAGCAGGCTCCCGGTGAGCGGTGATGATTCTCAGGATGAGCGGGCCTTCCGTTCTACATCCCTTTATAGGGAGGGACAGGAAGACAGATTCGAATCCCTCCTTGAAAAAAGAGTGACCCGGATCCAACGGGAGGACACCCTGTGCCGTGAAGCCAAATAGAATGAGGAGGACGAGCTCTGCCCCCCCTTTTGACTACGTCCATCGTGTTAGGAAAGTTCCCCTGGGAACTCCCGCTCCCAATGTATTTTCCTTTTTCGCCTCTTCAGTTGTAAAGATGAAAAGGAGGCTTCTTGGTTTCTGGGGACTCACATTTCGAGCTCACATTTCAAATCTCGTAACTCATATAAGTGGGTCCACCAAAGAATCCGAGGTCCTCCTCTAGAGAAATGTTTCCCCACCCCCGACTTCCCCGGCCATAGCCCCCCGAGCGTAGAGCTCCACTGAGGTCCCTGTCGAGTCACTTGTCCCCGCGCCTTTTTTTTTATGCAGACCCCAAATTCAGTCATGTGTCCTCACGCGTTTTATCGCGCGGTTGGCCTCTGCACAACTTTTCGTTCTTTTCTATCCGCGGATCCGGCAATTTCTTTCTTCATGTGTAGAAAAAACCTGGATTTTCCTCCAATTCCCCATCTTCAAAATATGGAGGAAGGTATTTACTCTCACCATTGAGAAATGATGTCCCTCGCCGCCATTCGCCGAATTATTATAATATCCCACCCCATCTAACCGTGTCTCCCCTGATATTAAAGGATTCTAGGAAGAGGTAGGGAGATGAGGGTCCCCCCCCTGAGGTCCTCTTTCTCTTTGAGCACGTGGTCTTGGTATGGAACGGTCTCCCTCTTGGTGTGTCTTCGCTATTTATAGAACTTGATCCCTTCCCCCCCTCCCCCGCTCACACGGCCCGCTTCCGTTCAAGATTTTGGAAATTGTAAGGTCCCACGGCGAGGACCTACTTGCTAAAGATATCAGATCAGGCTCGTGTCTTCTTTTTCCTCGATGACGGAACCTTTTCGTAATAGAAGAGATAGGTCTAGTCATGCGTGAGCGGTCTCTCAGGATCTGTTGTTTGAGTTATCTCCACGCCTTTTGGGAATGCTAGCTGGGGGAATGGCCACTTTCTTTTCCCCCCATTAATGAGCGGTCTTCATCCAAAAGTCTGCGATCCCAGTTACATTGTTGACTTTCCCTTAAAACCTTTAACCTCAACGAGGACATCATCCATGCTCTTCCAAACGCTTTTTGCCGAGGCGGTCTCCTTGTGGTGAGTAAGTGTCCAACCCCTTCGTCCTTGGACTAAGAGGAAGGTAACTTTAAGCCAAATAGAGTGGTTTTCCGAAAAAAGAGTTGCATGGACGAAAGTTATTGATTCGCTCGGCTATCATACAAGTATCTTCCTTTAAACCCTCCGATTGAAGGGATGGTTGAGATAGGCTTTAGGAGAACAAAGCTTTTGGAACAGAGAACCTATGGCTCGCCCAGGTGGCTGTCCCAACATAAGAAGAGGTTTACTTGCACGAGCGATAAATAAAAGTAAGGTGTTCGGCGCTCGGCTGATCCCTGAAGTGCCTCAACTTCCAAAAAACCCCCCAATCGATGTATTTTCTCCAGTTTCTTATCCCTGGAAAATATGGTGAAAAAACACAGAGCTGAAAGATCCTAGAAATAGATTTATCCACTCAGACTCTGAGGAAATCAAGGAAACGTCTGGTATTTGCCTCCGCTCTTTTGCATGCCCCGAGGTGGCACTCTTTACTGCGAAAAAACCATGCTGGCCCTCTTTTTGACCCTTTTGTGCTTTCTTCTTTGAATGAAATACGCTTCAGAGTACCTGATCTGTTCTTCTTGTTAATTTTTAGATGTGTACCATAACAGAAGGAATCGGTAACACTTTCCCCTCCCACCCGTCGAAATCGTCCTCTTCGAATGTTCCTCACGCCCTCGCCGTGTTGTAGAGGCATATGTCACAGGTAGAAAGACTGCCCATACTAGGGCGCCAAAAAGGGGCAATGTGAAACTTCCGCCGCGTGGAATGCCCCCAGTCCATCCCCTAAAGGAAAAAGGCCTTGAATCTACTGCGGAATTGCGATAGTAATACTCTCTCCCGACACAGACCCTTTAATCCCTCTTTGAGAGAGGACTTTGCTGGGTGGAAGGAATCTGCCCTTCCCCTTAGGAAATTTCTTAAAGTGTTCCTCGAGTCTTCCTGATGTCTTTTGTAGGTACTCTCTTTCTTTGCGTAGTGTGAAGAAGTGACCCTTTTTTCGATAAACTTGGGGCGCAGGCGAGACCCTGGGACATATGCCTCTACAGAATAGGATGCCTTTGTGTTATGCCTCTCTTCATGCGTCCTTCGATTTTTCTTTTTTTCTTGAAGGTAAATGGACATGGTTTGGCTTCCGGCGATGATTTTTTCTTTATAAGAGCGTTAGAGGCTTGGCGAATCTGAATTCTTGCGTTTACTGCCCCCTAGGGATGTAAGCCTCCTCTTCAAACTCCTCGTTGACTATAGCTTTCCACCGTTATCGTGTCATGCCGTTCCCTCGGATCGCGGCATTTAATAAAAGCGTTTTTCTTTCCGGGAGATGCCGCCCTTCATTCGTAATTTGCTAGCGTTCTATCCTGGACGGCCGCGTCGGGTTTCCTGCAAGAGTCTCTATGTAGACTACTCTTGGTGGTGTACCTGTCCGTTGATGGCATCGGAGTCTTTCCCCTCAGCCAACGACGAACACCCCCCGCACTCCCCTTGACGTCTTCCTACAGAAATAATCTGCCAGCTTCTTCAGGTGTTCCAACGAGACAAAACCCAGCGCGTGACGCGAAATTTTGAATCACAATAGACGCTTTCGCCCCCGAGAACGAGATATGTCTTCTCGGTCCCGTGTATGAATATTCCCAGGAAAGAGAACCCCCCACCTTCCCACAGTATCGGCCCACAATTCCTGGCCAGCGTTTTCGTACTCCCCCGATTTTTTTTTTAGACTTATTCTCTGAAGGAGTTACCGTCCCTAAATAGATTACTATACGCAAAAAACACTGTATGTTTCCCCGCTCTCCTCGGCCTTTCGCGAAGCTTTTTTTCTTTGGAGGAATGCTTATTCTTAAGGTGAAAGTCCACAGCTTCTACCTGATAGTCCCTTATTAAATTCGCGTATTAGCCCGCATGGGAAGAGGATTGAAAGGAAAACTGAGTCAGAGACATACAAAAACTCCCCTTTTCTCTTCTCAAACAATAATGATCATGCCCTGCCTGCATGCCGAGCGATCTCTTCTTGCGTTGTCAACAGTTAGCGCATACCCCCCGACACCCGATCGCCCCTTTGTTCGCAAATCGCTTTCTGCCGCTCCCGTCTCCAGTGACAATTACCTTCTGGACTAAGCGTGAAATCGTTATTTCTGTTTTTGGCGGAGTCCTCAGCATAGAACCCTTCCTTTTCCCCAGTCCGAGCATAAGATCTCACGCGCATTTATCATAATCATGCGTCCCAGTGGGCCCACTACCCCCCTTGCGCCCGCTTCGAGCTCTTACGTTTCTCTTTTTCTCCCTGAGTCAACAACTTGGAGATCACCGGCCAAGTTCTCTGCCGACAGCATAAGTCCTGGGCCACTGCTCCTTCTTCCCCTGCCGCCCTTCTGGGGCTTACAAGAAACACGTGTTTGAGAGAGTGGGCTTCCCCCCGGCCACAGCCATTTTGAAATTCCCTGCTCAGTTTTCTTTCGCCCCCCCCTTTCTTCCAAGTGGGTGCCGAGGTCCGCTGCGGAGTGAAGAAACTTCTTCTCTCAAACCTTAATGTTAGTTATTCCCCCCCTTCAACCATTATCCCCAAGGTCTCCCTCGCTTCTGCATAATTGCAGAGCATACTCTCTATGGGTGCTATGGCCCCCTTTTTCAAGGGATTCCGATTAGTTCATGTGCCTACCACCTTCCGTGTAAACTACTTCTCCTCCGTAATGGTAATCAACATAAAACCCTTAGTCCAGCCGGTTTTTTCCCACACTGATAGGAACAGGTACTTCAACCCTGCCGGCCTCTTCTTGGTAAGAGTCCCCAACCTCGGATTTCAAGACTTTCCCCAGAAGCTGAGATCGTTCTTAGTTAGGAATGGCGGTGCCGATTTGCGTCGCCCGAAGATTCTTGGACCCGAGCGACCTTCTCATCGGAGATCTTGTATTCATGGCTATCCCTCCCCCGATAAAATTTTTCTATTTCCTCCTCTTTTCCCCCATAATGCGACAAAGTAGATTCTCCCAAGAAAGTTCATACCCAGCTCGAAGTTTTTGCGCGGCCCTCCCCTCCTCTTGGCTGCGGTTTTTTTGGCTGCTCTCCCCCCCCAGCGGCTGATGTTCTTTTCAGACTCCCTTCCCCAACACCACCACACTCTCCGACAGTTGGTATTAAGCTCGGTTTTTTTTCTAGTGGTCCTCCCTTTTTTCCCAGGGCCTTTTATAATATGAAGGATCTGGCCTCCTGTCCCGGTCAGTCATCGCGATTCACCGATAACTCTCATGCGCGGCTGTCATTTTTCTTCAGTTTGATGTACGTCTCCGATTTACGAGTCAGCGGAAAGCCGTTGGTGCTCCCAAACGTTTCTTTGATTTCCATTTCCCTCCAAAGACGATCGGCACCGCCCGCCGAACTCCTCGGATTTCCCTAACATGCCAATTCAATCCCTTCCTTCAGCGTGAGTTCGATTTTCCCCTTTCCCTATTCTTTCCCCTGAAGCACCTTAGTACTCTGCTCTCAAAATAATCATGATCAGGCCCAAAAAAAACGTATCTCCTTTTGTTGTGAGATATAGGTTGTCTTTTTCCCGAGAATGAGGATTTTATTCCCCCTCTTTCTTCTCTGATCATTTTTGGTTAGGCGTTTTTTTTTTGAGGAACGTTGCCTTACCGAAAGATAGGGAACAAGGCCTCTCGCTGTATGGAGTTCTTATCTTCGGGTTGGGTGCATACTAGGTTCGCCCCATCGTCATTTCCGGTTGGCTACTTTTTCCACTCTTCACTCGTTTCCATCCTGCATTAAGGAACGACCCTCGTCGGCACTATATGCCTTTTCTCTTTGATCTGTGCTGATTGCAGACTTTTCCTTTTTTGCAGGGATTCCCCGCACCCCGGGTCCTTCCCTTATGACCCTATCTCCCTTCTCAGGATAAAAGGATCTCCACCTCTTTTTTTGCGATTTTTCTCCAAAACAGGTCTAGGAAATTTTTCCTACAGACCCTGCTTTTACACGGTCCTTTACCTACTAAGCAGCTCAAGCTTTGGCATTCAGAGCAAGATTTCTTCCTACGTCGTGTTTTGGACCAATTAATTTTTTCCTTCCGTATCAGGCTATCACTCTTTTTTTTTCGAATTTTAGCTTTTAATAGCAATTAATGCCACTCTTTTTAGAGAGATCTCGTTCGACATAGATCTCTCCCCCGATGGAGGGAATTTACACGCATTTGTGCCCAGAGATCTTCACCTCCCCTACACTGCAGTATATATAAGAGTAGACTGACCGTGGACGAATGTCTGAAAGACGCTCCCTCCTGTGCTCCGATGTCCGCGGCTCAGCCCAATGCCTTTGGTCCGCGATGTTCGTCTCCTACTTCAAGGATGCATCCGGATAAGGGTTTATGTGGGGCCCCCGTCGACGCGCCCCCCGAGTACAAAAGCATCGGTGTAAAACGCCATCATGAAGGAAATGTATCTCTTCCTTCCCCGATTCACGTCTCCTCCACGAAGAGCGTGCGCTCAATTCTTTTTTGGTCTGATAGAGTGCGTTGAAAGCTCTTTGGTTCCTTCTCCTACACATTCAGTCCATGTGGGAAGAGTGTTCTCGAGCTCCCCCAAGTTCTTCGTTTTTCGCAGCCGAGGATGCACATGTCGGATGTAGCACCCCCCTTGGGTTCACATTTTTCCCGATAACATCCGCCTGTATAAAAATATGGCCGTTTTTTTCCCTTCCAAGCTCGTTGATCCAGTGTCGTTTTAGTATCCATCTTTCTGCCCTGGAAGGGATAATCTGCTCTTGAACCCCCCCCCCCGCGGCTTATCACCACCCCCATACCACTTCGTGGTACCATAAACCGAACGCACCCACATGAATCCACCCCCCGCTCCCGGCAGGCAGGCCCAGGACGTGTTATGGTACCTGGAAGAATGGTTCGAGGAGCCAGTTTTAATTAAGTTCTTCCGTTCTGGTTCGTCAGGGGTCGATTGCTTATTCTCGAAAGATTTGCCCTGTCCATACGGCCAAAAATTGAGTACCGTTAGTAAGAACTTTTCAAGGTCTCGGGGACGCAAGAGGATTGCCACTCTACCTAGCGAAGGAGCCGGGTGGTGAAAAGAACTTGATGCCTCCCCCTCGTTGTCCAAACGTAATAGCTCGTCGGCCAGGAGGAGATCTGTTTATGCAGTGATACCTGAACTCATTTTTCCGATGTACTGCGGGACTGGCCCATCTTGCACTTTTTTATAAAACTCTGTCTTTTAGCGTGCGACGCCATTTCTTTTACGTTCAAAATGGACCCCCTCCAACTTCAGAATCAACGCTTCTTCGCCCCCATCGTTTTTTTGCGGCTTTGTGAAATTTCATTGAATTTTCAACTATTCTTTTTTACGATGGGTCAACTCGGTAAGTCAACCCTCGTCAGCAAAAATTTATCTTCTTACGAAAATAGATGTGCTTACCCTTTCTCCGCTATGGCGGACACTTTTTGTGATTCTTTCCTTTCAGTCATTACTCTCCTTTAGGCCAAAAAGCCCTAGCTCTGTCTCGATGAAGTTTATTTTCAGCTAGACCCTCGCCCGAAGCACGCGCGTTCCTAAATCTTTTTTTTTTACAATGTAATACTCCGTTAGGAAGGTACTTGGATGACCTTCCGACTCCATAAAATTTTGTGCGGCGTCTGTTAGTTTCTCCTCAGAATACGTTTACGTTACCATCCACAAAAATTCTTCTTCCTAGGAGAAGCTAATTATTTTTGAAAACCCCCTTCAGGAAGATATGACCCCGGCGCGCCCTTAGAATTTATTTTAATCTGAGGCCAGCTCCCCTCCCTGAGCTGGTTCCAAGATGATACCTTGTCACGGAATTAAACCTGAAATATAGTACCCAAACCGACAAACATCACCCCTTTTCCGTGAACCGTTTTTTTTTTATCTGCGCATCATGTTCCCCCGAAGGCCTCCTAGATATGAGTGTCCAACGATCTAGATGAAAAAATCCCGCCGGGAAAATGAAAGGGGCCCCAGAACACCCAATAGCGTACCGCTGCCTTTTCCTTCGTTTCAGAATCAGTCTTTGATGTTGTAAGCTTTAGGGAACACCCCTTTTTCCAACCCTCGAGGTCCTTGAAAAACAGGTCACTTTCCGAGTTTCAGGACTTTTTAACCCTTAAAAACACCACGAAATAACCCTTTCTCGAGGCAAACTTAATTAGTCCCCCTGAGGGTTTTTTTGTTTTCGAAGGAAGTTACCTGAGATGAAGGAAAACAGCCCACAGATATATCTTTTTCCGTTGTTGTGTTGAGACATATTTTTGTCTGTTTCCTTTCAATAGCCTCGTATTTACTGACTTTTCCTAAGTGGGAGCGGCCAAGTGGGCTTTTGTTTGAATAGATTTACTTATTACTCTACTTTTTCCTTTTATGCTTCTTCCCCCACCTTACTTCAGTCCCCCAGTGAACCCTCCCCCTAGATGGGGAGACTTATGGGCGACCTTCTCTTTCCGTCCCCCGGAGTTTAGTTGATTTTCCCCCCCGTGAAAATGCTCCCGCATAGGCCTGTTTTTTCGCGGTGTTTTTCTTTTCAAATCTTCCCTTCATTTTTTCTTTATGTCTTTTCTCTCAGAAGCCTTCTCCCTGAATTAGGATCATGCTTTTGCTTTCCTTTCCGGGACGCCATCTTCCACGCCATGCTTAGCTTTTTTGCTCGAGAGTGCGCATGCCTTGCAAGATTGTCCGCGGCGAATACAGCGACCTGCGGTCCGGGAGCTGTTTCTCGGAATACTGATCAGGGATTCTTTTTTTAGATCCTTCCCCCTTGTGTCACCCTCTCAGCGGCTACGTATGATCGCTCTTCGGTTGTGTTGCTTGATGAGGTCCTTAGGTTGCGCTTTGCACACCGCCTCCCTGCCTGTTCTTTTCTTTCGGGCCTGACCGCGGTAAACTAACTTTTTCTCAGGGTGAAACCTCGTTCTTCACAGCGCTTTCTCTTTTCAAGAGTGGTAAAGGACCCCCCCTAGCGAGACTTATACAGATGCTATGGATTTTAAACCCCTCATGCTCCCTCTGTAATTCACTCCCCCGCAAATTCACCTTACCCATAAGCGGACCCTTGCCTTGTGAAAGCTTTTTTCTTCAAACTGGTATTTGCTTACCCTGCACGGCTTTGCATAGTACAAACCGTAATCGAGTTGATATGTTGATTTCACCCAAGAATTTTCAGCCGCATGCCCCCGCTCGTTGGACCGTTCTTCTGCCTCTAAAGGTGTCTTTCAGGTTGAACACATGGCGGCGAACTGCTCGTCCCCATCTTTTGTATGAAGTTATCCCCTCCGTATGACTTCTGATGTGCCCCAACTCTCATTCACCCCACTGCGTTAGGCAAAACCTATACGGCAACAAGCACGCTGCGATTCGAAGTTTGTCAACCCGCCTTCAGGATAAAGTGGTCTTCACCAACTGACAATTTCGAGCTTTAGACGCCCCTATTAGCGCCGAGCAGGACCCTCCCCTTTCCCAATTCTGACTTACGTGACAGAATGTGTGATCTTTTGGCGTTATTGCTGCTCCCCTCTCGAGATATGACGAACAGACTTCCTGAGACACACAGGACATTACGCGCTCGTTTTGCTCCTCATCATTTCATTCAGTGGGAAACTCATTCCCACTCCTCTGACGCCTTTCTGTTAGAGAGAAGGTCCACGCCTTCCTAAGCATCGCGAAAGATGATCACTCAAGTTAGGAATCCCCCCTTTCTTGAATTTCCTCAGGCTACCGGGCCGTTTACCTGCCTCCATAGGTCTTGATGGCGTCTCTCCTTCTGCCAAGTTTTGTTTCCAGCCGAACAAAATTCCCGATGCCTCGCGGCCCCAACGCATCTGCCCGTGGAAGAGGAGCCGCAAGCGCCCCTGAATTAGGAAAAAAGACCACCCCCCCTGCTTTTCAAGGTAGCCCCTCTCCCTGCCTCACAGCGTTCTTTGCTTGGTGAGGTCTTTTCCCCCTCTGGTTTATTAAAAGTGCTATATCTTTCTTTTGCTCCAACCCTAGATGGACTCGGTTTTTCGCTGCTCGACTACTCAACATAAACCCTTATTCAGTGAATATGGGACAAACTCTTCCCCGTCTGAAACACCCCCCCCCTTAGATTGGCTCCCCCCGTCGCCCATAGGAGTCCACCTGGCTTTCACCCCCCCCAAAAGGTCCGATACTCCTGATCGGTAGAAGTGCGGCCCCCTCGGTTTTTGTTTAGACGATGCCATAGTTTTTTTAAACCATTCTGACTTTCCTCGAGTACGAAGTCGCTCGCTAGAATGATGCCTGCCTTTTCCGGGCTCATAAACCTTCCCCATTTTTTAAGTCATCCGTTCCAAGTCTGATCCTAGATTCTCTTTTCCCAACGTCTTCGAATGACAGCTTCGCTTTTGCGCGAGAATGCCCCTCTTCTATCTTATGAAATTAGTACCACTGACAAACATCTTTATGAGGTTCCCCCCTTCATGAATCATTTTTCAACACCAAATCTCCCCGTTGGTGATTGTTAATTCTAAGTTCAGGAGGCCTTTTTTCAGTGGAACCTTCCTTCTTAAGATAGGATCCCTAGGACCCTGCTCCGCACCGATCAACTCTTTCTTTGGAATGCGCTCTGAAGATAGTGAAGCCTCCTCTTCCATTCAGTTACCTTCTTCGACCAGATTTCCGAGTTGTCAGAGTGAAATTTCTCTTCGCCACCAGTGCTATTCCAGCGAATGGTGTGAAACGCCGATAGGCCCCCCCAGCCGGACACCCACGACCTTTGAGACGCATTACACCGTCGCTCTCCCGACTTGTCCACTGGGCATCCCTCCGATGCGGGTTAGACCTGCTTCTCCCGGAGGACGCTGCGTTCCCCCCGCATGCTCCGGC
>Ga0179593_1523935_pt1 | contig 24293 bp, 28 predicted proteins | sample CZODoug2_1_08_16_FD_185931 | JGI IMG/M metagenome (GOLD analysis project Ga0179593, IMG submission 185931) | Vadose zone soil fungal communities from Angelo Coast Range Reserve, California, USA - CZODoug2_1_08_16fungal (PacBio error correction) | ecosystem: Environmental > Terrestrial > Soil >... | reverse complement strand
AGCTTTACCAGCCACGTGAGGCACGCGGTCTGCAAAGTTGATGGGCGCTTTTTCGGTATAGACAGCGCCGTCTTCTTGTTCGTCAAACCGTCCCAGGGACGCGGTTTGGTCCCTAAGATGTGCCCCATTCCTAGCCCTTTTTCTCCCCAAAAAGTCCTTTGTCAACAAACCCCGTTGTTTCTTTCCTTCGTGTTAGAAAGCGAGATCTCTTTACCCTCGATTCTTTCTTTGCCCGGGTAGCCCTTGAGCTGTCCGAATCCTCCCTACCCCCCGTATAAACCCCTTTGCGCAGAGACACTGGTCGTCTTCAGGGAGATTTTCCCCGTTCGCAGACCTTTTTAGCGAAACCCAATTTACACCTGCTCGAAATCTTGTTTTCCCCCTGACCCCCTAGGCTCCCTCTTCCTTATAGATAGAAGAGGATCCCTTCCCCCCCCATTTCGAAGATCTCCCATGCCGTTCGAATTTCCACCAGCCGGACCCGTCCTCTCTTCCTCCTGGCATTTTTATCTTTCTTTCCCTTTTCTCAGCTTCCTTGAAATCGTGCCACCGTCTTTTTGTGACTTCCCCTCTCGAGCGGTTCTCTAACTTCGAGAACCTTTACGGGACAGTGACCGCCGGTTTCGCCTACTTGCTCGGTCTTCCGGTCCTCTTCATGAGAAAAGTGTTTTTCCCTTTTCATGTGGATAGAACTACCCCTTCGCAATGCATGATCTTTGGGATAGCCCGTCAGCGGGTCGCCCCTCCCCCCTTAATCGAGCCCTTCCCCTTCCCCTGAAAGTAGGATTCAACCTCGCTCGTCCCTTTTCTCAGAAAGCCCTTCCCGAGGGGAGCACGATAGGTGGGGGCCGCCACCTTTTCGCCTCTGAGCAGATCTCTACTTTCTGATTTCCCTTTGGTTTAGAAACCTCGTTTCCTTTTTACTGTATTATGTCTCAGAACGGCTTCTTACCCAGTGGAAATGCCGGCCCCTTCCCTTTCCTCCTTTTTCGCCTCAACATCTTGCTGCAACAATTTCTCTTCCCCTCTCCGCCAGGACGCCGGCCTCTCCCTTCCTTTCCCTCCCTTTTGCATTTTTTGTCCTCTCGGCATCCGACAAGGTTGGAGGGGATTGTCTTTTTCTTTTTTTCTCCCAAACGGGTTTTTTTGCTACCCCTTTCCTTCCCTCTTCCTCGGAAACAGACAGGAAGCACAACGTTTTGTCGATTTACGTCTTGTTAAGAGATGTCAAACCTGGCTTTCCCTCTCCCTCTGAGGGTGGCGAAGACCCCGAAGTGCTTACTTATGCTCTTTTTTGCACTTTAACCGTAATTCCAATTGGTCGCGTCGTCCCCCAGCAATCTTTTTCTTAGAGCTCCGCTCCAGTTGGTTCAACGTCCACCCTCTTCCCCCGTGAGGGGGATGAACTTCCCCTCAGCTCCAGTATTTCCCTCCGCTCTTCTTGATCCAGTTGCTGCATTCTGTTTTTTCTTTAATAACTTCCGTACTGCAAGTTAAGATAAAGGCTTCTTTCGTGAGATCTTATGGGGCCAGTCGAGACGACTCTCTAAGGCAATCTCGCCCCTTGTCCCAGAAAGGACCTCCTTCTCCTTTTTAGGGTCTCTGGTTTCAATGGTCTCAAGATCTCGGAAGTCCTTTTTTTTTCCCTCTAACACGGGACCTTTGGATAAGTTACCTTTTCCCCTTATAAAGCGTTACGTGACTCTTCTTCTCCTCCGGAAACCTCTTTTTCCCCATTCCTTACCTGCTCATTTTTATGTCCTGGATAGTTTTTTTCCCTTCTCTCGGCAGAAATGTTTCCCTCTCCCCTGCCCCCCCCTGGATATGGTAACAGGCCCGTTCCCCCCCCATTCCCGGAAAGTCCCCTGCAGTCTCTTCATTAAATACTGGACGAGTTTCTCCCCTTGCCAGATCCCTGGCTGACTGTTACCCTCCCTTCCCCGGGATAAAGACCGGTTTCCTTTGGAGATTTCCTTAGTGCCGACCTTCACCCAAAACATCCAGATCTGCGACGCTCTTTTTTTTCTGGCTCAGGCACTCCTTCAAAGGGTTCCTTTTTTTCCCCGAAACTTCGATATCCTGAGGAAGATCGAACTTCCCCCCGGGATGGGGGATTTTTCAGCTGGGTGGTCTCCCCTTTTCCTCTGAGATAGGAAGGAACGGGACCCTTCCTCTCCTCTTCTATATTTTTTTTTAGAGCCTCATCGCCCCCCCGTCCCGAGAAAGGGAAGGCCCGATCCCTTTTTCTTCCCCCCATGGTGCTATACCACCCCCTTTCCCTCCCTACCCCATTACCCCTTTCCTTTCTTAGAGATCGTCCTCGTTTTCTCTCGGGACCCCCCCACCAGAAGGGTTCCACCAGACCGGCGCTTCTCTTCTTCCTAGGAGAAAATTTTACATCTGGATTTGTGGATTTTCTTTTCGGAACATATGACTCTTGGAACTCCCAGGATAACTCTTGAGGGTCCTCACCTGAAGTTTTGAGGTAAATCTACCCCCGTATTCTTCCACTTTAGGTCTCGTACGCTCTTCTTTTCCTCCCCGGCATAGAAGTTTAAGGCTTTCCTCCCCCATTTTGGAAGGTCTTTTTTTTTCACGCAGTATCGTGAACGATTCGTTATTAGAGCCGGAGACGGAAGACGTCGGTTCTTTTTTTTCCTTCCTTGTTTCCCGGAAGGACGTCTAGACTGTACCCTTTCTTCCAGTACGGAGACCATCGAATGACGTTTTTCCGGCGACGTCCCCACTCCAAACCTGTGAGGGAGAGCCCCCTTTGCTCCCTTCTGGGCCTATAAAGAGGAGAGGTCCTTTTTCTTCTACCTCGGAAGCTTCGTCCCCATTTCTAAACGAGACCAGGCAACGTAGTTGGAAAGTAGTCCCTTCTTCTTTCTTCCCCTATGAAAGAAAACGGCTCCACCCCCTTTTTCCCCTGTCGAATTCACCCTATTTCGTCACGGTTTCCAGAGGTCGTGATGTTCTTCCCCACATGCCCCCTACAGGTGGTTTCTTCCCCATATTCTTAAAGAATAGAATGAAGACCTTCTACTTCCGGTTCTTCTCGCACTCGTTTAAATTAGTCCTTTTTCTCAAACCTCCAACGGCTCCTCCCCCATGAAGGTTGACCTTTGCTAAACCGATTCTCTCCCCCCGGGCGTAATGCGTTTGTTTTTTTTCTCCCGGAATTAGCCGATCATTTTTTTCAACTTTCCAAAAAAGAGTAAGGGGAAGCCCCCCCTCCCCCCTTTTTCTCTCGAACGCCTCCCCTTCAAATTCTATCTTTCTTACGTGCATATCAGATCATTGTTTTTTAGATGTTCCTTTTCCTCCTTCTTTTGGTCCGACGGCGGATTCGGCTTCCTTAAGAAGAACGTTTCTTCCTATTTAAACCATTCCTCCTCTGTTCACCCGCCCCCAATTCGCGAGGTGTTACCCCCTTCTCTGACTCATGATCTCTAGCCCCCCTTTTCCCTCGCTTTCCCCTCACTTAGGAGAAGACGCCTTTTTTTTTTTTTTCTTCTACCTCCTTTTTCTAGGCAACATGTTTTTCTCTAGGTGAAGCCGAATTTTCTTCCCCGCCGGCGGATACTTATTTTTTTAGAAGGACTTTCCCGTTTTTTTTTTGACCCCCCAAAAAAAAGCACCGTCTGGTTTTGAGTTTTATTTCGAAGGCCGCACTTAGAAGCTTTTTCATCCGGAGGAGACCTTCAGAATTAGGACTCTCCCCTCTTTCCGAGAAAATTCCTGAAAGGCCTCGACTTGAACCGGCTCAGGAACTCTCCTTTAAAACTCCAGGGGGATCCTTTAGGTAGACATACTTATATTCCCTCTTTTCGAAGAAGAACAAAAACTCTGAGAATTTGAGATTTCCCTATTGGAAAGGATCTCTTCTTGGACTCCTCTCTGTGGTAGCCTTCCTTTTGTGAGTGTAACACTGATAAGCAGATCCGTTCGCCCGGTAAGAGATCCCCTTCTTTGCAATGTCCTCTCCTCAAGTTTCCTTCTCTTCCTAGCAAAGTGACGCGAGCTTTCCGTTTTTTTATCTTTTACTGGAATCCCCCCTGTGTGATTAGTACACTCTTCAGAAAGAGTACATTCCACTATCCCTAAGAGTGAGAAAACCTAAGAAGGCCCTTTTTATTTTTGGTTGAAACGACGTTTGTTTTTTGCTATGAATGGACGCGGGACTCCCCCTCCCCTCAGGAAGGGTTCCCTTCGGATTTAACTGCGAGGCAGGTGGTACCTTTTTTGGTTCCAGATCTTCCCGAGAAAATAACCTTCCTTTCCTGGTTTCTGAGTACCCTCAACAGAAGCTGCTATCTTTTTCCCCTTCTCTCCTTTTTTGTTGTTTTCCTCAGGCTTATTCCATTGAATGTAAAGCCACGTGTCCCTCGTCGCATTGCTTTGTCAGACTTTTTTCTTTGATTGGCGACGCGTTTCTTTTTTTTTTCGGAGGAAGTAACCTCCTTCCAAGGGTTCTTTCCACCTACCCGATGTTGACCCTTCCCCTTATATCTCCAAAAACCCGTTCTTAACAACAATACCCCTTTCTTCCCCTTGCGTCTCTTTTTATGATCTCTCCCCCCCGGCTTCGGCGTCCCGGCGTTCTGCGACCGAAGCCGTACGTTTCAAGCCAGGTCCCCCACCCCGGGTCCTCGCACTTTCCCCCCGCGAGAAGGGGTTTTTCTTTTACTGACCCACTTTACGAGAAAAGGGGCCATTTTCTTCTCTGCAATAGCTCTACCCCTGAAGGCGAATCCTTGGAGTATTCATAAGGAGGATTGCCCCCCAAAGGTAGAGAATCCGTTCCGCAACCGTTTTTATCTCGTTGAAACCCTTCCCTGCAGACAAATGCTCCCATGGAATTTTTTCGGCGACTCGACCATTTGGAGTCTCGATCAGTTTTTATCGCCCTCAATATAAAGTTTCCTTTTTGACCTCCCCGGATTACGGGACTCTTTTCCCGACTGTACTCCCGGAAGTGAAGAAGTTTTCCTTCCGCAAACTTCATACACAAGTGAATGAGGTATTCCCTTCTGAACTTCTTTGAGTCTACTTGTTCACCAGAAGGAGCCCTCCCCCCCTCTGAAAAGTGGGATCTGCCCTCCCATCCTTCCGAGCCAACAAGTCCCCTTTCCCTCTCCTTTTTTCGTAGGCCACTTTTACCTTTTAGAGCAAGGACATGGTTCTTTTCCCTCCGAGCAAGGAATCCTCTAGGGAGGGGCGCTTCCCTCTTCGCCCGCTTTTCTTTCGGCGGGATAGCTTCTGCGAGGGTCCTCCGTGGTTTTTTCTATTTATGGAAGATCCGGCCCCCTTTTTTCCCTCCCCTTCTCTAACGGCGCTTGGAATGGAAGGACCTGCCTCCCTTTCTCCCCACCCCATTGAAAAAGGGTCTGATACTCCCCCCTTCCCCTGAGATAGAAGGGCCGTTCCCCCCTTTCTTCTTTTCCTCTTTCCCCTTTTCGTGATTTTCCAGTCATGTTGGGTGTGATATCACCTTCCCTTTCTCGTCTTACCCCCCCTCTTCCCCAATAGTCCAAATCATTCCCAAAAAGGTCTTTCTTACTGTAAAGTTCCCGCTTTCCCAACCCCAAGGATGGCATCTTTCAGGTTAGAACGCGGTTCAAGTCCCCTCCTTTTCTGAAAGATGACGAGACTCTTCCATGGAATCCCTGCGTCTTTCTTAGTTACAACCTCCCTCTTCTAATTTGATTACGCTCCTTCCTGGCAAAGTAAATCACTCCCCCCCTTTATTTTGATTGGCAACCCAGTCCATTACTGATTGAAGTAGACGGCCTTTATCTCTTGCTTAATCTTTCCCTTCAAAGCCTTCTTTCCTTCCCCTTTAAGGATGAAGGATTCCTCCCGTAGAGGCCTCCTTAAACTATACAGCTTAATGCGAAGGACCCACTTCCCTCCCTCCTTGATGGAATCTTCCCTCCGGAGACCGTTTTCTTTTCCTTAAAGAAATGGGTTTCCCCTTTTTTTATGTCAAATATCTTCCCCCTCTTCCCTCTCCCACAAGACCATCGAGAGGGCCACTCCTTCCCCTTCTCTTTCCCGGTAGACCCTTCCTTAGATTCCCCCCTTTTCCCAGCCTCCTCCTTTAAGGCTCATGGATCTTCTTTGGATCGTTCTCCTCTAAAGCTTTTTTCAGGAGAATCTCCTCCTCCCCCCCGCCAAAACTCCTTGACCATTCGATTCTTCAAAGATGCTCGTCTTCCCCTTTCCCAGACTTTTACGCACGCTCATGCCATTGACGACCCAGCCAGGTCACTTACCTTGATCCTTTCCGACGATAGTAAGTAGGTTGCGTCCCTTCCCTCCCCCCCAAATAAGATCATATTAAAGGTCTCCCTCCTTTGATCTTCCCCAGGCGCCTTCTTTGACTTAGGTTCTCCCCCGAAACTTCCTTTTTTCGACGTCCGATCTAGAATCCTTCGATCCCCTTCTTTTTGGAGGGAATCCCTTCCCTTTGGTATAGAACGGGGGAATCTTTTTTCCCTCTGTAGAGACGGTTTTCTCGGGTATGGATCTTTTTAGATAAGTTTGTTGTTTTTTTATTTTTTCTGAATAGACCCTCTGCCTATCTCGCGTCACTTCCCTGGTCAGATATGAAAACAACACCTTCCCTTTTATCCAACAAAAAGTTGTAGATTCTCTTCCTATTCCTGAATGTCACTCCCCAAGCAGAAACCCCTGAGAAGTGGTGATTGCCTTTCCCTCCTTCCCCTCACCTGGATTTTTGGCTTTTTCGGCACCTGACGAGCGGGGACTCGCCCTCCCCTTTTTCGACCTGGTAGAATTTTCTTTCCGGAGCGTTCCCCCCATTCCCCTAGTAAGGGTTTCACTTTTCTCGCCGTCTTTTTTACCTTTTTTCCGGGGGTGAAAGATCCATTGGGCCGGTCTTCCCTTTTCTCCGTCCGTACTGACTCGCAGATCTCCCATGTATCCCCTCCTCCAGGAGATTCGTATCCTTTTCCTTACCTGCAGCCTTCCCTTTGATTTTTTCCATCCTGATAACCAACGCGGAAGGTCGTTTTTTTTTCCCTACGTCCGCCGAAAAGGGTTGAGCGACACATAACCGGTCTCTTTTCCCTTTTTTCGCCGGAGGAATTTTCCTTTTTCTCTCCTTTTCCCGGATTTTTGTTCCAGGGGGAAGGTTTGGCCCGTGCCGCTACCCCGTGGATCCGGCCTTTCTTAAGAAGCGGATTCCCCCTTAGAACTTCTCGATTCATGCGGGCTTAAAATTCAGGCCGTCCCCCCCCCGGTAATGGAATTTCCCTTGTTAACCTCCCGTTCCTTTTTGACGGTGCCACACTGTCCTTCTCTTCTTTCTCTTCCAGTGGGTTTTATGGTTCAAGAATTAGACGAAGACCCATTTCCCCTTCCGTCCATCCCCCCCCCCTTTATAGCCTCCTCGTTTTCCTATTCGTCCTGGTCTTCCCCCCCGCACTGCATCCGGTGCAATAGAGGGCTCCCCCTTTCGATATTTACGCTGGCCGAGTGGTCTTTCCTTCTAGACGATCTTTATCCCACAATTGCTTCAGGGAGAAATCCTCCCCCTTTTTCTCCTCGCGCGATATTCCCCCTAGAGTTATGCTTCCTTTTGGAAGTATTAGATACCTTTAGGCCCTTGGTGCTTTCAGAAGGCGGAGGTCTTTCTTTTTCCCCCCCCCTCGCCAGGTCAGACCACCTTGTCAGGAATCGATTAATTTTCTTTTTTCCCCCCCCAGATAAAATTCGCGACCCCCCCTCCGACTTTCCCTCACCTCGCGAGACAGCCTTAGGCTCTCCCCCTCTCGGCGCTGTGATACTTATTGTAGGATTCCCAGGTCCCTGTCCTCTTTGAAGCAGAATGAAAGCCTCCCGTCCCTATTACGGGGATTTTTTTCGCCCCCACTAGATGCGAGACGTGAGTTTTTTTTTCTCCCTTCCGTTCCAAGTCGTGTCTCATTCCCCGGGAGAAAGAGCACTTTATTTCTGCGATCTCCACTTCCCGTCTTATCAGACGCGGCCAAAGGATCTTTCCTCCGCAGTAACTTAGTTTCCTCTCTCGGGTGAGAAACGGATCTCTCTTTCCCCTTCCCTCGCGTAGCTTTTTCTTTTGGTTGGATGGTGGCAACTTTTTTCCCCCACGGAGGTCCTTTTTCGACCTGGTGGTTTCAATCAGAATATCCCCTCTCCCCCTCTCTTTGCGCCGTCTCCTCCCCCCGTGAGGTAGACTCCTCCCTTTCCCCATCTATTTCTTGCAATTCCCATCCTACCCTAATGCTACCTTCCAACTTAGTTTCCAGCCCTCCCCCCTCCCCACCCCTGCACCACTGCCCCCCCCCCCCTTTCCGTCCCCACCCCCCCATCCCTCCACCCCCCCCGCCCCCCAACGGATCCAACTCCCACCACCCCTTGCCTCCCCCACCACCTTACTCTTTTCTCCCTCCCCCCCAACCACCACACACCCCCTAATTTACCTTCCGCCCCCCCAACCACCAACTCCCTCCCATCCACACATTTCTTCTTACCAACTTTCCCCCCCCCCCCACCCCCCCCCCTCCCCCCTCCTCCTTCCCCCCATTTCTCCATACCCCCCACCTCCGCTCCTCCCCCCCCCTTCCCCTTCCCGCCCCCCCCTCCATCTTATCCCCGCTCTCCCTCTCCTCACCTCTCCCACATGCTACCCCTCTACTTATCTGGCCCCTTTTCTTTTCCTAAGAATAAAGGTCCGCGTCCCTTCGCCCCCCCCAATTGCGCAGGAGTTTTTTATGAATGGCGCGTTCTCCCTTGCTTAGGAAAGATGGGCGCCGCCCCCCCCTCTTTCTCCCTGACAGCAGAGGTTGCTCACTCTTGCTCACTGAATACGTCCCCTCGTGGTTTTCTTTTCTGCAAAGAAGTTTGGGTTGACTTCTTCTTTAGAATCAAACTTTCGGAAGACCGCCATTGAACCTTTTTTCCGGCCAAGGCGCGGCATTCGATTGCCTTCCTTTAAAAGAACACAGTTCTTCCCTTTATGAGAACTTCTTGCCTCCGGGCAACGAAACATGCAGTAAGTTCCTCCTCCCTTTTTCCCTCCTAATCCCGCTATACGCAGATTATGAAGGGTTGCCTTTTTCCGCAATTTTCCTCTGGCGGGGAGCGTCGGCAGATTTCATTTTTTCGGAAGGAAGAGCCTTTTCTGGTGTCGAAGGACCCTGCCTTCAAGGAGGGTAGTCCCCTCTTCCACTTGTAAATTACCAAAGGTCCGTTTGAAAAAACCCCTCTTTGGATTTCCTCTGTCTTTCTAGACAATCCCTTCTGATCTTCGGGAGGCGCCAATCTTTACGAATTTTCTTTTTCTCCCGTCCCCAGGTATAAAACTCTTTTCCTCTGGTTGGGAAGGGCGAGGCCCTTTTCTCCGAACCCATGGGAACACTTCCACTCCCTCCTCAGAAATAGAGGACCTTCTCAGCGAAGGTTCCTTCTTAATTATGAATAAAAAAAAGTCCCCTTTCCTGACCGATCCTAGGCCAGTGACTTCTCGTTGAAAAAAGCGGTCCCTCCCCAGAGAACTTTTTTCTTGATACTTGGGCCCGTCTTCAAAGGTCTTATAGATACGGGATCTTTTCAAAAAGGACCCCCCCCCCCTGCCGCAAGTTTAGTCCTCCTGCCGGTCCCTCCTCCTTTTGATAATCCCCCCCTTTCCGGCTTCCGAGAGAGAATAATACACCACTTTCCTTCCCCTGCCGAGGACTCAGTTTTTCCCAAGATAAGAAATACACGACCCCTCCATTCGTGTGGGCTTCACAAAGTCCCCGTGCCTCCTCCCTCGGGAAACGACCTCTTCTCCCCCCTTTTCCAGTAAAAAGACGAGAACGTTGCCTTAACGTGACAGGCGGAGCATTCCCCTTCTTTTTTTTTCGCCGCTCTCATCTTCCTGGATTTTTCGCGGAGGAGGGTAGGCCCTCCCTCCTTTTTTGATATGGTCTTTTCTCCTGAAGGTTTCAGCTTCCTTTTCTCTAGAGGTGGCCCCCTTCCCTTTCCCCCTCCGCAGTCTCTCTTCTCCTTTTTCCCCTTGAAAAGGCATGATACGTACCGTCCGTCAGACGACTCGACCATTGTCTGCGGATTCTTGCTTTCAAAAGGGTTGTTTTTTGCGTGGTGATCTTCCCTTCGAACCCTTTTCTAACCTATCCGTCGTCTCCCAATAGAGAAAAGCCCTCCCCTTTATTGTAGGACCGTTTTTCCCTGTAAAACACCAAACCATAAGGTATTCAGATGGTTTTCCCCTTCCGAAAAGGGCCTAAGTGCCTTCGCTAGATTGCTCTTCCCCTTCCTTTTCGAATTGGTTCGGCGTCGAGTTAAAAGTACCTTTTTTCCCCCCCTTGGATCTAAGTTTCAAATACATAACTCCTCTTTTCCGTGAGGGTTCCCTTTCCCCCCCCTTCCCTCCCAACAGTAAAGTACCTTCCTTCTCCACCCCTTTTTTACTTTGAGCCTTTGAAACTTTCCTTTTTCCTCCGGACTAGGCCCACGCATGAAGTTCTTGATTTCCTTTCGGGCCTTCACGAGAAGAAGGCCTTCCCTTTCTTTTCTCCTCTTTCCCTCCCCCCGCCTCGAAGGAGCAGGTTCTCCCTTCCCCGCCCGGTTCCCTTTTTCTTTCAAAGTACTTCGGCAGTCGATGCCCCCCCCCCCCGACTTCGTTTTATACTTCATGGAAGAATTCCATTCTTCCCGACAGCTTCCCTAAGGCACCTGACGTCAGGAAGCACGTTTTCTCTTTTCTTTTTGGTGATAGTTGCGTCTTCCCCCCTCTCCTCGCCCCGACGGAGACCATTTTTCATCCCAATGCCCCTTTAAGTACCACTTTCGCCGGAAGGAAAAGCGGATTCTCCCTTCCCGTCTTAGTGAGGGATCGAGATTCCCCTTTCCCGTTCGCCATGGTTCTCTCCGCCAGGTCTAACGACCCGTCCCCCCTGTCGATTCCCGTCTGTTCCCCCCTTCCCCTTCCCAAAAAAATCCCTCATCTCCCGCGAGTTTTTTTTTTTTCCTTTCTCCTGTGCAACAACAAAGGAGCCGTTCCCCCTTTTTTCCTTTTTTTTTTCCATGACTTCAGCCACGAGATAGCTTCCCCCCCTTCCATCAGTAGATTATTTTAATCCTTTTTGGGGGCGGAGAGCCCTCCTTTGACGTCGAGATCCCTTTCTCCCATTCCCCTTATATATCTATTTTCCTCCTCCCCCTTTTGACAATAGACGGACTTTCTCCTTCGATATCAGAGTCACTGCCCATTTCCCCCCAAACGGTTTTCTGCTCTTTTTTCCATTCCTGCCCTGCTTTACTTCAGTTTTCTGGGGTTGCTCCGAAGGACAAAACAGTTCTCCCTTTTCTTAGTGAAGGAGTTTTTTCCTCTGGGTCCCGAGGTTTGATGGAGGGACTTTTTCTTTCTTTACCCTGAGCCGGGAACTCCCCTTAGTTAGAAAGTGTCTGTGGTCGTAGCAATGGAGAAGTCCTCTCTCGTCCCTCCCTCAACAGGGCGAAGTAAGTAGCTCCCTCCTTTCCCGACTGTTTCCGTTTTTTCCTTTGGAAGGGGATCTGTCCTTTCTCCAAGTAGTATGAAAGGATCGCTCCCCCTTTCTTCGCAGAGAGACCTCTTAGTTTTTTCCAGGGTAGGGGAGAATAAGGGATGTCTCCCCTTCTTTCTTTTTCGTCCAGTCCTTTTTTTGGGCAGAGACGTTCCTTTTCTTGACCTAACCCCTTCCTTTTTAGACTAGGGCGAATTTGGGCTTCTCCCCTTCTTCCCTTCACGGCGAAGATTCTCCTAGGAAGGCCTCTGTCTCTCAGGTTGCCAAGAATTTCTCCTCCCTTGAACCTTTTTTTTTTAATTTTTCCCCCGTGTCGAGGATTCACCCGCTTCCTCCTCAAAAGGCTTCCCCCATGCCACGTCCTCCTTCGTACTGGACTTCGATTTTCTTCCCCTTTTCACTCCATTGTGGGGAACGTTTCCTATCGGAGTAGGTGGGAGCCCTATCTTTTAGGAAAGAATAGACGTCTCCCCCCCCCCCAATTTAGCGCTTTCTCGAAGACGGTTCCAAGCCTCGGACTGCAGTTAGGACCCCTTCCCCTTCCCACACGGATCCCGTATGCGACACCCCCGAAGTGACAGCTATCCTTCTTACCATTTGGGATTTCTTTCTCAGCAGTTTCCCTCCTTTCTTAAGTTTTGGACCCCCCCCAAGTTTTTCCCAAATCCCGCCCCATTTTAGATAGCCCTCTTTCTCCAGCAAACTCTAGATTTGTTTCTCGGGACCTTCTTGTATGCTACGACGTTTGGGGCTTTCTTTGAGGTAAGGCCAGTGTCCCCCCCCCTGCGCCTTTCTCCTTTCCTCTGGACGCTCGACTAATAGTAAAAAAGATTCCCTCGAGGTGTTCACCTGCTACCCTCGGAATCTCTCCTCGAGAGAAGACCTTAGGCTCCCCCCCCCGGAGAGGAGCTGACCTAAGGTAAAGTTATAGGATGGTCTGACCCCTCTTACATGTACTGGTTTCTTTTTTTTTTTTCCGGACGTGCGACGAGTGCTCGGATTCGGCTTCTCCCCGCCTCCTACGGTAGCTCCCTACTGTTTCTGCGTTTTTGAAGAAGTTAAACCCCCGGGTGATCCCCTTTTTTTTCGAAAGAGACAAGTTTCTTTAGGGGGTCTTTTTTTTCCCTCTCGCGAAAATCCCTTCTCTCCTCTAATTTTCCAGGCCCGAAGATAAAATGGCTTCCTTGGGCTCTCTCCAATTCTTATCTCGTTAAATAGCCGTTTTCCAATGCACTTTGCTCGCGGTGTCGGTTCAAAAAAGGATATCAAGGTTGTTTGCCCTTCTTCGAACTGCTTCCCCACACTTTAAGTATATAGATAACGCCCTCTGCGCCGTCGCTTTCGCCTAGATTCTCGTAATCCTGAGCTGTCCCTCGCTCCCGTTTAGGCGACTACCTTCTCTCCCTTTTTTCGCCCAGTTTTCCCCTGGGCTTGGCGTAATAGGATTCTTCTTCCCTTCTGGCCTTCAACGCCGCTCTCGGGTATAGAGACGTCGATGCCCCCCCCGCCCCTACGTTTGGTTTATGGTGTTGGCATTTCGTTGGGGGCGATTCATGGACAATCACATAGTAGGGCCGCTCCCTTTCTCGGACGTTCCCGCCACTGAACGTCGGAGGATGCTTTTTCAATCCTTTTATTCCAGCGCCCATCACCTTTTTTTCCTTTGGCGACCCCTTTTCTTAACAATGCGATACCTCCTCTTTTATCCTCCTTAGAGATTAGCAGCTTTCTCTTTTTTCGTTTCCCGCAAGTGCGGCACGACGGTCCCTTTGAGGTTTTTCCTTTAGGTCATCTGATGGCATTTTCTGAGCCTTCCCCCTTGGCATCCCTGAGTTAACCATTAGTCAGTCGGTAGGCCCTACGCTTTTCCCCCCCTTTCTACCCCCCCACTCGTTGCAAACACAAGACCCTTTTTTTCCCTTGACTGAGTTTTGCAAAATCGCGATGATCTCGGTTTCCCGAGCATTGAGGAGGGAGGACCCTTCTTTGTCCTGAAAGCTCCCACGAAAACAGTGTTTGTCGAACACCGGGACTTTTCTTTTTTGCGCGACTTATTGAATCCGCCGAAACCGTTTTTACCCCGTTCCAGATCTTCTTCGAATATCGTTACCCTTTCTCGAGAACAGCGACTTTTTTTTATAATTACCTTCCTAACCCCCCAAAGGTAGAATCGCCTTTCTCAGTGACCCCCCGACGCGACCCTTCAAAGGAGACGGGAACTCTTTTGGACGGACGATTGTCCCGAGGAAGTGGAGGACCTTGATCTTGGGGACGTGGATTAAGGGCTTTGCAGACGTCTTACTCTGAGGAAGGGTAGACCTTCTTTTCCTTTTTCCTAATACCTTCTGACGCGGACTTTTTCACCCGTGAGTCCTCTGACCCCCCCCCTCTCCAGTCAGATAGAAAAGAATTTTTTTTTTTTTTTCTCGCACGTCCTTTCCAAAAGTAAAAGGAATAGAGCTCTTTCCCTTGGCTTTTTCCTTCCTGTCTCCCCCTCGAGACCCCAGCTGACCATTTTTTTTTCCGGGGTTTTGCGAGAAAGGTCGTTTTTGAGCAGCGGGACGAGCACTTCGTGACTTCTTTGCGGAGGGTCCTCGCTCTGTATGGGGTGACGATTTATTGCTCCCTCCTTCCCCCGGTATCTCGAAAGTTTTCTTCCAGGCACTCCGCCGTCGCCCAAAGGAGTAGCCTTTTTCCCCTTTCCCCCTGATTACGTAAAGTCCGTTTTCTCCCTTTCCCCGCCCCCGAGGTTTAGCGGAGAGAGAAAAGGTTTCCCCGTTCCTTTCTGACTATGGGGTTGTGAATCCCAACTCGAAAGGGATAGGCTCTCCGCTTCCCTTCCCAGAAGTTCCTCCACCCCTGGTGTAGATCGTTCTTCGAGATGTCAACCGGCTGGCAGCCGGTGATGACTCTTCCCCGATCCCCCCTTGATGAAAGCTTTCCTTCGTTCCAGGGCTTCTTAGAAATTGCTTTTCGATCGTTCAAAGTTTTTTTCCCACATGGTCTCCTCCCCTTTTCACCTTCCCCAGAAATGAACGTGAGTGACCCCTCCCTCTGAAGTCACCGAATCGCCGGCTGCTTGAGACGTTTGATGCATACTCCCCCCCTTCTTTCCAGGCGAAGGTTAAGGATAGCTTATCAAATCCCCCTTCCATATGCGAATCTGGAAAATAGCAAGCCGTGCTTTTTCCAAGGCCCTCCTTCCCTTGATTCTGCATAAGAAATGGGTTTTAACCTCCCCCTACTATAGGACCTCCCAAGAATTTAGATGAGGGGATAAATGGAAGAATAATGTATAAATCCTTCCCCTCGCCCGTAAGCCCCTCCTTCTCCCTTGGTCATCTAATGAGGTGTGGCTCCGTTCTCGGAACGACGGCGAGGCAATCCCCCCTTCATCTGTTCCTTTCCTTCCCCTTTCCCCAACTGCAGCTAGAAGAAGGCGTCCCCCCTGGATTTCTTAGAGATCTCCCCTCATTTGGAGATTTTCCTTGATTTCTAAGAAAGTGAGCATGCTGCTTCCCCGCGTCCTTTAGTTTCCCCCATCAAGATAGGCGAGAGTCGTTCTAATTAGGCTACGGAATCTTCTCACTGGTGTGCCTGAGATTTTTCCCCCCCCATGTTTTAGACAGTAAGAGATACTAGTCTTTCTAAATACCTCTCTCCTTGGGATGGGATCCAGTAAAGTTTGGGTGGTATAGACCCCTTTTTCTCTTCTATTCGGAAGGCCCTCTGGTTTTTTTCTCAATCTTCACCTAATATAAGTTTGTGTTGTTCTTCTCTTAAGGAAGGGAGACAGGGACGAGCCTCTCAGAGTAAAATGAAAAGGGACCCCACCCCGGTGCCCTTTTTACGTTTTTTCCCCCCCTTTACGAGCTTCTTCCCTCCTTTCTCGTACTCCCTTTTCCCAGAAGGCAAACCCCCTTCCTGGCTCCTTGAGTGAGTGACGAGCCTTTTTTTCGTTTTTTCTCCCTCTAGCTATGTATTTTGTGGAGGTCCCCCCTCTTCCTGGGGATCGCCATTTCGGTCGTTAGGAACGCGTCTCTTCGTATCCCCTTTTTGATTTCCCATAAAGATTTTAGTCAAGAGAGGTCCCTGGTTCCAGTCCTAGTGACCTGCCCCTTCTTCTTTCCGGCGGGTGAAAGGATACATTGTCTCTCTTTCGAAGTCGTTCTTCCTCTTTCCCCGATACGAGGTGCCATGAGCCGGGGAAGCCCTTCTCATTTTTTAAGGAATTTCTTCATGGAGATTGATTTCGTCAGTCTCTTTCCCGCGAACTTCCTTTTTTTCGCCCCTCCGAGATAGTGCCTACCCCAGGGCCTTCTTCCCCCAGAACAGGCGACTTCTTTCTGCTGAATGCCTTCCTTTCCCCCTTCTTTGCTATAGGGGAAGTTCTCAGACTCCATCAGCCTTGTTTTTTCTCCTGGAACGTAGCAGTCGTTTTTCCTATGCCTTTTTCCCCTTCCTTTTCCTTTATTTGAAAACGGTATGTGATCCCTTCCCCCAGTTTTACACCCCTCGGTGCCCCACTTGATTTCGCCTAATCCAGGGGTGTTTTCTGGACTCTCTTTCTTCAACGGCCGGTTCCAGGTCCTTATTTCCCCCCTCGACACAGTACATTCCTTCGTCATGGTATTCCCCTCGACTTTCCCCTTTCTTTTTTTTGAATAGAGGGAGCCACTAAGATCTCCCCCTGAGTATGCGTTTTTCCAGGGGGGGGGGGTTTTTTGTGTTCCCCGCTTTTTTTTCGCCGGGCGTCCTTTTGTTGTATCAACAACAGTATTTTCCAGCCCCCCCCCCCTTTTCGCTCTCCTCCCTCATCAATGTAGTTCCTTTCTCTTTCCCGTCCGTTAAGTATAAGATAATTGTTCTCTCTCCTTTTTGGACTCCGATGCGAGGGCCGGCCCCCCACCCTCCCTCCCCTTAGTTATGAAACCTTTTTAAGTCACCAAAGATACACCGAGGGGTTATACCTCTTCCTCCCTCCCTGTTCGCGCCATTAGCGCCGCCCCTCTTCCCCCGCTGCTACTTTCCTTGGATGGGTCGGAGGACAAAGGTCTTTTCGGGGAAGCTGAAGTGCATTCTGAGGCTTTTTATTCCTTTTTGTTTTTTTTTCTGACGGCCTAGCCCACCGACTACCTTCCTTTTCTTTCTGGCGTTCCCTCGAATAACGGGTGCCCCCGCGGCCGTTTTTTGAGGACGACAGTGGCTTCTCTGCTGCACGGCCGTGGGATTCTCTTTCCTACTCGAATCACCCTGTTTTTGAGATTCCGGGTTTTGTCGCCCCCTCCCCCCCGCGCCCCCTCTTTGCGGGTCCGGTTTTCAACGGATCTCATCCTCGATTTTTCTTTGTTCCCTGTGGTGAGCACATTCCGATCCCGTCCGGTCGGCTTTCGAGCGTCCGCGCAGGTTTTCTTTTTTCCTACCTGGTCGGCGAATAATTCCTGTTTTTTTCTTCGACCCCTAGTCCCCGTTTAGACATGGCTCCCCTCGGACATTTTTTTCCCGCCCACGAGAAGCCGCAAGTCCTAAGCGCGAATTAATATCTTTCTTTTGTTGCAAAACTCCTTTTTTTTTTTGGAGACTTAAGGGAACACTTTAAATCTTTCTCCATTTTTCTTTTTTTTTCGCCTGAAAGAGAGAGATTTGAAGCGCTCACCCTCCCTTCCCCTGCACTGCAGCCACGTGACGGGCCATTCACCTGCAGAATCCTTTTTCCTCAATCCTTTCTTTGATTTCTTGTCGTGTGAGGATCCCTCCAGTGTCCCTTAGGTGTATGCGAGTCGGTTTGAGCTCCCTTTTGCATGCCTCGTTCTTGGAGCCGTCTTGCGAATTCCCCCTTCCCTTCGGGGAGGAAATTACGATGTTTCCCTGTCAATTCAATTATGCCCCAAACCCCCCTTTTTTCAACCGCGGGATGAATGCGCCCTCGGCTAGAAATGACTTGAGGCGTTTCTCTGCTTCCAATGCGAAGAAGATTTCTCCCCGTTCTTCCCCCCAGAGACAGCGGAACATTTTAGAGAAGTGAGAATTCCCCTCACCCTTGATCGAAAAGGGAAAGGTTCCCCACGCGCAGCGACGGACCCCCCCTTCCTGTAGTGCTCACAACCAGGTCTCCCCGAGAGCCTCCTTCGTGCAAACAGCCGTCCCCGCGCGCCAAGCCTTCCTCTGCGTCGGGCAACTGGTCTCCGATAAGTTTTTTCGACCGCGAAAAAGGGAACTCCAGTTTCCCCTTCCTGGTGCAAGACGTAGATCACCCCTTCCGTTGACTTCAGAGAGAGCCCCCCACCCGTGATAGGTCTCCCCTGAGAACCCCGTTATCCCCCTTTCCACCGCCAGACCAACCACGCTCGAAAAGCATTTCCTTTCCCTCCATTTCCTCCCCCAGGAATAGAAAGAATAGTCTCCCGCCTGAACTTCCCCCCCTGACATGTTCTCGAACTCTCGCGGCGCAAGCGGACTCTTGGGCTTTCATTGGCTTTTTCTTCCCCCTCCGGAGGGGCGATCTTGAGGAGAGTGGCGGCTTTTTTTACCCCCCCTTTTGCTGGAGACCTTCGGTGAGAAGGATCTACTCCCCCCTTTTCCCATGACTTTTTCAGGTCGCCTCCAACTTCCGGCGCCTTCCCCATTATGAACTTCAGACCCCTCCCTCCCTACCCTTTTGTTTTTCTAAATTGATGAGGATCGATGTTCCCCCCATTGTTTGTCTTTTTTTTTGGGTTTCCCAAACGTGGCGCCGGGGATCCTCCCCTCGAACCCTTTTCCCCCCTCCCCCTTCATGCGATCGTAAAGCATTTGTAGCCTTTTCAACAGGCTGGCCCCCGGTAGCCGGTGATTTAGAAGACCCAGTGAAGACCTGCTTCTTGCGGACCTGTCCCCGGCCTCGAAATTGTCTCTCCCGCGTCCTGTTTCCCACATGGATTAGACGCTCCGCCTCCCCCCTCACTCCTTTTCCCGTGAGGGTGAACCACCCCCCCCCCGAAATCGAAGTCAGTTTTCTAGTCTCCCGTCCGCCTTTGCGCATTTCCTGGCGGTGAATCCCCTTCTTTAAGGCTCCCGGTTCTGAGAGTTTTTCTTCTGGCCTTCTGGGCCCCCCCTTAATCTCTACCTCCCCCCTTCTCTGTGGGTTTGTGGGGTCTCGAAGGAGTTAATCCGTTCCACTTCCAGAAGGCGCCCGGTTTGTTAAATTTTCTTTCCCCAATCCCTCATGCCCGACTACCACTCTCTCTTGTGATCTTTCTTGTGCCTGAAAAGGGTCGACAGGGAAGGCGCAGGACGGCCCCCCCCAGACTCCCCTTTTCCTCTTAGATAGTGTTTCCCGGAAGAACTTGCGACTGTCCCCATTTAATACCACCTGCCCCAATGGATCTGTCACCCTCTCAGAAGGAAAGCCTTTTCAGTCCCCCCCTTGACGAATGGAACGAGTCCTTGAAAGCTAGCGCCTTGCTCTTCTCCAAGGAGGAAAGGTATACCTCGTGCGGCATGGCGCCCCTTCAGTAGTCCCCCCTCTCAAAACTAAAGATCGAGAGAATTGTCCTCCTTCCTCACAAGGAGGAATATTTTTGCCTTCGGGTGAGTTCTAAGTTAAATTTCCCTCCGCGGCGGACGATATCGAATAATTTCTCTCCCCAGGTCCTTTGTGTTCCAGAATAGTTGTCCTTTTGGTTATAGCATTTTTCTTACTAGGAATCTTCCCCCCTTGACCTCGGTTTCTCTATATATTTAATAATCCTTTTTTTTCGAGATATTCATCTCTTCTCAAGGGAAGGAAGATTTCTCCCCTCATTCCCAGGGACCCCCCACAACAAACTTTGCACCAGGTCGGGTCTCAAGGATTCTAGACGGACCTTTCTTTTCTCCTTGACTGATCCTTTTTTTTTCTTTTTCAAAAGAAGGAAAACCCTTTTTTTCTCTTTGGTTAGGCCGAGCCTTCCGACTTTCTCTCTCTCTTTCTTTTGCCCCTTTTCTTCACTACTGACTCTTTCTCACTTTTTAAGGGAGCATGGCGTTGCTTGAATCTTCTTCCAATTGAGGAAGTTGACGACGTCCGGCGTCTTCTCAGGAATCGAAGTTTCCCCTTCTCTGATAAATGGGAGGGGATGGCTCTCCTTTTTCCTTCCGCTGGATTCTAGAGAAATGAGCCGGTAAGAGGCTTGTCAGGGCATACCGCGCCGCCTTCCTTTCTTCACCAAGGGATTAGTAAAGTCCGTACCCTCCTCCTCGTGGTAGAGTTTTTCTATCTTTCCCTCAACCTTTGCCCCCCGCGCTTCCATCACCCTTCTCCTCTTGGGCCTTTCTCCCCCTTGGCATCTTTCCCCCTAAGAGGAAGGCTTTTCTTTTCCTTGTTGGACACAAGATCCCCATGCGGTAGCCTAGAACGTCTTTTTTTTTTTGATCACCTCCCCCCCCTCCGAAAAAGGCTAAATTCAGTCCCCTTCTACTGAACGGGACTCTTTTGGTACCCTCACGGGCAGGAGGGATTACACTGAGCGGAGCGCCTCGGGAGAAACGATTTTTTTTCCCTAATCGACCGAAGATTTTTCCTTTTCCAGGTCGAAATTTTCTTTTACTTGTCCTTTTGTCTTCTTGACAACCGAGACGGCCAGCCGGTTCCTAGGGAGAAAAAGAGTGTCTCTCACCATTAAAGGTGCGTGTACTCTTCTCTTTATAGCTTGTCTCCCCTCTCCTTAGCCACGTTTTACCCCGAGTCACTTTTCTCCCCCCCTAAAAAATTTTAGATAGAAGAGCCTCATCCCTTTTAGAAGGACCTCGGAAGGGAATTCAGATACTTTCTATCGTTGTGTAGGCGAAGGAGGATTAACGGCATTTCCCAGAGAAGGTCCCCATCCTTTTCTTTGATTTTATAGAAATTACCTTTCTACATCTTGCTAGGTGTATACCTCCTCCTCTTTTTTTGATAGAGGAGAACCTTTCTTACCTCAAGAGCTTATACTCTTTTTTCTCTCTGAGGACATCTTTCTATCTTGGGAAGACGAATTCTGATCTCTTTTCAGGGTCTTTCTAAGGATGAAGGGAGAGCCCTCCTCCCTCTCTTTGCAGAGCGTTTTTCCGTTCCACGTCTCCCCCAACTTGACCTTCCTCCTCTAGAAAGAGCACTCTAGGATCCCCTCTAGAGGCGCCCCCCCTTGAAGGACCTTTCCGAACGTCGCCCTCATAGAGTCTTTCCCCCTGGCGATGGGCTATCGTTTCGCCCTTCCCTCTAAAGGGGAAAATACGCCCAGTCTCCCCCCTCTAAACCTCTTGAGAGGGGTCCGTTTTGACCTTTTAACCTGCTGGCCTCGATCTGTTTTTTTCATTGACTTTGAAATAAGAAGTATATAGATCTTCCCCTCTTCTCCGTCGATTCCCTCGGTCCGCGATTTCTCTCCCATGTTGTCTCCCTTTGGAGATCATTTCTTTCCCCATTGCTTCCGTCGAGTAAAGAGGGTTATTTCTTCTCCTAAATCGGATCTCTAAGAAAACAGTTTCATCTCTTGTTCTCTCGATCATCGATCCACGACTTACCCCTTTTCGAATAAAGAGGGTTTTTTTCAAAGGAAGTCTTTCCCTCTAGAGAGTCTTCCATGTAACTTCAGTTCTTCCTTCACACTAATTGACCCCTTCCGTGAACGGACTCCGGCCCACAAAGAACTTCCTCGATGCCTTAAGCCAGCATTCTTCCTGCCCATTTTATTAACCCCCTCTAGAAGAGCTTCTTTGCTTTCCCCAGCAAAAATGCCCCTTCCTTCTCTATATACTTCGTGAGAGAGAGCGTTTTTGAATGGGTTAGCATTGTCCCTTCCCCCGAGGAGAAAGGTGAGGGAGCTTCCCTTTCAGCAGGCTTCTTTTGCAGATCATGCTTGCGCGTTCTTGGAGAATGAGGCAGTACCTGCACGGCCGCCTTTCTGCCCTGACTCCAAAGTTGGCCCATTTCCCCAAACAACGTCGTAACAGAACGCTTTCTTTTTGCCGTAGGTCTTCTCCCTTTCTCGAAAAGCGGCTTTCTTGGGCCGGACCCCCGCCCAAGCTGTTTTCTTAGATCAAAGTATAAAAAAGCTCCCTCGCCGATCCCTCTTTCGGAGAGACTCTTCAGTGAGTTTAGCCCCCCTTTCTCCCCCGGTTGAGAGCCCCCCCTTCTCTCTTGAGAAATAGCGCCTCTGATCCTTTCTAAGGCTCCCTTTTTGATAGACTGAAACCACCATGGTCTAGAGCCCCCAGCCGTGAGAATCCCAAAAGAAGGAAAAGCTCCCCCCCCTTTCTCTTCAATTTTTCTTCTCCTTCGAGGGCCCCCTTTATATCTCTTTGGTTCGTACCCCACGGAATCTCCCCAGGGTGAAGGAGATTTTCTTTGTGCCTCCTCCTTTTTCGAGAATCCACGGCCTTGCTGTCTTCTCTAGCGCCTAATCCGTGTCGGTACTGCCTTTTTTCCCCTTCTGAGAAAAACGTGTACCTCCTTGGGACGAGGGCCCCATACCTCCCGCTCGCCTCTTCTTTCCTCGCCCGTCAGCAGTCTCCGCAAAACCCCACCTCTCCCGTAGGACCCATGAAATTAGGATTACACCTACAGGGCCCCGCCCGCTCCCGGGACTAGGCCCAGAGCATATAGGGGAGGGTCTCCCTTTTTCCTTCGATTTTCCCTTTTCTTTAGAGCGAAGAGGGAGCTTTGTAACACTACAGCTCTTTGGTGAATCTTTGATCCTTTCGGTTTAAGCCCCTCAAGGCTCGGTGGACACTACACCCACCCTCCCTCAACCCCTTTTCAATCTCAACCCCCTCCTGATAAGTACCCCCTCTGACTAGAAGTGAAGTCTAATGGCTCGCGAGAGACCTCTTTGGAGGTTCTCTACTATGGGTTTCTATCCCCTTTTGGATAAGGTCGTCTCCCGAGACGGAGGCTGCTTCAAAGAATCTCCCTCTTAGAATAGTAAAGTCGGGTCAATGCCCCCTTCTTGCCAGTTCCGGTTGATTTGGTGGAGCCCCGTGCTCCCCCCTTCTCTGGAAATGGGAAACGGCCTTCGACTTTTCGGATTCGCCCCCAAACTCCCCACCTTGATTAGAGCTCCTCTTTCCCGGAAGTCCATCACGACCAACGTGAGGTTCCCCGAAATAGAACCCCACTTTCCAGTTTTTTTCTTCGCCTCGTCCTGAATTTGAGCCGTTTGCTGATATGGCTTCCTAAAGTCCTTACATTTCCCGTCTGGTAAGGATATCGTAGCGGCCTTTTTCCCGCCCCCTCTCTCTGCTCCCTTTTTTCCCCATCGCGCCGTCTTTTTCTCGAAAGGCCCAGAAGGCCCTTCTTGGTCTCTCCCGGCTTTTTTCTTCAATGTTCTTTCCCTCGGACGTCGCGTGAACTCCCCCTCCTTCGCGAGGCTAAGGATTTCCAGTCTCCCTCCCTTCATAGTCAAGGAACATGACGGAAGACGACCCCTTTCTTCCTGTCCCCTTTATCGTGGTTCCTCTCCTTCAGGACGCGTCTGGCCGATCCCCTTTCCCCGGACTTCCCCTTCTGGCCAGAAGGAAAGAGGAGCTCCTGACGGGACGATTATTATCGAGCTGTGCCCCCTTGCGCCATGGATGACTCTCCTTCCACTTCTCGAAGGGCTCTTCCCTCTCCTTTAAGAAAAGGACCTCAAAACCCCTTCTTTTGCGATGTCCAGTTTTCTTCTTCTCGTCACTCACCACTTCTCCCTTTCTGGTGAGAGCAACCTCCTTAATTACCAGTCCCTCTCCTCGTAATCCTTCTCTCTGGTAATGGGGGCTTCCTTGCGCCGTTCGTTTAGTAGCCTTTTCTTGAAGCGGAGATAGGGCAGTCTCCCCTTCCTTCGATGTCAAGTTTTTTTTTTGCTTCCCCCGGAATGGAGCAAGGGAAGGAAGATTCTCTTCAATGACCAGGGATATTCTTTGCTACAATCCCCCTTTTTTTTTTTGACAGGATTAGAGATCTTCCCTATATAGAGGTCCCCGGTGAGGGTGCTCTACCCGTCTTAAACAGTGAAGTCTTTTTTGATTCGACGTTCACAATGGACTCCCCTCCTCCTGGATTTTGTGGAGCCCTTCCCTTCCTTTTAAGAGCTTTTCACCCCCCCCCCCCCCCCCCCCCCAAATGATTCATGTCGTTAGAACTTGCTATTTTAATTTCTACCTTTGGTAACATATAGAGTCCTCTATTCTTCCCTTGAATTTTTTTTCTTTCACTGCGGAATCCCCCCCCTTCTTCCTGTTAGTTACACAATCCCTGTCCAGGTAGCCGTCGCTCCTTTGGCATCGAGACCAAGATTCCTCTCCTTATTACGTTGAAGACTTCTTTGACGACGGCGCCTCCTTCTTTCCTGGAGACAGGGATTAGTCCCCCAGTCCGAGCCCTCGTAGTCCCTCCTAGAAGTCAGAGATGACATCCAAATGGACCTTTTCTTTAGCTCCTTTTTTTTGGCCTTTTTTTTCGTCTCGAAATACGCGGCGATGAGTCCGCCTTCGACAGCTTCACGGTCCTTTTCCAGAATTCCTCTTACTTATAAGGAAACTTCATCTCTCTCTCTAACGTATTTTTTCCAGATGCACATCACCCTTTCCCACTCTCCGGCGAATTCACCCCCGGTAATGGAATCGTCGGGTTTAACCCCCTTCCAGGTCGTGATTCTCCCACTTTCTTTTCTTCTCCTTGGGGAGCAAGATTTCGAACTAATAGAGTAGACAAATCCCCTCCCCGGTAAGCATCTAAGGCAAACAGCCCCTTAGCCTTCC
>Ga0179593_1574812_pt1 | contig 24304 bp, 32 predicted proteins | sample CZODoug2_1_08_16_FD_185931 | JGI IMG/M metagenome (GOLD analysis project Ga0179593, IMG submission 185931) | Vadose zone soil fungal communities from Angelo Coast Range Reserve, California, USA - CZODoug2_1_08_16fungal (PacBio error correction) | ecosystem: Environmental > Terrestrial > Soil >... | reverse complement strand
CTTCTCTCCTTTCGAAAATGGACTTCAGATTGACTTCTTGCTTTTCTGAAGAGGCAACCTCCCTCTTTTTCCCCTTCACCCAGACTTGTCTGCTTCCCCCCTCCCTGGTATTTGGGATGGCACAAAACCGTCTTCGATAACCTGCGATCCTTCCTTTCCTTTGTGAGCGTTTCTTTTCTTGACTCCTAAACAGGCTAAGGGCACCTTCCATTTCCCTGCCCAGGGTTTCTTGCCCTCTTCTCGGGCTCTGGGTCCGCGTTTTCCCCAAACCCTTCAAAGCTGTTGGCCCCGATCCACTTCAGCCCCACTGCACCTCAATCTACTGCTTTTTTTTCGGGAATCGGTAAAAATTTGGTCCGTTTCGGAGAGAGGTGATGTGTCACTAGGCCCCTCTCCCCCACTTTCTTAGTATCTGGAACACCGTCACCCCCACAGTCTTCCCTGAAAGCGCAGGACGGTACAATACACTAGGTTTGCTGGAGTACTGGTCCCTTAGTCCCCTCCCCCCCCAGAGCGAAGGGAGTTCTTTATACAACCCCCAGGGTGCACCTAATCCACTAGTAACGCGGTCCTTTCCATGGACGAAGGGCACTTTTCCTTGGGCTCAATCTGTCATTTATACACCTCCAAAGAAAACAGGGCCGCACGCCTTTATACAACATTCCTGTTTAGCAGGAGTGAACTCTCGTCCTTTGAAGTATCGGACCCCTCATTCCCCCCCCCCCTGCAACCCTCCTTTCCCACTCCTCACCTCCTTCTACGTCCTCCCACTCACGGCTTGCTTCTTACCTTCCTAACCCTTGTTTCCCCGATCTGCGTTTTTCTTCCCCTCAACCTCAAAGTCTTCTCCGGTTTTCGTCATTCCCGGCGAACCTCCCATCCCCCTACCTTTTTTAAAAATGAGGAGCCTGTGTTTTCCTCGCGTAATACTGCTATGGCTTTTTAGTGGATTTCGAAAAATGACTGTTTTCTCCTTCAGTATAAAAACCTACTCCTTTCCTGCCACCAACTACTCCAAGGTTCGCGATGCACAGACGTACCGTCCCCTCTGGCAAGGGTTACCTTAGTTATCTCTCTTTTCCCGGTGGTTCTCGACTCACGGACCCCTTCTTTCCGACCGATTCCGGTCCTAGCCCCTATCCCCGCGGATCTTTTGAGTTTAGTTTCCTGCTGGGTTCTAATATCTCACAAGCGGGTGGGTTACGTTTGATTTCCTTCAGCGCCCAATGACTTCAAGCCGCACCATTTCGTCGACTTCTTCTTTGGTCCTTTTTACGGCGCCCCGTCTCTTCACTTCTCCATTGTCTCCCCAATTACGTGTTGGCCCCGATGATTGTGAATCACGGTGGATTGGACCGGACCGGCTCTGTGACCTTTGCCGTACCCTGGGCACCGTCCATTCCTTCCGGACAGACGTTTCAGTCAGGACCTCGGTCGGTTCCCGTATCGCTGCCCTTTTCCTCCCTCCCAAGACGTCCCTTTCTTTTTTCTTTGTACCGGTCTGTCCCCCCAAACTAGTGAGGCTGCTTCGTCGGATTTTCTCTTTGTCTCCCACTCGCTAGTGCGCCAAGGTTCAGGGTTTGCAGGGGCCCGAGAGAATTATGCATGATCTTCTTTTTTCTGTTCAGTCGCCCGTTACCCTTCGTTGGTTTTCCTTTGCTTTTCCTGAACGTTTGCGTTCCTCTCTCCGAACATTCGTGATGTACAAAGTTTCTTTGACGTTTAGTCTTTTCCCTTTCTCGCCTTATTCTGAAGAACCCGGCTCACCTTTTTCCCTTATCACAGTTCTCTGTGCTGATACCGGTCTTCTTGCCTTCTCTTCTCTTTCTTGTGAGGTTCTCTCTTTTTTTTCTGGAAGGATTTGCTAGTCTTCTCGATGCATGCTTCTTTTTTCTTTTGCCCTTCCTCGATATAATTTCGCCTCTCTTTCTTCTTCCTTTGGACGGCCTGTTGTGGATAGGTTTGCTTTGCCTGAGCGCCACTTCGAACCCTGCAGTTTCGCCTTGCCCACTTTGGTCTGGACTTGTTCCTTTTTTTTTGAGAGTATCCCTCCCACCCTGGGACCCCCCGCCTTTTCCCCCCCCCTTTATTTTCAGACTAGTTTTCCTTTTTGAGCCACCACGACAACACTTTTCCCCTCCGATTCGATCCTCTCCGCATCCTCTCCTTTAATAAGCAGCGGATCACGTTGTCCACCCTCCCTCCTCCCCCGCATCTGCCGCTTCAAAATCATTTTTTTTTAAAACAGGCGTTCCTTCTCCCCGTGCCCAGCAATAGGTCCGATACAGGTAGCTTTTTTACTACAGTATCCCCTTGCGCTTCCCGTGTCTCCTTTCACCAGTATTCACAGGGATATCCCCCCCTTCCTCCCTCCCTGATCTGTTGACATCTACCACTTCGTTTGAGAAGTGCGGAAGTTTTCCCTTTCTTCTCGCCAGTTTTCATCCAACGCTTACCCCCTGTTTCATCACCCAACTCTTTCTAAGGCTCGCGCACGCCAGCCTCGTGCTCCCCCTCTGACTACTAGCTTGGCGACCCTGCCTTCCCCTCCCTCGAGATCCGAAGTCCTCCGGGGTTTTTTCAGTTCCGTGTCCTTCTTGTAGTCCCCGCTTTCCCTCGCCGTCACCAAACTTTTACGCGCTGTGTTTCCTGCGCTCTGGTTCCGTTTTTTTTGAAGTCAACAACATTGCTTGCCTTTTTTTCCCCCCAGGGAGCGAATCCGGCTGCAGTTCCCCCTGTTTCCTGCCCCGGCACTGGCCTGGGTTACCTTTCCCCCCTGATATCTTTGACGTTCTTTTCTGAACACTTCCAACGTCTTTCGAGGTCCCAATCTTCACTAATGCGAGGGGGGAGCTTCCCCTGGTTTTCCGATTGCTTTCCCCTCCCCTGGCGTCTTGATCTAGAACACATCGTTGAGACCAAAACTGAAATGATGCAAAGTTATACATGCTTTTCCGAGCTGCGAAGAGTTTACTTTCTTTCGGTTCCTTAGTAGTCCCCAACAGCTCGGTGTAATATAACCCTTTCACATCGTCTGGATAATTTTCCTTATTCAAGTTTTATCCTCATATGCCTGGGGGTAAGACAGTTAGTCCGTTTGTATTCTTTGCGCTTTTCGGGCCACCCCCCCCCCCCCCGACCTCCTTCCTTTTGCAGTAGAACCCCTTGCATTGGTGGTATTATCTTTTCCTTCCTTTTCTATGGTTTTCTTTTGGAACGCAAACGGACTGACGTGGCGTTTTCTTTCGTCCTTTCGATTTTAGGCATGCCTTGCGCGCTCAGTCTCCCCTGCTTTCGACGTAATTCGCAATGGTTGCGTTTTCCCTAGTAGGTTTTTCCCCTAGCAGTAGATGCCATCGCTGTCCTTCATGTGTGGCTCGAACAGTTTTTCCTTGTTGTTTCTTTCTCGTTTTAGATTCCCAGTCTTTTGATGTCTCCTTGTGCCGGCTCCTGTTACTTGACCCCATCCATGTTGGGTGCGACAGGTTTCCCGCAGGGAGATTCCTTCTCCTGCTACGCTTTACCTCAACCATCACCGAGCCTATTTTTTCCTTGTAAACCGGCCTTGGTCCTATGACCTTGTTGGTGTCCCATTACTTCTCCTTTAGGGGATCTCTTCTTTTTCAAAGACTCCCCTTTTCTAATTCGCTTTCCCCCCCCCTTTTTTTCCGCCTTCAAAACTTCAAGGGATCATTGAATAGTTTTCTTTCCTTCTGAGGCAGACACCCCTTTTTTTTGGACTTTGTCCAACTTCTCCCCCCCCTTCCCCTCCCAATGGTACGCTCTTGGGCATTCCTTCAAGTTTTAACTCTGCCCTAGCCTTTTGCTCTTCCAGTCCGCGAACTCACAAACCTGACTCCTATCCGGTTTTTGTCCAAATCAGGAAGTGTTTTGCCCCTTCTTTGTAAGTAATTTGTCCTTTTCCCCCCCCCCGTGAGTAGGTGCCTTCTCCCCTGAAAAATTTGGCAACGGCCCTAAACCCGGTTCCCAGTCCTTTTCGATTGGTTTGTATCCTATCTCTATCTTCCCCCCTCCTCTCGTTGGTTTTTGTGTCTTAGATTTTAGACAGCACAAACTAGTCACCCAGAAAGGACTTGTCCAGTTGTATTGTCGTTAATTTCAGACCCCTACATCTTTTTGACCCCTACAGACTTGCCTTCTGCCATAAATGAACCATTTACCTTATTTGGCTTTTGTCCTGACAAACCCACGCGATTACTTTCCCCCTGCCTGATATGCAGTTAGTTATCGCTCTTGGCCCCCCCGACTCTTTTTCCCAAGGCTAAGGTCCCTTCTACTGGCCCCTGTTCTTCCCTCTTTCGACCCATTCTCGGGAGATTTGGGTGTGAAGGTGTGTCCCCCCCCCGGAAAAGCTTCTGTTGTTTTGCCCCCTTTTTCCCCGTATCGATACCCGCCACGCATCCTTCCTTGATCCTGTTTTGATTTTGTGAATGAGTGTCACCATGTTTTTTCCCTTTTCCTCTTAGGGACTGATTTGTCTCATAGTCTTGCCTGTCCCGCCGTACCTTTTCACTCACACAGCATGACACTCTACCTCCCTTTTTCCCCCGGGTACCTCTCTAACAACTGTTCTGTCTGGATCAGTTCTCGTCAAGTCCGATGTCTCATAATCCCTCTCCCCCCCCCCTAATGGTCCGTTCACCCCTACATACCGATTGGTCACCACCCACCATGCTGCGGGCACTTCTTTTCTTAAATATTTCCTTTTTTCCCCCCACAGCGTCCAGCACAAAGGGCGACGCCAAGGTCTTTCAAAATCATATGTTAGAGACCCTTCCGTAAATCGAGCTCATACTATACTTCAACCTCCTTGCCCTTCATACTATGACACCTTTGGCACCCATGCGCTTCTATTCCGTCGACAGTCACCGGTCAAGTTGCGTTTCCCTCCGAAGTTTTCCTTAGTCCCGTCAGGCCCTCCTCCCCCTCCCATCTTATCCGTTGCTTTGTTCCACAACATCAACCCCCGGCCGTTAACACCCCGATTTTCCCCCGATCACCTTGCTTACCTGCCGCCGGTGTAGAAGCGAAAGTGCACTAATTTTTTTTTTTGTGGACCCGACGGCGCAATTTTTCCAACCCTGACCGAAATTTCACCACTAGGGCGCTTTCCCGAAATGAAGCCCCCAGGAAATCCACCTGGTCCCCATCGTGGCACGGTTCCCCGGCGTCTTGGTGTTAGCCCCCGCTTTTCCCAGAAGATTAATGGATTAGAACGACGTTCCTGTCTTCTGGTCTTTCGTTGGTCCTGATCTCAGTTTGATTCGCGGTGGGGTCCGTGGCTTTCCCCCAATGTCCACGACCCCTTAGAAGATGCATTATTGCCCTTTTTCGTCTTTTTTTTTTTGGAAGTTTTTACGTCCCCTCCGTTCCTTCCTTATATCCCCGTTTTTGAAGTTAACCGTTGCGTGGCGATGCTGGGCCCTCAGGCCTCCGCTTCGCATCCTATGTCCTCCATTTTCTTGCAATGTTGGTGGTCTTCCCTCCTCTCCTTGAGCGTCGAAACGCCTCCCAATCTCTTTCGTTGTCTTTTGGGCATCGGGCATAGCGGTTACTCCTAACCTTTTTTTTTACGATAATCTGACTTTTCTTTGAAGGTTTAACTTGAAAAACCCCCCTCTTCTTTGTCTTCCATCTTTTCTGTTCTTTGTTTTCCCAATGTTCGCCAATCTTTATTTAGTTAGGGGGATGCAAGTTTGCTTTTTTGACCAGATCTCTTGTCCCTTTTCTTGTTTTTCCTGGACGAAGGCCGTTTACATGGTTTTTTGACGGGCGTCCGTGCGCAGACTTCGCGAGCGATCGAGCCGCTCCCCGTTTAATGAAACGAATTTGCGCGCTTCCCTTGCGTCAGTGTGATTAGGTTTAAAAAGGTACTGCCTTTCTTTTCCCCCCGCGGTTGCGGCTGATCCCCTGCTATTAGCCCTTCTTTCTGGTGAGTGCTCTTTTCTGTTTTTTTGGCCTCTTTGCGCGCGGAACATTTTCCGGTTAAGGATGTCTTTTGTCCCTCATACTTCGGATCTTTTTTTTTCTTCTACCTGGGAGTCTTCGGGATCTCCTCCTTTTTCCCTTTTGTTTGTGCGTTCGCCGGCGCGCCTTTCCCCTCCTTCTTTCCATTTTACCAATTTGGTCTTTCCTCCTCTTTGTGTTGAGAGATATATCCAACAATGTGGGTTTGCCGTAAACTTGCGGTTTCAGAATGAGAGCTCCCCGACCGCAAAACGTCCCCACATTCGCCGCCCCCGAGCCCCCCTTCTCTCCATGCAATCTCCTCGGTCTTCTCCTCATTCTCACTAGGCAACGACAACGGCCCCCCTTCCTCTTCGTCATACGCCAGCCGCGTTAAACATAAATGAAGTTATTTCCCTACTAATAGCCATATGTCAGACCCCTTCCCCCTTTTCTCCTAAGCCTTATAAGAGGTGAGCTTCCGTTTCCGTTTTTTTTCCCCCCATCCATAAAATGCTCGTTCCAGCGACTTCCCTCTCTTCCTTTTTTTAAAGCTTTGCCTGTTTCCTCTCGTTTGGTTGAGTTATGAAGCACGGCGATTTCTTCGTCTCCCACGACGGTCACGTTTTTCGCAGCATCCAGCACATCAGTTTCCCGTAGTGGTTCTTTTCCAATTCCAGGATGAAGTTATCCTCCGAGAGTGTCGACCCTTTTTCCTTTCCCCCCGTATTTCGAGACATATCCTCCGCCTCATCTTTCTTACCAGAATTCCGAAACAGATCCGCTTTATTCGGCGGAAACTAGCGTACTACCCCCCCCTCCCCTTCAGTGGCCTGCGTTTCCTGCGCTCTTTATTTTTCAAGAGAACAACACATTTCTTGCCACTTTTTTTCGCGTCGGCCGAATGCAGAAGCGTCTTCCCTTTCTGCCCACGCACTGGCTGGGTGAACTTAAACCAGGAGCGCTTTTTTTAGTCAACTTCCAAATCCGCCCCTTCATCATTGCGGCTTTCCCTTTCTTTTTGCGCTCCTCCACCCTGTCCCACAGTCTTCGCTTCTCATCCCTCAAGATTTAGCCCTCCCCACCTCACCCCTACCAGACCATCCCCCCAGATACATGCGGTCTGTTCTATGTCCGGATATGTTGACTTTTTTCTCCACCGATTGGCTCGGAAGAATTCATTCTTTTTCCACTGTAAGTATGGCCTTTTTCCCTTTTTTTTTCTTACCAGCATTGATTCCAGCCAAAGTGGTTTTTTGTATAAATTCCTAGTGTCGCCTTTTTCTAACCAGCCCACCGGCCTTACTGATGATGGCTTTCTTGATCCCACACCTTTTTATTTTTTCATTAGCATTTAGGTGATCTGGAATGCTTTTCCTGGGTTGGTTCCCGCCGCTCCTACATCTTCTTTTCATGACCGTCCCTTCTACGAATGCCTTTTCAGTTTTTGTCCCAACGTCCCTTGACTTTGAAGTTAACCTGAATCTTGGTCTTGCTTTTTCATATTCGTTCTTGCCTTGTCCGTGATCTTCTCGTTTCCCCCCTTTCTCCCCCAAATGAGGGGGGCTTTTCCCGTCTTGGGCATACATTCGTTCTGTTTCTTTGGATTGTCTTTATTGAGAAGATTCAGTGGCCTTTTTTTAAGCAGTTCCTTTTGCACCCAAATCGGCGTCCTGTAAGGTGCGGTTACAATGTCAGGTATCACCCTCCCTCGTTGACTTTACGCTTTAAACATCCACATCCCGACTCTCCAGGTTTGGGAGAGTCCTGCCCCCTTTCGGTCTCGGCTTCCTTGTTGTTGAAGGTTCCATCGACTTCGTGCCGGGCGGTTTTTTTTCTTCTTTCCCCAATCTCAGTTCCCAGTCTCCTTTCGCCCCCCCCTTTTTTCCCCTTCCCACCTAATGTGTCCTCCTGGTGATGAGTGCTTTTTTTTCTTAGCTCGGGACGGGGATTCGGTTCCCCCAACCCAGAATTTTTTTTTTTTTTCCCCCCTTTCCCCTACCAAAACCTCGCCCCCCTGGTCGATCTGGGACAACCTGTGCTTTTTCCTTCCTTGCTTTTGATCTTCCTCTCGAGAGTTCCCTCCTTCTAACCCAACTGCAGACTCGGGTTCTTCTAGATGCGTCTCCATCAAAAATCCAGTCAGGTGCCCCTTGCCTAATTTTTTCATAATGTCCAACGGTATCTTTTTTTCTTCTCGAAAAATTTCCCAGGCAGAATCTTATCCCCCATTGGCCAATTTCCTTCGCTTTGCGCGTTCATTTTCTCTAAGGGGTTTTTTATTGAGCATTCGACCGCTACCTCTTGCCCCCCCCCCCTAAAGGTGCACTGCTTTTCCTTCCCCTGTTTTTCTGCCCGGTCCCCCCCTTTTTGGCAATTAGCAGACTTTCCCTTCCCCTAGCTGCCTTCTCATTCCCCTGGATTTGGATGCTCGCCAACTGATTCTACTCTGACCTGCGCGATCTTTTGATCCGCGTCGTTCAAGTTCTACGAAAAGGACACAACTTTTAAGTCCTGTCCCTTTTCACCTTTTCCCTCGTGATGTCCCAGATCGCCCTTTGATGGTGTGTCGAATTTAAAGCAAAGACGTCCCTCTTCCAAGTCAGAAACAAATCCCGGCACTGAAGAATACTTCCCCAGTATAACTTGACCTGTTCCCTAAACCCATGGGGGTTCGCGCCTCTGCGCTTTCTTTCTTTGATGATCTTTCGTCCCTCCTGTCAGTCCTTTATCCTTCGTACACCCGTCTATGGACCAGAATTTTTTTCGTGTCCCCCCTGTGTTTTTCTTGGCTTACCACATGCTGATCGGGATACAGCTTTAAATTCTGCCCGGAAGTCCCGAGCAACCCCCTCAGGGTCCGTCCCGAGCCTTCGATTGTCCCTCCCAATGCGGCGCCTCCTTTTCTCAATATGGAAGTAAATTAAGAGAAACAGGGTTGTTCTACCAAGGTCGAAACACCCTCTCTGTTCGAGCCCGGCCCCCTTCCCCCGTCCTTACTCGTATCATCACGGGAAAAACTTGCCTCCCCCCCCCTTTATTTCACCCTGCGCTTCTATCCGACCCTTCCTGGTGCGGGTCAGCGCCGCCTTTTCTCGAACAGTCTGCGTTTCCCTTTTTTATACAGACGCCCCTTATCTTCCTTCCCCCATCACCCTTTTTTCCTCCTCTGATCCCCCCTCCTGCTACCAATGACGGATCTCCGGGGTTTCTCGTTCTTAAGGACTGGCTGTCAGGCTGGTGACCCCGTCTCGCGCACCGCTGCCCCTTTTTCCAAACACTTTCCCGTGGTCCGCCCCCCCTCCTTTCCGATGCCTCCGTTCCTGACGTCACTGACTACAGTACTCCTTTTCCTTTGTTCTTTCCGTCCTTAGTTTGTCTTTCTTTTTTTCAGCGTTCCTCATTTCCTCTCAGTTCGCAATCTACTTGCCAGATTTCTTTTTTTCTGTTTTCGTGTCGTGTTTCCTTGACGCTGGTTTGTTCTATCGCTCCGCGGTTTGTCGTGGGTTTTAAGGAATGCCCACCTCCCCCCTCAAGGGCAAGCGCCGCTTTTTTTTTCTGAGTTTTCGAGTTCCGCGGGCGTTTGTTCCTTTCCGATTATTGGCGATCAAGGATATGGTTCCGTCCCCGTTCAGCTTTTGTTGGCCGGGAAGTCTTATTGTAAGTCTCGCCGGATTCCTCCCACCCTCAAGTTTTTTTCTCGCCCAGACTTAAGACGTTGTGCTCTCTTAGGTTTTCTTTTGCCCCCGTATGTCTCCCCTCATCCCCTCTGAATCTGCTGCTCTTCGTTTGGAGTAAATGTCTGACCACCCCGATGCTTGATTTTTCCTTTCTCGAATACTTTTTCTTTTCAAAATGGACCTATGATTTATCTTCTTTTTGGTGAAGGCTGGGCTTGGCATTAGACTTTTTTTTGGAATGAGCCGGATGCTGCTTATTTTTACCTGCGTGGATTCCGGGTCGCTCTTGAGACCGTCTTAGAGAGCTGTCCATTGCCGCCCCCCCTTTCTGCCAGCATCAGTGTTGTTCCGTGGAACTGGGCCTTCAGCCATGTCTTTTTAACCGCTGTTCCCACGATTCATCGACTTCCTCTTCAGTGGGGATACGTATCCCATTTTTTTTAGGTATATTTCCTCAGTTAAGGTTTTCCACGTCTGTTTGCCTTTGCTTGGATTGCGCAGCCAGTTTCTTTTTCCTTGTTTGCTTCTGTGATCCTGCTTTTTTTTTCTATTCCTGTCAGGAGGAGGATATGTTCCAGATCCTGCGTCCCTGTTTTTTTCTTTTTTGCGTTCGCCGGCGATCCTTCACCGGCCTCTTGAGAACAATGTTCTCTTCTTTCATTCCGTTGTTGTTTGTTTCGCTTCTCCTTGGGCAATTCCCTTTCCTTTTCCCCCCTTTGCTCCTTGATTCCTCCCTTCTAACGAACCATCCCCCTATCTACGCTCCTCCCCCTTTGAAATTTATATCAGCCCCCCACTCCGGATGCCCCTCCACGTTCACGACTAACCGCATCCCTGGCGCACCGCTTTTCTCCCCCCCCTCTTCCAGAACACGGTACCCCTCGGTGAAAGAGCAACTAGCCTTTCTCTCCTCTTTCTCCTTTCGCCGGCTTATCATCGTGTTTGACTAATCATTCCCTTTTTTTCAAACATCCCCCTCCATCCTACGTTCCAGTCCCGCCTCCGTTTTCTGCGTTTTCAAATCACGCCGTGATTTCACTCCTGCTTTCTCCCGTTTTACGTCTGCCGCTGGCTGGTCATCCAACTTGGTAAAATGCGGTTTCCTCATCCCATTCCAGGCTCATGCAAGACTGCTCTCGCCCGGCCACGTTGCCGCACCAACGTGAACCCTCCATAGCGATGCTAACATTGGAAGCCCATCTTCCGCGAATGCTCCTCTTGGTCAGAACGTCCAAAGCTTACTATAGAAGCTATTTCTCGCAGAGGAGTTGTTCACGCGCGCTGTGCCCCACTACCCCCCCCGCGTCGGGAATGAGTTTCTCTCTTTTCGAAGACAACCGGCCTTTGCCTGTAGTTTTTTCCCAGTTCGTGCTGATCCCATCCTTTTAGCGTCTTCCCGGCTTTGTAGTGCGCCTACGTATTCCTTTGTCACCTTAAACCCGGTCCCTAGTAGACGAAGAAAATTACAGCCTCCCTATTCCCCCACTCATGCGCGGCGTTTTTCCAGTGATTGGTGTCTTTCTCCCGGACCCCCAAAGGTTTCTCACATAAATCTTACCAACACTTCTCCAATCGTTTCTCTTCCTTTGATGAATCGTGGGTCTTGTCTCCAACCCCGCCGCCGGTGTTTTTTTTTTTTCCCCCCCTAACCAGTTCAAGAGGATGGAATTTCCCATTTTCTTTTGCCTTCTACATCAATAGCTGTGTGTTTCAGTCCTGGTCCAGTCTTGTCTTTGCCCCCTTTTCCCCGGGTTTCACCAGCAGACCTTCACTTTTTCTTCTGCGCGATTCCCCCCCCCCCGTCGGCCTAAGGCATGGTATCTGTCATCGAATCGCGCCGGTGGGAAACGACATGATCAGTGCGTTCTTCGTGGCCCCCTTTCCCAGTCTTTCGGCATGCCTGCCCCGTTTTTTCTCTTTTCAACCGCACCTGCTGACGTTTTTCTCTGACGAGAATGGTGAAGGATACCTATTTTCCTTAGTTTCTCCTGATCTATCTTTTGAAGAGAGTTACCTTCCTTTTGTTTCCCTACATTCTATGTGGTGGCACCTGGCGTCGCCAGTTTCTTTCGAGTTCCTTCAGATTGAGCCCTGCCTCTTTTGGTCAGATTTTCTCTTTGACCCATGCCCCTGGCGTCTTTCGCGACGAGGTTGTTTGCGGAGTTCTGCACTTTAAGCTAGAGTTACTCTTCCACAAGCCGCCCAGTTGTTAGCTCCCGTGGCCCCCTTTTGTTTTTCTTAGGAGGATTTCTGGTGGCTTTTCCATCGACGGAGGCGGTCCGCGATTCCCCCAAAAGATCCCCCCTCCTCCTCCTAGGCCCCCAATGGGCCCGTCCTTCCCCCGCCAAATGTCCCCTTTCCCCCCCAAGGAGCGTGACCCCCAGTGAATGTACGGGATGTCCCACAGAATCTTTTTATGATTTCGACACCAAACAGCCCCTTCACCCTGCGTCCTGGACCCCCCCCTCCCCGGGAAATTTCACCCTCTTAATTTCTTTCTTGAGCTTCATCACCTTTCCCAATCTTCCCTTTAGGTTTCGTAGATCGTGACTCTCATCCCCAATCCATGAACTTTGAGGGGCCTTTGCGGCATTTGTCTCCTTGCCCCACCTCTTATGGTTGCTTCTTTCTTAACAATGCACGGCTTCATTCCTCTGTTAGTCCTTTTCCGATTGGCGCGTTGTAGCGGCCTTCCTCCGTTGTTGTTTGTGAGATTCGACTCCTCCCAACTCTCCAAAGACCCTTCAACCTTTATTTTGGATGAATGATTTGCCGTTTGCCCCATGATTCTCAGGCCCCATATTTTCTCGGAGACTTCTACGGGCCGCTTGCCCCCCACCCCTCCCTGTTTCCTTATTTGCGCCAAAACACGCTCCCGTCCGCGCTCTCAGTTTTTGATCCTGCGTCGGGAAAGTCGCCCCCTCTTCATTTCACAAAGTCGTGTGCACCCGAACTTGTTTCCCCTTCCACCAAAGGCCCCCCCACCACTTTCCCCCCCCCCTCGGCCCCCCCCGCTCCCCCTGCACCTCCCTTCCCTTACCTACCCCTTCAGTCCCACCCCTCCCCAGCCTGTAACCAATTTTTTATGGGCTCTTTGGTTCCCCTTGTTTTTCCAACAACGCCAAAGCTGCTTGTTTCCATCTCCCGCTCTTTAATACCCTTCCCCCCGCCCTAAAACTAATAGGCTAACCTTGCGTTTGTTCGGACGATGTAACCCCCCTTGTTTCGCATTCGCTCGGGATATGCTTGTGCCCTCTCTGCCCTCCTGGGACCTGACCCTTCTCTTTGACCCCACCCACTGTCTACTAACCGCAGGACCGTGCCCACGGTGACGCCCCACCCATGTACTTTTTATGGAGTCAGTGGAACAGAGTCATTGTTCCCCCTGCCCCCACCCCTCCCCCTGTTTTTTTTATCATCCCTCCCCTTCTTTTCCTCTTTGGGTCAAAAAATCTCCCGGTACCTTCTACCTGTCCCTCTGAATTTTGTTCAACGTCACCCGGGAGTCCCACTTTCTCCCCCCCCATATCATGTCCCGTCCTCCCCCCCAAGTTTTCTTCTTCGTCAGCGAGGCCTCCAGGAACCAAGGACAAGACACCCCCCCTGCCCTGGCAACCGCTCGTTCCAGGCCTTACCGAAGCAAGGTTAAACACTTTCTGACCCGAGGCATGCCCCCCCGACCTTCCTTCAGAGCGTCCCCCCCTTCCCCCGTAGTAGAGTGTGTCCCCCCCCATCAACCACTTCTTTTAAAGAACGACAACCTGCCGGATCTTTTCTCGCGATCGGCACAAGGTCCTCTTTTCGGTGACCCCGATCGGCGCCCCCCCGCTTCTTAGACCCCCTGACCCGAAATGTTGCCCCCCCCCCCTCAGCGACTTGTTAAAGACGTCACTCCCACATTATCCCACCTCTTTTCCCTTTTTTCGATTCCTGCGGCCACCGTCGGTTCCTGGTGTTGATCGTCTCCGGCCCAAAGATTAAGCATTCTGTTTCCTCCCGCATGCTATTTTTTGAGGGGTCGGGTGCCCCACGTGTCTTCTTCTTTGCACCCCTGGGGGGGTCCAGTGTCTTTCAGCGCCCAATCCCACTTTTGTCCCGCCCCTCGCATGTCTGCGATTTCGTCGACTTTTTTTGTGGATCCCCGGCTACTGCGCTCCCAAGGACTCCTTTGTTGGAACCCATTCATTGCGTGGCGCTTTGGTGAAACGGGTTTCAGGAAGAAGGAAGCTCTTATTTCTTTTGTCCTTTGACTTGCCGGAATGTGGTTTGGTTCTTCTTCGCAACCTCTTCCTCTTGGACCCTTCGCCAGCGCTTTTGTTTGGGGAACCCCCGGCCCCTCTTTCCTCTCCCTTCTCGGCCTCCGAGAATTTTTTCGTCGCAATGGACGACCACCCCCAGGTCTGCGGGCTTTGATTCTCGATAAGGTTCTGTCCCAATTTTTTCCACTTCTTGTTTAGTATTCAAGTTGGATCCCTGCAGCCGTTTTTTTTGCTCTCCCTTTTGCATGTGGATGTGCGGCTGTATGGTCTTGCCGCTTTTTCTTTGGCGCTCGCCTTTTTACTCTCGCGTCGAGAGATAGAGAAGTCCCCTGCACCGTGATGTCACGATATGCGCTGAAACGCGCCCCATGTGGTTTTTTTTTTTCCAAGCGCAAACTGCTCCTCACTTTCAGCCACCCTCTCTGTTTGCTGATCCGTTCAATTTATCGTCCCGGAGAGGGCTGGTGCTCATTTATAAGTCGGGTTTAAGTTAAGGATTTCGTCGTCGTCTGCGACAGGGATGCCCGTTAATGAGTTCTGTTTTTTTCCCTTTTTTTTTCTCTGATATCTTCGCTTTCGATACTGAGGCTTTTCTTGATATACTCCTGTTTGGTTTGTGATCGTGTTGAGTTTCCTTTCGTTGAATCAGTTTCGTGCGGGACCTTCCAAATGATGTCTGGTCTTACTTCCTCCCTTGTGTTGTCTCGACAATCCTGAGGCACTTCCTTCTCCCTTCCTTTCCTCCTGTTTTGCCGGCGATCCCATCCAACAGCCTTTGCGTTCTCTATCAGGATCCTAATCGCAGCTGATATTCAGTATTCCCAACCGACCCGATCCCTCCTGTGCTCAGCCAAATTTCCCCAGGTCCCCCGCTTCCCGGACCCCTTTTCTCACTCAGCCCTTCCACTTTTTTACCCTCCATTTTTTATCAGCCCCGAATATAGAGGTGACTTTCTCGCCCTCGGTTCCCAAATAATATGACGTTCACCTCACTTTTTGACATCCCCTATGGAATGCTCGATCGCGTTTTTGAGCCGTTCTTCCAGCACGGCGCCCTCCTTCGGCCCCCTCAGTAAAAGATCGTACCTGCACCCATCCAGGATTGCAAGGTCGCTTTCTTTGGAATCTTCCCCTTCCTCCTTTCTGCGAGTGGCGAACATTGACAGCCAAGTACTCCCCTCGCGAACTCAGTTTTTCAGTTACAGATTATTGAGTTCTGGCCGATTCGTGTAACCCTCTATGCCCGTGCCCCCCCCTCCCCCCCTCTCTCTCGTTTCCTGCGCTCTTTATTCCCAACATGTTTGAATTTCTCTTTTCCCTGTCCGGCCTAGACTCCGCACAGCCTGTCGTGTCCCCCGTTTGTCCAGTTTAGTCAATCCCTTTCATGGGCCTTCACCGATATCCTTGTCTCGCCGTAATCGCCGCACCCAAACGCCCTCCGAATGCCCCTCGACCCCATCATGAGTCTGCCGACCTTTTCCGGTTTTTTTTTTCTTTGAACGCCACGGACCCCCCTTTGTTTGACAGAACATCCAGCGTGTCTCCCCCCATGCCCCCCGACCCGAACCAGACCAGCTACCTTTTTCGCTCCTCAGCGGTGTTGTGGTCCTTGTTGCGACGGTTGCTTTCCTTCACCACGTTAAAGTCGGGTGGACCCCCCCTTTTATTCCCTTCACGTCTTCAGTGTCGTCATCTCTTTTAAGACTGTAGGGTGTCCCCCGTGTGCGCACTTTTTTTCCCGTGCTCCCCCTTTCCCTTTCTGAGCGATGAGAACACCGCGGTCTTCATGAGTAGCAGAGTAGGTGATCTGGCCCTTGCCCTTCTTTGATGGTTAACTGCACGTCGAAGGACTTTCTGGGGACTGCCGCACTTTATTCCCTTCCTTTTAGGCGCCTGCATGGTACTTCTTTGTTCGCTAACGCTCCCCTCCCTTCATGGTGGGCGGTGCAGTAGGTCTTCGTTTCACTCTCTAAGCGAGTCACTGCCGGTGGCTCTCCACTTCTCTTTTTTTTTCTTGTTGGCGTCGCCCGTTTATGGACGCTGTCTCCCGCTTTCGACCTCTTATTTTCCTTTTTTTGCGCAGCTGTGGTTGAAGTGACCTCGAAGTATGCGTCCCCTTTGGGACGGGAAATTCCCGGACTTTTTTACATACTCAATCCCAGAGCCGCCCTTTTGTAGAGCTTCCCGTGGCAATTCTTTCCGTTTCTTGAGGACTTGGTGGTGAACTTTCATTCCCTCCCCCCTTGAGGTGCAGCCTGATTCAGACAATTTTCCCCCCTTCCCACCCTTGAGCTACCCCCATGGGTCCTTTCACCCCCTCAAAACTCAATTTCTCCTTCTTTGCGTTGAAGGAGGGCATGGTTCCTGAGACTTTCCCAGCTTGTTTTTTTGCAAATTCGCCCCCCTCGTAAGGTCGATCTTTATCACGGCCAGTTCACTTTTTTTCCCCTTTAGCCTTTGGATAGTTTTGTTTTCGTCCCCTTTAACCGACGCGATACTCCCCTTCAGTCCCCTGCGGTTCTCGTGCCCTCGCGTTCCTCCCCAAAATCCAGGAAAGTGAGGGTTGGCGTTTCGTCTTGGTATTTACTAGTCGTAGGTTTTAACTCCCAATGCAACGGCAAGAATCATCCCCCCCCCAACCTTTTCGATTGCCCTCTTTTTTTAGGGTCGAATATCTCTCTTTCCCCCCCCCCATAGGTGTTTTTTTGAGTCGCGATCTCCAATACCACGTCCTCCCCCCCCTTAACAATTCAACTTTCTAAATGAATTCCCGTCTTTTTTTTCGGATAGAAGGCCCCTCTTTTTTGGCCATTTATCCCCCAGGCCTGTTCGGAGGTCCGAATCCCCCCTCTGTTCTTGGCATGCGCAAACCTTTATCTACGAGATTTTCCCCCCGCAGTGAGTATCGAGTATTTCCCCTTCCGACTTCCTAAAAGTCTTCTTTCCAAATGAAAGGTGTGAACCTTCCCCCCCCCTTTCTTGTCGCCATGAAGGGCGATTGCTCTTGTGCAACCCTCCCAACTTTCTTTTCCCGCTCACCGTCTCGGAATCCACATTAAATGCCTCACATCCTTTATTTTAGGGTAAGCTTCACCATGGGGGTTTTTTTCTTGAGAGCGTTTTTGACTTTTATTTCCGCTTGCACATCCGCGCCCCCTCTTCCTCACCCATCCCCTAACCATCCGCCGTTCCATTCGCCTACAAACGGGGAGTTCTTGGATTTGTCCTTGGACCAGCGTAAGCGTATGAGCAGGGTTCTCCTGAAGCAAAAACCTGAGTCCGCTCCGTCTGCTATTGTCACTACAACCCTGCTGCAGCCGCCGCTTTCCCCCCGGTCAATCTGAAGTCTACCATGCCAGCCAGGGCGTACTCAAGGAGCACACTCGAGCCACTTTTTGAACTTCTTGTCAGCGTTTTATAATTTCCTGAAACTCTTTCCCGCCCCCCTACTATGACGTTTCTTTCTTCTACGCCGGCTCCTTCCTCCAGGTGCGGTAACAGGCCCTGGCGCTTTCTGCCTCTCGATGTCTCCGAGCCACGAATCGCCACTTCCCCTTTTTTTTCCCTCTCAAACCCGTGCACCCCAATTCCAGCTCTACCTGAAACCCTTCTCTTAGGTGTTGACTCGAGAACCCACTTTTTCCCTGGATTTTCTCTTTCTTTGCGCCACGTTTTCTGCCCGCCCAACCGGACCTAATGGTACGGAACCCCCCTACCGCAGGCGATTGCTGACCGCCCCCATCCTCTTCACTTGATAAAAGGTTTATCGCCGCCTTTTTCGATTGGCCACCGGCTGCGGGTTTTTGGGACAGCGACGCGAAGCGACCCGCTTTGGCTCTCCTCCTGCCTTTGATCTGTTTCTGTTGTCTGGTCGTTCCCCCCTTTTTTCTTTTTCCCTTGGTGATGATTTTTTCTTTCCCAATTCATTCCTTTGTTTTTTCCGGAGGTCCGTTTCAACTTCCTCCCCGGCCGGGCAAGACCACCCCCCCAACCCCCCCCCCACCCCCACAGACAACCACCCCACAAACACCCCCAAAAACCCTCCAAAACAAAACCACAAACCCCCGGCCCCTAACGCACTCCCCAAACCACAACACCCCCCCACTACAAAACCCCCCCACACACACCCAACCCACACCCCCCCCTCCTCAAACCCCACTCCCCACAGACCCCCTCATACACCACCCCCTACCGAGCCATGACCCAAACAACACCACCAACCCCCACCGTCCCCACCCCCCCCCACTACCACAACACCCAAGCCCCCCACCCCCCCTAAAAACCCCCCACCCCCCCCACACCACCCACCAAAAACCACCCCCCCAACCCAAACACCCCAAACACCCACCCAGGATTTCACCACCAAAAAAAAACACACCCCCACACCCACAAACCCCCCCCCACACCCAACAACCCACCCCACACCCAAAACCCCCCCAGAGCCGCGATGAGTGACTCCATTTTTTGCGTTTGGGGACTTACTTTTGGTATCCGGTTTGAAGTTACCCAGTAGTTTTTTTTTTCCTCGCCACCTGGGCAGTTGACCGTTTTTCTTTTATCTGTTCGTAACCGGGCAAATTTGTGGTGGTTCCCCCCTCCGTCCTGTGCCCGCAGTGAACTTCGGTTCTTGGGCACGAGTTTACGGACGAACTCTTTTATCCTTCCTTCTGCATTTCTTCTTTTTATTGTATGCCCAACCGGTATCTTTGGCGATACTGGTCTCCAAGTCGTCCCCCCTAGTCTTTTTCAATGTGACTTCTTCTTTCTTCATGGGGTTTTATGAGTTGCAGCTAGTGGCGCGCATTTCTTTCCTTCTGTGAGGATGCTGGACGCGCGTTAACTCTTTTTTCTCTCCGTGATTTTTGAACTCTCCCAGTCCTCCTCCGATCGAGGGGGATCACTATGATCCGTTTGTTGCGTGATCGGCCCTGGCAGCCTTTTTGAATACTCGGGTCTTTTAATTTTATGGACCCGCGGAGATTTTTCTTGCTTTCTTCGGAACTATCGAGGCTGATGCTCTTCTTCAGCGATTTACCTTGGTCTGGATTGATTTGTCCCCGCGCTCAGCAAGGAGCGGCCATGCGTCGTTGTTTTGGCAATAGGATCCCAGTTCGTTTTCCTCCTTCTTCTTCTTCTGTTTTTTTTCCTGGCGGCTTTTCTTTCTTTCCGGCGCGCTATTGACCCTCCCCTTGGTTTTTTCATTCCCAATTTTTCTTTTTTCACGTGGTTGTGTTGAGAGAGTCTCCAGACCAATCATTACAATTTCCCGCCTCCACTGCGGTTCATTCCCTGGCGAACTCAAACGCTCCCAACACCCGCCCGTCTCCTATTCCCTCTCCCTCTTCCGATCTAAAGCGAAGATGAATAGCATTTGGATCGCCCAAAGCCTCCCTTCTTTCATTCTCTGCCAATTCCGCGCGCAAATCAATCATCCCCCCTTTTCCCTCCTCTGAACCTCATCCCCCCTCCTAGGTCCCTCGTTTTCCCATCCTCATCTTAGAGTTTTCTTTCTTAGTTCTAGGTAAAACTCCCTGTTTCCCCTCTCCCGCCCCTTGTTTGACCACTCCTTTGATGGCGGTCCTTGACTCTGCTCCTTTCGTTTGCAGCACGTCGAGAATTTCCCCCACACGAGTTTCAAAGGGCTCTTTTCCTCAGCAAAAGGTTTTTCTGACCTTCTTGAGCCCTTAGACTCTGACTTGTGATACCACGCACCGCTGCTTTTTGTCATTCCCTCTTCTATCCAGTAGACTCGCCTCAGTTTTTTTTTTTCCGTACAGCCTTCTCCTTCGCAGAATTTTTTTTTTTCCTTTCTTCCCGAGGGTAGTCCGAGCCTTTGCAAAAAACCCCCCCGCTTGCGAGGTCCTCCCTTCTTTGCGAAGGACACCAATTGCTTGCGTACATTATTCCCTCTCTTCCGCAGCTTTTCTTTCTGATCCAAGCCCCAGAAATTCCCTTTAAATGTCCTGTTTCACTGCAAACGTGATATCCTTATCGGCGCGTCCCCTCTCCTTCCCACGCCCTCGCCTTTACCCCCCCCTGCGCGGAGCTTGTAATTGCCGGTCCTTGGGGAGATGCCGGCCCCCCCTTCCACCCGTTTTTATTTCTTTTACTGAGTGAGCCCATGCAATGACAAGGCACCAGATATTCTTCAGCGAGCCTTTATCTTGAATGTTTTTTCTGTCTCCCCAAAAAGAAGAAGGGGGGCCCTTTCCCCGTTACGGCTTTTTAAATTTCTTTCCTCTTTAATTTAGCCCTGCATGATTCGTTATTTTCCCTCAACATCCCCCCGTCAGTTTTCTATGCCCCCCGCTTGCGGGCCCTACCCTCTTCCCCCCCTTTTTTTCTCCCTACTGAAACGTTAAGTGAATGCCGCGAGTGATCACCCTTCGTGTCCCTTTTGGTAAGCAGGCTTGCAATTTCGTTTTTTGGTCTTTTTTTAGCAACCTCTGAAGAAGTGGGCGTTTTAGGCTCCCTCAAGTTATTCTCTTGAGGCTTCCTTGAAGGTCCACTTACGTTTTTCTCCCTGTCCTTCTACGCTGTTACAGGCGTGGTAATAGTCTGGGCTCTTTTTCCGTACCTCTGATTTTCTTTTTTCTCTGCGATTTTTCCCACGGGGGGATCTCACAGGAGTTTTTTACCTTTGGCGTTATTTGGACTAGTTGTCTACTTTTCTATTTCTACTTTTATTCCAAGTGGTGCCCGTCGTCCCTCCTGTGTTGTAAGTTTCCAAAGTTTCTTTCTTCTGTCTGCTTGCGGAACCTGGTTTCCCTTCCGAGAACCTGATTTCCTGTTTCACGTCCCAGTTTTTTCTCTCTTTTCCTTTTGCCGGCCTGCGGCTTCCGTTTTACTTTTTTTCCCTACGGCGGCCAGGTTTGGCTCATTCCCCAAGATCCAGTACCGCTATCTTGGACTTTTTACGCATTCCTAAAAACTCACTCCTGTTCGCGTGGCAGGCGGGCCTGTGTCTTTCTATATTTATTCAACTCAGCTTTGGCTTTTGAAACAACTCTACCACCCACAAGCTTCCCATATGGACCTCCCCTGGCCAGTTCATTGCATTTTGGTCTACTTCCTTCGAGTTTTTGAACCCTCTCTAGCTTCTAGAAGTTTTTCGTATCCCTTCCCTTTATACACCCAAATCTAATCGGTTTCCGGCGTCCCCTCTTGCAAGTTTGCCTTCCCCAAAAAGAGGAGTGCTTCTATAGATGCAGGTCTCTTTAATTTTTCCCCTTGGCAACTCCCTTCCCCTTTGCGAGTGTACTTCTCCTCCATTTTCCTCCTCCCCCCCCTTGTTGTCTGTGTTTTTAGATAAAGCCCTAGCCAATCTGAAAGTTACAACAACACTTGGCCCCCCCCCCCGTTTGATGAATGTTCTTGCCTTTTACCCCAGTTTATGGATAGCAGTTTTTTCCATACCTTTCAGTTGCCCCCTTCCCTTGCCGGCTCTCCCCTTGCCACCTCACCTTTCCTGGATTTGGTTTTTCGCAAAAAAGTCTTATCTCGTCCTTCTTTCTTGGCGTTTTGATTATAGATTGCTCTCCAGATATCAAGTCCTGCAGGTGTTGAATGGCCCCCGGTTGTCCCAGCTTTCCCTTGCGAGTGGGGTACCTTTTGAAGTTGTTTTCAACCCCTCCCCCCCCCCCTGCTGTCTTGGCCAGTTTCTCTCTTTCCACTGCCGTTTAAAAACGCCTCTTTTAGTTTTCTGGGACTTCCTGGTGGGTTCTTTTCCCAACCTGCGGTTTTCTCCATGAGAGAGGATTTTTTGTCAATTTAGCGTCTCTGGCTTCCGTGGAACGCCCCCCCTGTCCCCTCCGGACCCTCCATCGGTTACCACGTTTTAAGCTCCTCCAACTTTCGGTCTTTTTCTTTCGCCAGTGGAAATCTTCATGCGCATTTTTCTTTCCTCCCCTTCCCACTAAGGGTCCGCACTATCTTAGGCCCCTTCGATGTGGTCCCCCCCATGATGCACGGCACAGATTCCCTCATATGGAATCTACAAAGCGTTCCCAATTAACAGTAGAAGTCACATTTTCCCCCCAATCATCTTTCGAGCCCTTCCCGTTCCCGCTTTCTGCTCCCCCTTTCCACGAACAAGCAAAACCTTCTTCTGACCCCGCATAACCCATAGCTATAGAGTTAAGGCGACCTTTTTCACCAACCCCTCTTTTTAACCTGCAAGGCGCCGCACCCTTTACTTCCCCGAACGTTTTCTCCCCGGCCCGAAAGAAGCCCCACTTTCTGTTTCCAACAAGCTACAACGCCACCCCTGTACCTTTTGCCGTCTCTCTTTTTTCTTCCCTCATCTGCACAATTCTTTTGCGGGTGGCTTTTTTGCCTTCTTTCCTTTCCCGTGCCGGTGATCCCACCTGACGAATTGACCCCACCGGCGAGTTTGAACGACGTCATGACTCCATCCCATTCTCTTTTTTTTGTCGCGGGCCCCGGCGGTGTTTTCCTCAAGGACCGCTCAGACGCTAGCACCCCTCTTTTTTTTCTCTTTTCTTTTTTGTTTCCCGGTTTTTCTTTGACTCCCTTGGTGATGTCCTTCCTCTTTGGTGTCAGGGGATTGTTCCTTCCTCTTCCTGGCCCCTGCCTGGCCTTTCTTCCTCATCTTTGCTTTTTGAGTTTACTTTCTCTCCCTTCTCAAGGACCTATCTTTTTGCCTTTTCACCCAGGAAAGTGGGCCCCTACTTCGGCTAAGACGATTAGTCGTTCTCGACGGTTAAGGGCAAACTTCCATTTTGGGTTCTTCCCGGCAAAGATTCTCTTTTTTCCAGTCGCCGAAGAGTCTTTTTATTTTTTCAGGCATTCGGTTAGAGAAATTCGGACTCTACGGACTTTCGCTCTCCTTTTACTTGTCTGAAAAACCCCGATTTCTTTGACGGCTTTCTCCCCGCTGGCTAAGTTTTTTTCTTAATGTTTTTTCCTGCCCACCGTAGTGCGTGTCGGGGTGTGGCAGCTCTTCTTCCGTTGGCTGCGCGCCCTTAGTTCCTGCTTCTTTTCTGTGCGACGAGCCGTTTACTTTTTTATGCGGGATCGCCGTGTACGAACTTTCGCGCGATCGAGGGCAGTGCCGCCCACCGTTTTTCTTTCTTTTTTCCCCCGAATCCGTTGCTTTCGGGCGTTTAATTGCGATCACATGTTTTCTGCCTGATCCACTGCTCACCCTTTCTGAACCCGTCCGGAAAGAGCTGTTTATCCTTCCTTCGGGACCCCTTTCCTCTTTTTTCCGTCAGTTTTTCTTTTTGCTGGAAAGGACTGCGCGTCCCTTTTTCTAAGGATGCGCTGCGTGGTCTTTTTTAACTGGTCCTTCTCTTAGCTTCCTCTTTTGCGGATGAGGCTCGTAAGATTTTGGCTTTTTTTTCCTTTGTTCGTTCGCCCGGTTTTTGCGCGCTCCTTTTCCTTTCCGTTTTCTCGGAATCAATGCTTTTTTTCCTCCCTACGTTTTTGAGACCCCAGTACACTTTTAGCGCTTCCTGCGACAAACGCAAACACTCCCGGATTCTTTACGATTTTCCTTCTTTTGAAAGCGAAGTTCATAGCAGCAGGATCAACTTTTCCCCCAAATTCTACCCCCCTATCCTTGCTTGCCATTCCGCGCGCCCCTCCTTCCAGACCCTTTTCATTGGAGAAAGAGCATTCCCTCTAGGTCCGACCCCGTCGGCGGCCCGGCTTCTTTTCCTGCTTCCCCCGTGATGAAGAAGTTCTTTCTTCCCTGCGCGCCTCCCTTTTTTTTACAGATCGTGTCACTGACTTCCTCCTCTCCTCCCCCCTTCTTGGAAGTTGCAGCACGGCGTCTCTGTCACTCGGTAAAACCGTCTCTTGCAGCACATTTCCGGCTTCAGCAAAGACGGCGTCCTCCCCCCCCTGCCGCTCGGCTCTCCCCCTTGAATACTCACTGCCTAGTCCTCTTTTCCTCCGACAGTCCCCCTCTTTCGAGCCATCTCCCTCTTTTTTTTTTTCAGTCCCTTCCTTAGAGAGGCTAGCTCGTGGCAGTTTTTCTGTAAACCTCTATGCTTGCCCCTTTTTCGCTCTGAGCGTTTTTCTTCCTTCTTTTTAGACACCACCACATTGCCTTTGCCCTTGCGACAGTCCCCGTCGGCTTCTCCGCGTCCTTAGTCCCGGACCTTTCTCTCGCCCCGCACTGGCCTGGTCTTCACCCATCCTTGATTCCTTATACCTCCGCCGGACCCCCCCCACACGGCCCCTATTATCCCCCGCTGCGCTTGCCCTTGTATTGTTTGACCCCTCCACGGACCCCGTTCGTCTGCGATAGACAACCCACCTCCCCTCCTAGTGAATCAAAATTTGACTTCCGACTCCTATACACGGGTCGTAGATTTCGAGCCGACTTTTTTTCCTAGTGGTTTCGCGGGTTTGCCGCGATCGAACCCCGTC
>Ga0179593_1304566_pt1 | contig 24306 bp, 20 predicted proteins | sample CZODoug2_1_08_16_FD_185931 | JGI IMG/M metagenome (GOLD analysis project Ga0179593, IMG submission 185931) | Vadose zone soil fungal communities from Angelo Coast Range Reserve, California, USA - CZODoug2_1_08_16fungal (PacBio error correction) | ecosystem: Environmental > Terrestrial > Soil >... | reverse complement strand
TGACCATTTTTTCCCCCTAATTCGGTAAGTTGAAGTTACCTCCGGCCTTCTTTCGCTTCGCCAGACAACCAACAAAGGAGCTTCCTTTGACGCCTGAGTTTGCTACATGCCGTTGATCTTGGGTCGTGGTTTTTCTACACCCCCATCTCTATTCAGCCAAAGAATATCTCCCCTAGGAGGATAATGTTTTTATAGTATTGTTATTTGATGTCGATCTGCACCTTTCATTCTTTTCTGAGTTGACTTCACTAAGCAACGAGATTTTTCCCAGACGAATAAAGATTTTTTAGTTAGCCCCCCTGTCCCTCCATCAATTCCGGGACAACTCTTTTTCCTTTCCGTGTATGACCCATTCATTGACGGCTTGTGCGCATTCATTATCTGGGTTAACCTGATCATCCGAACGTTTTGCTGTTCCCGAAAAGTTTTCCCTTTGCGGCAAGCCTTCCCGTCCTCCTGAATGTCGCTGCCAGCACTGATTCACCCCCGAAGCCCCGCTAATATACCGTTCTCCTCCCACTTACTAGGTCCGTGTCTTTGACCATCTTCGGGTGTTTCCTCACCAGAGTCCTGCCCCCCCCCTCTGGCATTCGGGAATACCCCGTTCGGTTTGAGCAGAGCCACGAACCCCTTCTGTCAGCTGACGTCCCCCCCCCTTTTCCCATTCATGGCAAATCTGTTTCACCTCCAGAGGAGCCCCCTATCTTGTCTCGTGCTTCCTCCGCTTCTCATTATTCTAACATTTTTCTCGGTGCCACGATGTCACGCTCATTGCTCCGGTACTTTTGATTTTTATATATCTCGAGCGTCTGAACTATTTGCCCGGCCTGATTCCCCCTTATTGTTTTTGCTTGCTCTTCCCACGCCATGCTCTGGCCGCCCACTTCCCATCTCCTGGTTTCACACCTTTTTACGTAAAACTTTTGACTGGAGTGCCTTGCACCCCAGTTTTGCAGTTCCCCACCCCCGTTTCCTGGCGCGACTAAAACCGGCCAATGTATTGTTTGCCTTAGTCCATTTGATCACACTTTCCTTCTTTCGCCCACCTTTATTCAGCTGACATATTGAATTTCTTTCGAAGACTTGCCCAAGACGTCTCGTTATTACACTTGCCCCCCCATTTTTTCCCTTGTTCTGCTCGCACAATTTTTACGTCCTTCAGATCGGGCGCGGCGGTGGAACTACAAACCCTCCAACTATAGCCCAACCATCCTACGGATTCGCTATCTTATCGTCTTTAATCCCCCCGATTTCGCCGAACCTTTCCGGTGACGTGATCCCTCACCCCCAAAGTACTTCATTTCCCCACAAACAATCCCGTATCCCCCCATTCTTCCTCGAAGTTTTAAGAAAAACCACTCAGATTGCCTGTTCGTCCTAGCGGGTGCGATGACCATTTTCATTCTTGCTCCTAACTTCGGCCGAGCTTCTTTTTTTTTTTTGGTTCGTGCATTCGGCGCGTTCAGGGAACGCGACTGTAAAAGCTCGGGATTCACTTCCAATTCCTAACCTCGACAGCCCATAGTTGAAATCCCCTCCCCTTCCCTGGAAAGCTGTTTCCGCTACCCATTTTTGCCGGCAGACCTGTGCTTGTACTGCCCTATATCGGATATTCCTAGCTGACATTATCCTTTCCCACCTAAGCGTAGACCCAGGCTGTCGACAGAGATCTCCTCCCCCGTTACTAAGCTCATAGAATGTAAGGATTTTTCCGTACTGTCTTGAAATCCTTGCCTTTTTTACGCAGGAGTCAATTTCTCCGGACCTTGGCGCCTGTGGTGGGGACGTGCTGGCCTGTAGGGTTGCTCCACATGGGCCCGCTGGTAGTGTGTCCCCGAGATTATCGGTAAGCGACCCCCCGAAGAGACGGATCCCCTGCTTGTCGTCTCCCAATCCAACTGATGGAAGTTTTTCATGGCGAGGTGGCTCATCTTCGTGCTCAGTGTGTTTTTTTTGTTGTTGTTGGTTTGGAGAGATCTCCCGCGTCCCACCTCGTGATCTATCGGTCTCATGGAGCATTCCTTTCCCCTTTTTATGAGTGGCCTCTCTAGTCAGGACGATGCGATATTCCCGGCACCGCGCCGTTCTTCCCCGAAGGGTTTCTGAAGGTATGATGCCGCCTCTTCATCGCTCGTCTCGACGGTTCCAGCGTCCCCTCGGTAGATGGCTGTTTTCATCCCCCGGGCTTTTTGTTACCTTCGATTCCCCCCTCTCTTGACCTAGTCCAGTCCGGCCTTCGCGCGGTCGGTTTTCTGGCTGATCCTGTTACTATTATCCCCTCCGCCGGATAGGCGTGCCCCCACATCTTTTACATGGGCGGACAGTTTACATCATTAACAGGGCCGTCTGGCCGTTCTGTCCAGTTTAAATGCTTGCTCCTGGCGGCTTTCTTTTCGTGAGTCCTATTCCGGGCCCTTCATTGACCAACTTGCTCAGGACAGCTCCTTATAGCGATTCAGACCTCAATTCACTCCCTTGAGTAGGGGTATGGCATGTCCGGGGACTCCCTATGGAGAATACTCGAGTCCCTTTTCCCCCCATGATATTTCCTGTTTGGTTAAGGGGACATCCGAAATTCTCTTTTCCGTACCCGCGTGTCCGGACTCGTTCTGCCGGGCGAACAAGAGCCATATGTCCGCAGTAGTTTCCTTTCGTGGCCTCAGTCCTAACATGACGAAAGTTTACCTGGTAGGTCTTTCGTTTCTTTTTCTGGGTTCCCGAAGGTCACAATTCGGAACTAAGTATTTTAGAGAGGAGAGGACGATTTCCCGGGCCCTTTGACGACGAAGACTATGCCCCTTTATACTCAGACTGGATTTGGTTTCTTACAGCAGCAGTAGTGCGCATAAAAACATTGCTTTTCCTTCTCTTTTCCTGAGACTTTTTTCGGTACTTATAACAGACCTCCTGGTAGCAGTAGACTAGATTGTAGGCTTTGTGCGCAGTTCTTAAGAACCTTTCCCTCCCTCATCAAAAGACCACCCCACTTTTCGTAAGCGTAAGTCGGATCTTACTTAATGAACCTTTCCAAAGGCCTTCTGAAGGACAGTAAAGCGTTCTTTGACCCTTTTCACTTTTTTCTCCCATTCTCCAAGGTAGCTCCGCCTCTGTCGATCGCCCTTACCCCAGGCTTTCAGAACCTCTGCACGAGGTCTGAAATGGTCAGTCGACCCAGCGATCCTCTCTTTTCGGCCACACCCAACTCGACATGAAGGGTACTTCGCTTCGAGATAGAGACCCCGCTTTGCCATACGGTAATTCCCGCGTCCTTTTTTCGGAGGGCGATGAACGACGTGCCTGGGCGACTTTTGGCATCGCTGCCGGCCAGTTCACACTTTGGCGGATGGACTCTTACCCTTTGAAAACAGTGCCCAGTCACACTTCTCGATTCCATGCCGTCCATGGCGTGAAACCTTCTTGACAGCTCCCTTCCATCTGGATTTTCAAGCTTAGATATCTTGTCCCCCCAGACAGCACTTACCACAAATCGGCCGTCTGGAGTATCGGGGATCAGGTTTGAAAACTTCTTTGATGTTCTTCTTACCACGTCCTTTTTTTAGTGAAGATGGCAGATCGGTTTTCGCCGCACCGGGTTCTTGGACTCTTTATTGAATAATGACGTATTCTCCCTCTCGGGGTGTTCCCGTAACCCTTCCCCGGCAGGGCATCTGTAGGTAGATAACCGGCCCTGAAGGATCAGCCCCTTGCATTCCTTTCCGATTGACTTTTGGCCTTGCCGGGCAGTATGGGGCGCGCGGACCCCCCCCCCCTGAACAGGCACTCCCTGGTCTTTTAGGGATTCAGCTCTTGGACGGCAAGAGCGTCCTTTCCCCCCAAAATATTACGAGGTCCAGCCCCCCCCCCCCAAATTCTTTTGGGGATGTGATTTTTAAGTTTAGAATGATTCGCCCGCGTGTCCTGCTCGGAGGACTAGGACGTTTGGTCTCGGACATGGCCCGTTCTCCCTCTCACCTCTTCCCCCCCTCCGTTTTTGGTGTTGTCTATCAGGCCGGCGAATGGCCTTCTCTGTGGTACCCGACTCTCCTTCGTCGCCAATGCAAGCTCGAATTTCTTGTCTTCCAATGGATCGCCTACTTTGACCCTTTTCCATGATTTTTCCTCGTTCTTTAGGACTTCCCTAGCACTGGAAATACGTCTTCAAAAGTACTTCCCTTTTCTGGTGCATGACGTCCCTCTGAAGGGGACGGAGCCCGAAGTCATCCGGGCTGAGGTTCCTTAGTCTCTTTCGACGGCTTGCGTTTCCTTGTTCGTATCTTAAAAGTCTTTTTCTCCGGGGGACGTATGACGTAAGATTTCCCCCTTACGTTCTGGAATGGCCAGTCCAGACCTCAAGCGGTGAGGGACAATATCCTTGCTTGTTCCAAGGTCTTACGCTCTCAGTGGCCGAAGGATAGTAAGGCCATACGACCGTCCGTTAAATGAAAACAGAAGAGCCCCGTTCCCTGTCTGTGTCAAACTCAAGAGCAATCTATTCTTTTCTTCTCTACCGATGCCTACCCTTTTAACCAGTTCCCCTCTTCCATTTATTGCATGATCTTTTTTGTATCTTCATGTTCCAAGGAATTACAGAGCTTTATATAAAAAATTGAGTATGGACCTGAATGACTCGCGGTTTCTATATCAGATGAGTAACGAAATCCTATGGTGAACCGCGACTGGGATTTCTCATGGTTCCCGAGGCGGGACCGCGCGTCTTAGGCGAGACCAATCGCGGGTGGCTGACGTCCCAATTCCCCCGTTAGACATGAAGCTTCCCGAGGACTAACTCACTTCAAAGACATCACCTTACGCCTCCCGCCGGTACTGACTTTCGCCGCCTTCTCGTGAGTTAGAACGTCCGCTCACGGAAAATTGCCCCAAAAGTCCCCGCGCACAGCCTCATTTCCATGAAGGAACTGGTTCCCTGGTGTCAATGTTAGGTAAGCTTTTTAATATCAGTAGGAATACCCGTTCTTTGATGGCCCACCCTTTCGCGGCCCAGATTGCGAAAGCCCAGCTCACTTATCGATCAGGAATGTAGTCCTTCTTGGTCCAGTCAGACTCCCTTTCTGTCCCCATGACCGAGACATGTTCGTCTATGAGCCTTTCCCCACGGTCTCTCCCTTTTAGTCCCCTTGTTGGAATTTTTTTTTTTTTTTTAGGCCTTGGAGAGCACGGTATAGTTTTATTCCAACTCCGCCTCCTCGCGGACGGACTTCCTGTTCCCCTTGTTGTACGATTCGCTGTTTTGCCTGTTGCACCAATGCCACGTGCCGAGCAGTACGCGTGCGTCAAGATTTTACTCTATTCCCCCCCTCCCTTACAGGGAGTTGTTCTCCGGAGAGTTATGTTTCCTGATCCAGGCCTTTTCTTTTCTCCCCCCCTTGTAACGCTAGACACGGTTATGACGACCAGTCCTATACTTGTTTGGACTCTTTACTGTCCAGAGGTTCACTTCGCTCGCCTGAAGTCCTTTCCTTTTCGCTTCAGGCCGTGAGACAGTCCAGGTGTTCTTTTAGGGCCTTGAAGAATTTGACCTACCCTACTCACGTGTGTCGTATGTGTAACACTAGTGCACAAGGCTTACGTATTACGGGAAGACCCTACAACCCTCAGCAGTGTCCATTGTAGCGGTGTAGGGCAGATGTTGAGTACCGTAGAGGTTATGCCTACCCGCCCCCTCTTTAATAGCCTGGTTTGACCCTGATTCTCTGCGTCCTCCAACCCAGATAGCGCTCGTCAATCCCGCTCGGGTCCTTTTGACCCCTCCAAACTAGTCTGAGCCATCCACCCCGTTCGCGAACTGGGAGCCTGTTCGATCCTCCTCCGATCCGTCCCCGGACTTTTCCGTAGTTTGGTGCCGACAATGCAGTTGTTGTCGTCCGACGCATTCGCCTTGCTAATTTTTTCGGTTTGGATCCTTCCCTATTCCGCCCGGTCATATAGTCCCCTTTCTTGTACCGCTGAAAGAATCTGTTTCGTGCCTCGACGGATCCAGCGACGGTGAACACAGCTTTTCAGTGAGCGAGAAACTCGTCGCATTCAATTACATTCCCGCCTTGTTGGAGACCTTAATACTCCTAGTAGTATGGGGTCCTACAGATAAGACTGGCCACACACCCACTCCCCGGTACCGGACTGTGACACAGTTGTCTATTCCCCCTCCCCACGGCCATAGTCTCTGAAAGGGCAGAGTCGGGACCGCCTAGTTATCAGAATATGTTCCCCGACCTGGTTACTTTTTTAAACTTAGTTTAGTCACTAGGTGAGGCATTTTACATTCACCGCCCGGTCAGGGCTACTAGGAAGAAGCTCAGCATTGGCTCTACGTCTGGCATTTCCTCTATCGCCCCCACCTCCCTGTGACGAATTTCGGTCTCTGAGGAATTTGTAGAACACTTTCTCCTCGGGTCGAGCTTGCTGGAAATTCCTAGAGTCACGTCCAAGCCCCAAGCACCGAGAGCTCTTGTTGCATCAACTGTTTATGAGAACCTCATTGAAATAGTCAGACTTTTTTCCCCCCGGCTCTACTCACCGAGACGAGTTGGTTTTACCGCCGGCGGAGTACTGTCCCTTCAAGGTATCTTTTGTCTGTAGTTTTGAGGTCTTTCCTTCCCGCACCTGGGCGGCGGACATCCCCTTGTGCCAGGTTCCTCTGCTTATAGCGCTATCCGAATCTGTGCAAGTTGCCGCTTGTTCCTCATGTCCGACGCTTTGTGCACCCTTAGAATTCACTTTGATCTCTCTTTATATTGTGTTGGCCCCGTGACCCACTCCGTTTCCCGCGCCCTTCATCAACTCTTTTGGCCTGCATGGCCCCCCCCCCGTAACCCTGCTTTCCGCACTCCAGCCATTCCCGATTTGCTGCCTCCGTGTCCAGGGTAACTCCGACGGCCTCCCCCGAAGTCCCCTTTTCAAGGACCAATGGAATTTTGTGTGCATTGATGTTCTGGGACACCCTCACTTGCTTTCGCACCCTTCCTTTGCGAGGCTCGCAAGCCCCCCCCAACTCCCGAACGTTCATGGCCTCCGTAGCGATATTCCTCCCCCCGTCAACTTTCCCTTTTTTTTTTCTGGCCACCCTCGTGACGAGTTATCCTGCATTCCCCACCGTTTATGGCCCCCTATCCGAAGGCTCCTCTTGTCACGCATGCAAGTTGGTGTAAGGTTTTGAGGGTGCCCGGATAACATGACCATCCGTTTCCATAGATTTTTTGCCTTCTTTAGACCTTGCCGATCCTGCACCCCTAAAGCCTCATACCCTAATACTTCTTTGGATTCCCGTATAGGCCCCTTTGAAGTCCCCCCCTGACAATCGGTACGTTAGGCACCTTATGGAGCAAAGTTGTTAGTAAGCGCTTTCGGTTTGTGGGGTGGGGTGGGGGGGTTTTTGATACCGATGATTCTCCCTAGGAAGCTCGCCTGACCCGGGGTTCGAATCCCCCAGGCCTTTTTTCAATTCAGTTGCGTATAAAGGCCCCCGCGACTGACCCGCCTTTAAAATCGGTTTTCAATGACTATGGAATAGTCCCCTTTGAAGACTTTTTATCCCCCAAGTTCACCCCGAACCCCCCAAGCCCCTGAGACGACTGGACACACATCATCTTTTCGTCTTGCCCTTCCGGTTCTCTGACTTCTAGTCCCTTCGACGCGAAGCACCCTCAAGATAGTCGGACCAAACTTGAGACACTCCCCACATGATCTTTTCTTTTGTGCCCCGCTGATTGAGGCGCCAGCCCCATCCCTACCCATTCCAGAGCCCACGGCCCATGAAGTTTAAAGCTTGGAACACGCTAGATCTTTGTTGTCGATGTGACCCCTTCCCCATCATTGACGTCCGGTTACATGATTACCCAACAAGCCCAATATCTATTCCCCCTCCAATACACTTAGTTGATTTTTTGCTCTCGGTCCTAGTTCATGACCCCATCACCTACACAGAGTCCCCTCTTTTCCCCGCGAGCACCAAATTTTATCTGTGGTGTTTAGGCGTCCCGCACACCATCAGTTCGACTGTGCTTAGGTTACAGGAGTTATTGTCGCTAGGCCGTGCCCTGGAATAGTGTTTTGTTTGTTTCCTAGCCAATCGCATGCCCCTCCATCCAGCTCAAGTTCCCTAGGCCCCACATCTGTCTCGCAGCACCTTGTTATTTTTGCCCTCTCCTGCGCACCACGGTTTTGCTCGTGTCATGGCATCCCGAGTCGGCCCGGTTTTTTGTGTCCGTCCCGAACTTTAAATTCTTATGCCGACATCGTTCGAACGCTGTCTCTGGTGCTGTGAGTGTAAGACTACGAGTATCGACCCATTTTGGGGTCTCACTCTTTGATTTTCCAAGTGTTTCCAACCAGCCATCCGTCATTCATATGCATGACTGTTTGTCGTGTTTTTCCCCTCTTATTGCAAGACGTTTTCTGCATGGATTATGCCCCCCAAGCTTTGCCTGTTTCCGACCGGGTTCCCTTGCAGATGTCTAGGTTCTTTGTCCGTTTTTTTTTTTTTGTATTTTTTTTTTGCACTTCCCATGGTGTGCACCACCCGAAGTCTCGTTCTCTTAGAATGCTTTCTCCTCACTACTATTTTTCCAGAGTGTGAAGACAACGCATGGGCTCCCATACTTGCCTGCGTCTGACTACTGCCTGCTGCAGTCCAGGACTTTTGTGAGCCGCCCCCGCCTAGGACAAATTGCCACCCCCTCCGTCATTATTCGCGCTCAACTAACATCCTCTCCCAGAATGATGGTTCAGTATTTGATGAGGCTCTTTCTTTTTACCGTTTAATTTACCGTCCATGTCCTATCAGTCCTCAACTTATCCATGCGCCTCCCGGTAAAGAGCCCCTCCTTTACCCCTGATTTCTATGCCACAACGCACTACTTTCGTCATCCACTGGTTTTCATTCAATGTTGATTACCCATAAAGTATTTGGGTTACTCATTAATATAATTTTTTTCACTACAAGCAATCATCCTTTTTTTCCAAGGTTCCTTACACCCGGCCGGCTTTTTAAATGGAATCGCAATAGTCGTCCGCAAATGGTTCTAACGCCCTTTGTCCCCAACTATGTAGACATGAATTTGTTGTTTCCCGAGTTCGTTTCAACACCTCCTCTCAATGGTTTAATTGTCACCCTTTCGCCTTCATTTTCCCCCTGCTATTCTCATGACGCGCCCCCGTCGACGACCCATTTTTCTTTCGTACCTTGTCCTGACGCCCACCATCAGGGTCCGGCACGAGACGTCAACGCTATGTTTCCGTATTTTCCTGATTTTCGTACTCTCGGACACCTTTTCACTTTGCTTTTTTGTAAAGGTGTCTGCGTCGCCCGACTGCGCGTGTTTTCTTTCGCTGTCCGTAACCAAAAATAGTTCTAAGACGAAACACAACCCCATGAAAGACCTTATCAATTACCCCACGGAGTCCACTTGCCTACTCCGTTTTTTTGCAGTCAGCACCTCTCGGATATGGACCAGTTACCCTGAGATTCAGTATCGAAGCCCTTGAGATCCGAAAGTTCTTCCCTTCCCCCTAAGATCCCATTATCTCGGTCCCTTGTTTATGCTCAGGTGGGACAGATTCGGCCCCGCGATCTGATTTAGACTCCAAGAGTATCCTCCCGAAGTTTCCTCCCATCCATTTCCCATTCTTTGAAACGATCAGTACCCTTTCCATGGGGTTTTTTCGATCCAGTCGGTGAACTATCTCCTCATGTGGAACAATACCGAGGATATCGAGAGGTCAGCTTTGCCCTAAGATATTTAGCCGTTATTTCCGTCCCACGCTCGACCACTCAACCCAGCGCCAAAGATCTGTCTGCAAGGAGGCCCCCCCCAACCGTTTCCCTATTCTTCACCAATTCGGAGGATTTTTGGGAAGCACCGAGCAGACTTTTCGCGATCTAGAAACCAACCTTCCCCCAACCAACGCCTTTTAGATCTTGTACCGAGGTGGACACTAAGAAAACTGCAACGGTTCTTTCACGTTCTTTTTTCAGGAGCATCTTACACGTATTCATAGTACATCTCCCCCTCTTTCGTGGACGGATTCCTGTCTGAGTGAGTCTGCAATAAACCCGCGCTCCCGATTTTTTCCTTAGTGCGAGCTGTGTGCGTCTTACCTGCCTCATACTTTTTCGTTTGCGATTCCCTCCTGGGTATGATACCCACGATGCTCGGATATCGTATGTCTTTTCATTTCCGCCCCTCCCCCGGTCGGGTCGTCTTCGGACCGACATTGCTGTCCTCCGTGAGATTTCTTGATGCGATCCCGCGACCTTTTTCTCTTTCCGTACTAGCCTTGTCTCTTTTGATATAGACTAACCGACTACTCTCATACCTTGACCGAGGTCTGTTCCGATCGGGTCTCACCTCCATTATTTAGCTGGAGCCTTTCGCATCCGAGCTTGCCTCAGCAGTAACTATCCGCGGGCGTTTTCGTTATTGGCGCACCCAATGATACTGATGCGGATGAGCCCCTGTGCAAGAGGGTCAGTGATCGAGACTCCGATCCAGAGTTTGTTGCCTCTCTCGTTCGTCGATCTTTGAGGCTTGATACTACTTCCTGGAGCGTCTTATGTTCCTCCCTCATCAATCTTTTCCCTGGTCAGTACTTGTACGCCCCGGACCCTCCGCCAGTTTCCTCATGGCCGTTCCTTGGATGTTTTCCGCCTCATCGAAACTAGGTCTCACACTTCATGGTATGGCCTGCCGGCGCCGTCTTCGACCTGACCCCCCCCCCTATCTCCTGGACTACTAGTTTCACGTGTTATAAGGGTAAGCCGGCCGACGGGTCTTTTTGAATTTCTGCTTTTCCTCCGGTGGCATTTTGAGGCAACGTCGCGCATCTTACAAAGCGACCTATCTTCGGATAGAACTGCCCCCCTCCCCAAGCCTCGTTCCCCTTTCTTGAGCGTTCCGCGAGTTTACATTATCAAATATCCTCTGTGGGCGTCTGACCGGTGCGTGACGTCCTGTCCGCGAGGCACCCCGTTCACCACCTGCGTACTTTGCTCTCCTCCAGACGACTGTCCACTGTTCCACCCTTTGGTAACTGGCTCCGTTTTGTCCGTGTATGCGGCCTTGGCACCGAGGCTCTAAGGAGGCGGTGCAGCCCTTATTGCCCCCGAAATCACGGAGCCCGCGTCACCGAGATGCACTCTTTTATAAGTTTTCTCCGTCTCTATCTTCTGAATCCATCCACACAGCGTCTCAACCACCCACTACGTAGGACCGCCTTACCAACTCGGCCTTTACCTTTGTCACTGCAAACCGTCAGCTGGCCCCTTTTGAGATCGCGGCGGCCGTTAGTCGTGGCGTGGCATTTTTCGAGTTAGTCCGGCTATAAGGCCTCCCTCTTGCGCGCCCACGTAGCTGGCTACGGGGAGTGTCTGTTCCTCTATTTGAAGAGCTGTCGGAAGGTACGTCATCCCTTTCTAGAGCCTCAGCTTTTCTCCGGGATTTCTCCAGCTTCTTTCTAGCCCCGCCAGATCAGAAGGTTCACTTCCCAAGTCGTCCCACCTCGTTGGATGACTTTCCCTTGCCCCTGCAAGGAGAGCAAGAGACCTGCAAGCGTGGACGATTTGAATTGAGGTCCAGCAAGCCCCCCTTCCCCGAGCTTTCGCGAACCTCAGAGGGTGTCGCCTCTCTGTGAGGGCCGACACAACTCGGCTTTTATGTAAGATCGTCTCGTTCTTTCTTTCCTCGCGTGCCCCCCATGTCCTACGAGTAGAAGATGGGGATCGTACGTTGGACCTGTTCTGTCTCTAAGGATCTTGCGTCCCTGGCAGCTTGCATTTGAGGCATTTTTTCACCGAAGGATATTGCGCGCCCCCTGCTGTGTCCCCCTGGCCTTGCCATTCATAGACGATGGAGTGAATCTTCCGACAGTTGCATCTGTATTTCTGTTGTCTCCAACTTTTTTGCATCCTAACAGAGCTATGCCCTCCCGACGTGCAATGATGATCACCCGAGCCTGCCCGCCCTTTTCTCGACGCGACCATGGTCGGCGGATCCCAGACCCTATTGAAGACGTATCTCGCCTCGCCTCCCCTTTAGAGAAGAAACCCCGTCCCGTGTCCAAGTACCGTTAACGGTTCCCTAGATCAAAGCGATTTCGAAAGGATTGACTGATTTCGGAATAATGACTGAAACCCCCTTAGTAGCCCCCCTGCACCGAGCCTATCCTTATATCTTCATCGCAGTTGTTGTTGTGATCCCTTAGGTTTCTTGGACCCTGGTGGTCCCTCGCCTTTTCCCCGCTGCTCTCACCCGACTAGTTTCTCCTCTACTCCAGAGGCAAGACTCGAATTCGGTATTCCGCAAGAAGACGTCAAGCTTTACGTGAACTCTGATTTGGGGCCTCGCCGCTTGGGACTGACGGAGTGGACCGGCTACTTTATACGTGCCTGTCTGGGATTTTTTTCCTTCCGGACAGTTATCCTTTCTTTTGACTGCGCAGCGCACCGTTTGGCTTCGGTCGGGCTTGCCGTCCGCATGAGAACGTGCTTGTGGGGCTCTCTAACACCCGGAGGTACGAGGGGGAATTGCCCCTGATAAGGTTACGGCAGGCTTCAAAATCAAGTTAGGTCAGCCAAGCGTTTTCCTTGTCTGCACCCCGCACCTCTCTTCCTTCCCGGGCTGCCAACCTTCCTTGCATTTACGGAACTTTGACGGTTCATCCACCTCCCACCGCATCCTGACCCCCCCCGCGCTCCAGGTTGACTTCGGGTCCCGCCACCCCTCGACGGACGACTATAATGCCCGAGGCTCGGGCTTCCTTTCCAGCCGACGGGCTCCTTTGATCCAACCATGCTTCTGTCTTGCCTGTTGATTTTTGCGCGACTTACCGGACTCCACCCTTAGTCGCCCCCTGCATTTTCACGCCAGGCCTCTCGAGCTCGCCGTCCTAGACACCAGCGGCACGTGCGTCAGCTGCCTTTCTTTCACACTGCCTTGTATTGCCTTTCCCCTTGAGTGACCGGCGCTTTTTCGTGCGCTATCTCGTCTCCTTGGTGCTTGGCATCCCTGGCCCCTTTGCTTTAGCTTGAATAGGACGAATGACATGTCGCACATTGAGAACCTCCCATCCGCGCCGCCTCCCAGTTTTGTTACCAAGTGCGTTTCAGTTCTCCGCCGCGAGGTCTGTGGGTTAGACCTGGATCTCACTTCCCCTACTCCGGGAAACTTTGTCGCCTCCGCAGGATCTCTGTTGCCTCCTCCGTTTGAGTAGGAAGTCCTCTCGATCGAGCGTCCCGGATATTTCCCTCCCCCAGACGCAGTTTAGCCTTCTGTTGTGCCTTTCGAGTAACGCTCTCCCTCTAAACTCCTCTATATTTCCCCTTCCATTTCGGAATAGGCAGTGAACCGTACACCCATTCCCCTGCACCGAGCATTTTCGAGTGTCAGTGCGCCAGCGACCCGTTTCACTCTTTCGCCTTCCTGTTGACCTCGATCTCGGAGATGAACGATTCAGAGTCCGCTGTCCTCTGCTGACCCCCTTAAGTTCTTTTCCCTCGTACCCCTATTACTGTGGTCGAGCCCATTCCCCCTCTGCCCTAGAAAATAGAATGGGTGCCGGCAGGACCCGGGTCCAGACTGCCGCGTCCCTCCTTTCCACTTGTTTTGAACCGACTAGTTCTTTTTTACGCGATTGATAGAGCGTTTTTGACTCTCTGCCCTTCAAGACAGCCCGTTTGTTCCGTTCGAAAGTAGAAACACCGTTTGTTCCCCCCTTCCGTAGTAAGGTACGAATTCCAGATCCAGGCCGCGCGGCACGATCCAGTACAAGGTTGGTCCGATTTGGGATCGGCTGCGATGAGTCAGTGCTGCTTCTGGCCTTTCTTCAGGAACGGGTTACCATTCGAGAACTTTTGTATCCTACCTCCAGCACGCTTATTGAGCATGTCCTTCGCTCTTGCTTGGCAGCCCCCCGTACCCTAATTTCAGCTTGACCGCCCGCCTCTCATATTAGAGATGACTACGCACCCCCCGAGCCTACCGCCCTCTGCACGTCGATCGGATCGTAGAAGAGACCCCGACATGTTGAACGCAATCAACCGAAGCGTTGATCCTTAGCTCTTTTTTTGATAGGTCCCCACCGACTTTTCCTACTATTTTCATTTCATTAAGAACTCGCGATTAACATCATCTAAGGGGTCAGCCCTCTTGGCGGCTGACCAGAATCCCCGCGTTCCTGGGTAAAGACCCCAAGCGGCTCCCCCGCGCCTGACATCGAGGAAGCCCCTCTCCCTGTAAACCTCCTGTTTCTACTACCGATTTTTACTGCCCCGCGTCTGGGTCGCCAAGAAAGTCAACCACCTACCCTCCCGGCACCAGACTGCGACCATTTGCAGGCAGACTGTCCTCGCCAGGGGTCGCCGACACGTTCCGCCTGCGCGCCTTCCGTGATGTTTGCCCTTCGCGTATCCCTTGTTACGCAGATAATATTCTTATCCGTCAGCCGCGAATTCGCTTTCCTACAGTGCGATCCCGGATTTCCCAGTATCGTTCGGAATCTTAGTATAGCATGACTTCCCTGGCACCGAACGTGGTCCGAACCCCCACCGTTGACGAGCCCGCTGCCCAATGGGCTGTCCTATTGAAAGTGAGGAACCCCTTTCCCGAGGAGTTAACGTTACTGACGTGGCATACCATAATCCAGTTCAGCCACCCCCACAATAGATATGACGCATCCATTGTCAGCCGAAATCCCCTGCGCTTCGCTCTTCCCCTACAGAAGCCTCTTTTGTTTTCCCTTTCTTTTAGATCTGATTCGGTATTTCTTTGGTTATTTTTTTTTGAGGCCTCATTCAGCCTCCCGCTTGCGGGAGGGACCAAACTTTTCACGAGCATCTTTAATTCCCGACTATTAAAAGTTGGCCCCGCTTTGGCATAGTCCGGCTTCCTTACCGTGCGAAAGAATTTTCCGAAGCCCCTCCAAAGATCGTTTGAGTTGGCAATTGAAAACCTTGTTCAACTCCCTCCCTTGTTTCCCCGTTTGTGCCCACACCTTCCCTAGCCCCTTCTTTCCCCTAAACTTACTCTTTTTTGCTTCATTTCCACTCGATCTCCCTGGTCAAGGCCCCAGAAACGGGCTGTCTTCGGGACACCTGAGATATGCTGTGCAACATGGTTTCTTTAGTGCAAAGCACAGAAGTAATGAGATGGCCCTATTTTCCCTGATTACTAGCCCGTAAGTTCGAGAGATTGCACAACCCCTTCCCATGTTCTTTACACGGATTAGCGTGCTCCGCTTGGTACCCCTTTTTTTGCGGCTGAGCGTGTGCCGGTTCTAATGGAGCGTTAAGAGGATGTGGCCGGCGCGCCCCCCTTCATGTATCAGCCTCAAACTCGAGCTTTGGCTTTTTTTTTCATTAAGAAAATAATTCGGATTCAGGAGCCCTGGCTTTTGAAGCGGCGCTTTTTGCACCCCCAGAGGCTTACCAGTCCAGTAATCGGCCCCGTACCATTACGGGGCAGAACCCCCCTTTCAGTGCAAGATTCTTACTTCAGTACTCCAACCCGTGCCCGACCTGCGAAACAGCAATGGGCGATTGCAGCCTTGGACTTCAAGAGGCGGCCCCCGAGCACAGATGGCTTACCCAGTTCACCCCACGAAAACAAAGACGAGAATTGAAACTTTTTATCGAGTTTTAGTTCGCTTCCCCTGACTCCGTATTTCAGAGAAGCCGAGGTGCTGACGAATCCCAACCGCCTACCAAATTTACATAGCCCATGCGCCTCTTGAGTCATCTGCTGCGATTTTGAGGTACCCAAAACAACCAGCACACTTTTTCCCCCTTTTCATTGAAGACCTACCCCCAGTTCCCGACCCGTTTTTTATCATTTTTGTGTCTCGGACGCTTTATTGTAAGCGATTTCCAGCGGTCGATTTCATTCTGGTCAACAACCAGATCTACGAGATTTTTTTCCTACTCTCTTTGGCAGGATATTATGGTTGCCCTTTCCTTTTTCTCAAGGTCCTTTTCCCCCTTTGACAATTCCGGGATAGATGCAGCACACCCAGAAGTGACGGCACTGGGGGTAAAAGTCAGGCGAGCAGTTCAAGCTGTAACGTGTACAGAAGTTCAATTGTGAGCAACAAATAGACTCGAGATCACTTCCAATAATATCGCCGGCCGGTTTTGTAGAGTTTAAGGCCTTTTCACTGCGCTCAAACCGGGCCGATGGACGGGATTCTCCCCCCGCGACGTTTTCCCCCTCTGAGCATTTACGACCTAGGCCCTTTGTTTCACTTTGGTAAGCCCTTCTTCCATGCTCCCCTTTCCCGTCCATATTTCAACGACCTATTAATTGACTTCTGTTCTTTGGGTCCTTTACTTGGCTTTTGTGCCCCTGATAACAGCCCTTTCGCCTGGCTTCTGTATTTGCTTTACTGCTGCCGATTCCCCCTGGTTGTCTTTCCCCCTTTTTATCTCATGGTTAAACCAGTTCGCTTCTTCGGCCCTTCCCACCCCTAAAAAGTACCCACTTCGATTGCGTGTATGTTTTACCACTTGGTCATTTGAACCCCCTGGGTATTCTGGGAATAATGAAGGTTGGTTGTCCGATCCAACACATCATTTAAGTTTTGTCATTGACTTTTACCACGAAACTTGCTCAGGATTGTCCCTAGTTCCTTCGGAGCCTCTTGTACTCGTGCAGGAAAATCCAGAACTGGATTAGAAGGAATATAACATGTGCCCCATCTTCGACAGGGCCCTGTTGACTTTTTGCCTATTATGAACGGGCGTTTCCCCAGTTCTTTTTTTTTCTCCCTGATTTTTTTTAAACCGCATATCTCATGGTTTCCTACATTGTCACATTTTTGGCCTGGGGCTGTGACCTAGGTGGACAGCGAGAGGAGTAAAAGGTTATGCTCCCGACTATGGCCCTACCCCTCCCCCCTCCCCCCTTATGGCAAGAATCACTCACAATCCCTCGGCCGCTATTTGTGCGCCAGCGCTCGCGCCCTTTCTCCCTTCCCTCCCCCCTGCCCTCTAATTCCTACGATCCCAGGTTTTCTGCAAACCACGACTGGGTTTCTTTGAGAACCATGCAAACACTCCCTAGGATGTGAAAAGAGGAGTTGTGTAAACCAGTGCACGCGCTTTTCCCGTTCCAACTATTTTTCTTGAATATCGGCCATCTCGTTGCCCCCTCCCTCACACGCGCAAAATTGCAATTATGACTTATTCGCGTTTCCTCGTACAGGACCATGATGTCCCGCCTTCCTTGTCTGAGTTCCTCCCCAAACAACGGCAAGAACACACCAATTTTTCCCTCTTTTACACAATGAGGCAGTCGCATTTACGACAACCACCTTCCGGTTGAGCGTGTTTCGGCGAAAGCTGCCTCATTCTTGCTCGGACATTCTGAGGCCAGATTTTCTTGGTTTTGTTTTGAATTGGCGCCTTTTCTCGACACCAAGCTCCGACCCCGACGCGAAAGTTTCCTCTTACGCCCCCATCCCCCTGGCCATTGGACCCTTTTCCCCTTTCCATTTGGAGATAAAGTTGTGTCTAGTTGCCTTCAATCTTCCCTCCTGCTTTCGAAGGAAATTTAGCCTTCAACATAGCGTCTCTTTTTTCCGCGGGTAGGAAAAGCTGCGCAGCGCGGGCCCACCTACATGGGGTCGGCCTGACCCAACGGGCCAACATCCTGTCGGGGGAGAGGTTTTGCCTTGCGCGGAATGCAGCGCAGAGTGGCGCTAGGCATGGGAGGTCACTTCCGTCCTGGGTGGTGTGGCCGCCAGTTTTTAGAGGTCATTATGCCCCCCCCCCATTTTTCTCTTTTTGTTCTTCCCTGGTTCGTCTCCAACCGAGGGTCTTTCCATTGTTCTACAGGGAGAGGTTGCTAGGCTCCTCGTGTCGCGCGTTTCTCTTGATCTGAGCGACCGTCCCCGGCTCCTCGTTCGGCATTGCTCCTTTTATTTTTGACGGCGCTCTACTTGCTTTTTTCACTCGATGCTGCCCCTGCGAGCTCCTCTTCACGCGGTGGGATTTTTAAGATCGAGCGGATCACACTTGTCGGGGATGGTTCTTACAAGAGGGCGTGCTTGTTCTGGCGTTTCGATAGATCTCCCTGAACAGTTCCGTGCTGCCCCCCGTTAGTTGCTTTCTATCAGAGAAATCCCGGCCTGCTAGGCGGCCCCAGTTTCCTTTCGGTAGAGCACTCGGCAGATTTGTTTTATGAAATCGTCCCCTACCCGACCTGGCTCGGCGGACGATGCGTTTCTTCGTGACGTACTCTTCCGGTTTTTACTGGACGACACAGGCCCGCTAGTGATACCTGGAAAGGCCCAATCTTCCCCCTCCTTGTCCTGGGTTCTCCCTCACTTTTCTCGCCGACCCCCCCCAACTTTCCTCATTCTTAAATGAAGATAATTGTCCATTGTAGCCGGTCCTCTACCGGTTTTCGATCAATAGGACGGAAGCTTGCCTTTAGAATCATCGGTCCCGCCGCCCTGGATTCTTGGAAACGTTCACATCCAAGAACGGTTCCCGGTAGCGGGCAATGGTCGATCCCCTGAAGCTCGATGATTTTTTTTCCTCTTTTTGTACGCGGGTTTAGGACGCTTCCTAAACCCCGTGCTCCCTCTACGAGGGACACCAGCGAACCCCCCTGTGTGGGGGGCGGGGGGGTGGGGGGGGTTTGGGGTTTTTGAGGGGGGGGGGTGGGGGGGTGGGGGGGGGCGGGGGGGCGGGGGGGGCGGGGGGGTCCGTTGGGAGAGCGGGCTCGGCGGTCGCCTTTTTGGGTTGGGGCTAAGAGATGGGGTGGGTCGACTGGGGGTTGGGGGTGGGTGGGGGACGGCTGGGTGCGCGGGTTTCGGCGGGCGGGGGGGGGGGTGGGGTAGTGGCTGGGTGTGGGGGGGGGGTTGGGTGGGGGGGGGGTGGAGGGGGTGGGCGGGTTTGTTTTTGTTGGGGTGGGGACCGGGGGGTGGGGGGGGGGGGGCTGTGGGGGCCTTTTTGGGGGATTTTCGGGGCCTGGGGGGTGGGGTTGGGGGGGGGGGGGGGGGGTGGGGGGGGTGGGGGGGGGGTTGTGGGGGGGGGTTGGGGGTGGGGGGGTTGGGAGTCGGTGTGGGGGGAGGGGTGTGGGGGCTTGGGCTTCCTCCGCGCTTGTTTGGTGTTTTGGTGGGTTGGGGGGGGGGGGGGTGTTGAGGGGTCGGGGTGGTTTCCAACCAACAAAAACAAACAAAAAACAACACAACAAAAACAACCCAAAAAACACAAACAAAAACGAAATTGTCAAGAAAAAAACCAAACAAAAACCCAAAAAATCTAAAGTAGATTCCTCGAGGGCTGAAATTATCGGCTTTTTTTTTCCGTTTTTTGAAGGGGGACGGTAGCATCTCCGCCATGGCCTGATCCGTGCGCCCGATTTGATGAGCCAATTCCGTTCCCATCCAAACCATTCTAACCCCAAGGCCGCGTACAGCTCTCTCGGCTCTTTTCCCTGAAAGAACCGTGCCGGGGTTTTTCCGGACTCTCACCTGGAAGACGTTCTTCTTTTCGTGCATTTGCACCCGCAGGGCTCTAAGCAGCCGGAGAGGTTTTTCCGTGCGCGGCTCGTCTTTTTCTCGGATGCATCACCAGAGTTTGTTTCGTCATTCCAGCTCCAGGGCTGTTACGCAGCCCAGACCATCCGCCACGTTTTTTTCTGCGACATGGGTTCTTCACACTGGGGGAAGAGACTTTCCAGGAGAAGGAAAACCCTCTGATTTCGTGAATGCAATTTAGTTGGACCTGCTCACGAGCGGCCCTTCACCCTTCCCTGAGCTCCGAGTTTTCTCCCCCCCTGTTACGTTCCCCTCTTCCAAATGCCAGCCAGTACTTCCCAGTATTTTCCTCTCCTTTATCTTTTAACGAGTCGCGAGCAGACCAGGAACGAGCTTTTTTAATGATCGGCTACTGACTCGATTTTGGACCACAAGAATCCCCCTTTCGTCGGTTCGCGTCGGATATTTGTGGAACTTCTCTGTATCGCCGACGCTCCCCACGTACCGTCTCCTCCGGGGGCCTCCTCTCAGAGCCAGTGTTCCCCTTATGCAAAGATCTGCAGGCACCTATATTGATGGTCGGTGACGAGCTGCCCCCCTCACTGAGGAGTGCCGTCCTGGCCTTCCAGGGCTTTAGACGGTCATTCTCAAGCCCGCATCTCCCTTCTTCTGATTGACATCCACAGATGTGGCAGCTCGCCGGCGCCGGGGCGCCTCCAAGGTCGGGACGATCCCTTTCTTCCTCATTGGTGAAGCAGCGGCCGCTCGGGCCTTCCTCCCCCTCCGCTTTCCGAAACCAATAGGTCCAAGCCCGTCTTTCTTGTCCTTCTTTAATTCTGGACAGGCCGCTGGCTTCGTCGCTGTGCGTAGTTTTCCCACTGGATTCCCGCCCAACCTCTATTTTCCTCCTTTTTTTTCGAATCTGGCTGGATGGGCTGACCCTTTGGTCCCCCAGGAAGAAGGGGCCTCCCCTCAGGTCCTTTAAAAAAACCTTTCTTTTCGGATTAAAATGCGATCGCAAAGCCCGTTTATTTGCTGGACCGTTTTTTTTAGATGCATTAAGTTGAACCCCCTTAAACCCAAGGGCTTCCTGGTTTTTCCTTCCCCTCACGGTTCCCCAGGCGGCGAGCCGTCCCCCTCCGTACTTAGAGGGAGACTCGCTGCGTTGCTTGCGGGTTTGCTTTCCTCTAAAACTTGATTTTCGCCGCCCAGACGATTCCGATCGATGTCTTCACAGGACCTCACTTCGTCTTTTCCCTGACAACCGAGGAGGGATTTCAAAACTTTCCTGCAGGCCGATTTCTGTAAGTCTCTATCAATCGTGCGACGCAGACGACTGATTGATGGGGCCTCCCTACCAATAAGGCAGATCGTCACAGGCAGCTGCCACTTGTTCATGGCGATACCCGGAATTTACTGACGGACCAGTGGTTCGATGGGTGACTGGAGGGAGCGGATATACCGGTACCATCAAGGTTTATGTTCCTATCTCCCAACACCTTGACGATGCGGACTCGCCTCTCTGCCGAGCCTTTATCCCCGAACGCGTGGGTCGCATGCGTTCTTTTGTTTTAACGTGACTTCCACCTTAGAGAACACAGCTCCGTCAGCTGTGGATTATTATCTTTTTTCTCCCTTCTTTAGTCCTCTAACTGAAATCGCCGCCATTTCCCTTCCCCCCTCTTTGGTGGACCCCGTGAACTCCCCTTCCCCCCCCCCACCCCCACCCCCCCCCACAGACACTTCTGAGAGGTATCCTCCGCTGCGAATGCTAAGAAATTGTTTACAGATATCCGGGCCTTTTTTGTTCTGGTCGAATGAGCTTACTGACTCCACTAGGTTTGTGTGGGGAGAAGACGTGTTGTCTCTCACGCTTTTATAGATAAAGAGACCCAGTGTCCCCCCCTATTTCTCGACCGGCCATTGACTGATCCCCCCTCGCGGACCGACTGTCAGCCTCGAGAAGCTTTTGACCCGCAGCTCCTTTTTAGCGTTGGTTTCCTTTATCGGCGGCCGCGGCACGGTATAGTGATCAGAGTCACCGCGCCGCCTCTTTCCCTTCCGATTTTCGAAAGCGATTGGTTTGCATGTGCCCCATCGCCATTCGGGGAGGCTGTTTCGGCTCCAAGAACTGAATCCCGAGGCTGTTCCTGACCGTTCCCTGATAGCATCTCAATTGCTCCCCAAGAAAGGTCCGTCAGAACCCGTTTTTTCGGGGGTTTCGTGCAGACTGTCGAAGAAGTCCCTCAGACGGTGGGGTCCGATGCTGCTTTTCCTTGAAGGAGGCCCGATCTCCGAGCAGGCTGCTGCTGGCTGGCGAAGTGGCCTTTAATCGTTTGACATACCGCCGAGCGAGGGAGACCTTTCTCCCTTCCAGAGGGTATGAGCGGTTACACGGGGAACCAGTTATGCCTCATTGGTCAGATTTTCTATTTATGTGTCCACAGCCTTTTACTTCCCTCGTCAGTTCTACTCTCGTGTCCAGCCCCCCCCCTCCTCACTGCGACCAGTGTAACTGGCAGAGCGATAGGCTGTGTCCACGGGGATCGGCGCCCCTGATTCAGATTTACTTTTTCTGTTATAAACTGCCCTTACATCTCGCGCATCCATAAAACCCCTATAGAGCCTGCGTTCCTACTAAGCTTTTACGATGTTTACTATCGTGTGCCACACCGCAAGTTCCTGAATTTCCCCCCAGACCGTACCTTATAGATCTGCGATCACATCCTATCGGACTGCAGCGCCTGTAGATCTTGCCCGGCAGCTAGAGCGTTTCCTTCTTAGGGAGCCCATACTTCCTGGCCCTGTCAGAGACGCCTGCACGACTAGAAAACTTTCGTTCCTCCTATCTTTGTCGACATTCTCGCCAGCGTCCCCCACCGTCTGCCCTTCTCACTTATCACACTTTTTTTTTCTCCTCAGGTAAGGACTCATATACTGCCCGCTTCTCTTATGTCAGATTTTGTCCTTTTGATACGGGTCATCCAATAAGTGAAGAGTCACAGCCCCTCATCTGGCGGGTTGTCCCGCTTAGGTTCTGTTCCCTTCTTATTTTCCTTTCCTGAGAAGTTCCGTGTCCCCTCCGACTTCGTTTTTTTGTCGCGCCGGTTGCCACTCTTTCGGTCGTCGCGTCTTCTCCCATACGGAAGATTTGTTTGACCCGTTTACTTAACGTATGCCTTTTTACCATCTCTTCTATATCTGGACCTTCCCTAAGACCCGGATGACCCCCCCCATTTAACCTTGTCTTCGCGCCGCATGTTCTGTTTTTCTTGATCCCTGAAAGGTTGCTCTCCAGTTGTTCCCAGAGTACGCCCCTGGAAATTGTTTTGGTCGACCCCGCCCCCTCGCCGAACCCTTTTTACCCTTCCTACCCATCCTCCGATCTTGTGGGTCTGACCTTATTTGAGCAATCATGCATAGGCCATCGGCTCTCCTGCCTGCATTTAACGAGTAGCTTTTCGGTCAGTGCGCAGGCGTCCAATTTCTCTTTGTGATTCAGTTCTTCATTGTGTTTTTGCCCGGTGAGGGTCCCTTATCATCGACAACTTTCTCCTTTTCATAATGGACATTTACCCCTCCTCTACGCGACTGCCTGTTGGGACGATCCGCTTTGGAGACGTAGCGACATCCGATCTGGAATCCTTCTTAAATTATTTTACATATTGGTTACGAAGTCCCGACGGATCGACCCTTGTACCCCCTGTGTTCAGAGTTCCAGCCCATTGTTCGATTGTGCTTTTACCCTAGTGTTCCTGTCCCCCCTACCCCCAATGTGTTGCCGCCAACCCACCCGAAGAGCAAACCTTTATGCGAGTGCGGCTCCCCTACGGCCACATTAACTCGTTCGCCAAGCCCACTGGCCTGCGCGCCCCTTGACCTCTTTCAGCTCCCCCACCTTTTGCTGAATTCTTTTTGTAACTTGCATGACATTTGTTTCAACCCAATTATTATCATTGCTTGTGTGCCCACGCCTTGCACTGCAAATCCCCATCCATGTAATGAGCATCGACGTTCACTCTCCGGAGATGGCATTCAATCATTGATGGCCACCACGGAGAATGTTAGATTTCACACTTTTTTTCTCGTGGCTCAGCTCCATCCCCTTTTTCCGTTCGGGAACTGGCCTTCACAGATCAGGTAAGGGTTGCCTTTTTTCTTTACCGATGGAGCGGTTTTGTTCTCTGTTTTTGCCATCTTCAGTGCCCCTTATTTCCTACGCCCCTGAGCTTTGGCCCTGCCGCTTTTGCCACATCATATTGACCTCTCCTTTCCTGAGAGGCCAGAATATCTGAGTTCCTAGCGTTTGCCCATTTGACTTGGTTTGACAGCGCAATAGTCGGGACTCTTTATTGCTTTTTTACCGGCAGCTACTACAGTCTTCCCTCTCTGGATGATCATTTTTTCATATCCAACCCAATTTCGTTTCAAGGACAGCGCACTACGTTTTGCAGCCCCACTCTTTTCAAGATGGTTGGTCCGACGATGCCCTTTTTTTGGCAGCCTGAATTTTATTCCCCCCTTCCACAGAAAAACACCTAGCCAGCCTGCGTATGAGTGTCTTTCCTTTGTGACGTTTTTTATCCAGTGACCGGGCACTGACCGAAGCTCTCCGTTCTCTTCAGCAACCAAGTAACCCTGGAGTAGACCTCTCCCCCGAGTCCTCTTTTTCTTGCTTGAGTCCCTAGTCGTCGTTGTTTAGCAACCACCCCTGTACCCAGTCGACAAGGATCTTGCAACGGGAACAGGTGTACCACTTCCCTTTTGTTGATCCCCTATTTGAATTGTGCTATTGGTACTTCATTTTTCACCAGA